>Ga0134092_1003580_pt1 | contig 10265 bp, 8 predicted proteins | sample 3_6taG_FD_94454 | JGI IMG/M metagenome (GOLD analysis project Ga0134092, IMG submission 94454) | Switchgrass degrading microbial communities from high solid loading bioreactors in New Hampshire, USA - 3_6_20_6_A3 metaG | ecosystem: Engineered > Bioreactor > Semi-continuous > Anaerobic > Digestate...
AAATCCCATACTATCAGAAAATAGTCCACAAACCCCATTTTATTGATGGTATTAAGCTCATACTCAAGCCGATCCCAAAGTTCTTGCGTGACCTGGCCGTATCTTTCTTTCATTCCTTCCGTACAAAGACGTTTCAGATATTCAAAGGAAGTAAATGGTGCAGGTACAGGGTAAACAGGCAGTTTATATTCACCGAACGTAATGGTTACGTTGCACCTTTTGGCAATTTCATATGTATTCTCAAGAGCCTCTTTTGCATAAGGAAATATTTTATACATTTCCTCTGGCGATTTCAGGTAATACTGGCCACCCTCGTAACGCATACGGTTTTCATCGTTAACCTTTTTTTGCGTCTGGATGCAAAGCAGGATATCATGAGATTCGGCATCTTCTGCATATATGTAATGGACATCATTGGTTGCCACAAGCTTAATGCCTGTTTCGTTGGCTATTCTTACAAGTCCCTGATTAACTGTTTTTTGTTCCGGAAGCCCGTGATCCTGTAGTTCCAGGAAAAAATTATTTTCTCCAAATATATCCCGGTATGTCAGGGCCGCTTTCTTTGCTTCTTCGTAAAAACCCCTTCTTAAGTTTCCGGCAACCTCGCCTCCGAGGCATGCGCTTAGGGCTATTATTCCTTCACTGTAGCGCCTTAAAACCTCTTTATCGATTCTCGGCTTATAATAAAAACCTTCCAAAAAACCTATCGAAACAATTTTCATAAGATTTTGATACCCGGTATTATTTTCCGCCAACAGTACCAGATGATGATAGCGTTCTTCAGTCGCTCCCGGTTCCCGGTCAAACCTGGAATTGGGTGCCACATATACTTCACAGCCTATAATCGGCTTTATATCCTCGGCAATACATGCCTTATAAAATTCTATTACACCGTACATTACTCCATGATCGGTAATCGCAATACTGTCCATACCGAGTTCTTTTGCCCTTAAAACCATCTCATGGATTTTTCCCGAACCGTCAAGTAAGCTGTATTGGGTGTGTAAATGCAAATGAGTAAATTTCACCTCTGTCCCTCCTTTCTACGCCTATATCTGGATATCTGATATAATCGATTATTCGTCTGGGTTTGTTTTACTGGACATTTTAAAAATATTTATATCGTGTCACTTACATTCTTACAAGCACCGTTTATTTAAAAGGATTTTCGGAGGAGTTTTCTGCCCTTGCGGAGCGTTTTTATAAAACAACATATTCCGGAGATATTTTCTGTTTCATAAACAAGGGAATCCCAACTTATGCCGGGATTCCCGCTTTATCACCAGTTTCTGGGTGGCCTTTCGGGATCGATTATTTCGTTAACATCAAATAAATCTGCTAAACGTTCCGGAAACTGGAGCATTGCCTGTCCATCCAACGGCCGTCTTGTCATTCTAACATAATCATCCTTTATATGCATCCAGGGCTTTGAATATACACCGCAAAAATAATTAAATCCGACCTCTTTCAGGAATTTATATTTATCGCTCTTATAATGGTCCACGGTAGTTTCTATATCTACACCAAAGGGGAAAATCAAAATATCGGTGGGACCGACCAGGGAGCCTACTTCCTCCAGCCAGCGCTGGGTATCCTGTTTTACAAACTCAAAAGATTTCTCCTGCATGTTTTTGTGGCCCCAGCTGTGGGAGGCAAACTCCCATCCGTTTTCCTTCATAACCCTTACTACTTCCTTGGCCGACTCTATATCCTGTTCATAAGTTGGAGATGTGGGATCATTGGTTCTGTATCCTAATATTCCTTCATATCCTGTAAGTGCAATTATTCCTTTGGCCCCCTTATATGAAAAATCGGGATGCTCTTCCACAAATTCATCAATAATAGGTACCATATCGAAAGGTCCATATACAACACTTCCGTCATCCAGCTTCATCTCACAGGTAACTTTTCCGTCTTCCCCTATAACCAATCTCGAAGCAAATCCGTCCCCGTCCATATACTCATAATAGCTGACATCATCCTGGGACAATACCAGGGGCTTTTTCCCCGGAGGCAGATAAATCTTTCCCTCTACAAATTTTGTTTTTCCGTTCTCATCTGTGACCTGTTTTGCTATATCATGGATACTTACCAGTACATACCCGTCCGCATACAGCTTCTCAATCATTTTTTTAAATTCGTATACGGTGGTCATATACATGTTATATCCGACAGAATCATAATCGTCGTCAAAGGCCTTACTGTTGTCGGCAATTAGAGAATGGAAAAATATATGGTTAATCTGTGTAACGGAAGTATATGAACCTCCATATAAAACAAGTTTGCTTTTCTCGGCCTCCAGTTCGTTTATTGCCGAAACTAAAGCAGGATAAACTTCATAGCCCCCTTCTTTCCCCTGATAGCTCTTAATAAGTTCTATAGCTCCGTCATAATCGTAGCTTAAAGTAAGCTTTTTTGCCTGTTCTATAAGAGCTTCTCTTTCGGCCACTTCCTGCTTTAGCCTTTCCTGTTCCTGTAATGCCTCAAGTTCTTCGGGTGACAGTTTATCTTCATTACCGACATTATCGTTACCGGTGTTATCATTGTTATCTTTGCTGTTCTCAATATTTTCATTGACTTTTCCGGGATTATCTTTATTATAATTTTTAATAAAAATAAAATATGATCCTGCTAATATAACCAGCAGTAAAACATCGCATATAAGAATGATTCGCATCCTTTTTATATTTTTCTTTTTTCTTCGTAATGGCCTTTTATCCGGCATATGTCACCTCACTAAATTCATATGTATAAATATTATCTCACCCAAATCAGCAATATAACTTGGAAATTTTTGAATATCATGAAGAAAAAGAAGCTTCCCAAAGATATCCGATAGGATGATAATTCTTTGTGAGAGCTTCTTATATCTTCAGAGTTATTTACTGCTCAAATATTTTTCAATATTTTCAATCGCCTTTTCTTCGTCCGGACCGTCTGCCGTTACAACTACGGTTTCACCGGATGCGAGCCCTAAACTCATCATACCCATAATACTTTTGGCGTTTACCTTCTTATCTTCGCTCTCTACATAAATGCTGCTTTCAAATTGACTGGCTACCTGTACAAGCATTGCAACCGGTCTGGCTTCCAAACCGTTAGGGATGTTAATTACAATTTCTCTTCTAACCATTAAAGTTCTCCTCCTTATGCTCCCTATAATAATCAGCAATCATACTTAGTTTCCGTAATCTATGATTAACACCGGATTTACCGATTGACGGTGACAACATGGTTCCCAATTCCCGTAACGAGGCTTCGGGATATTCTATTCTGAGCCTTGCAATTTCTCTGAGACTCTCACCTAAATTTTCAAAACCGATATTATCCCTGATAAATATTATGTCTTCTATCTGCTTGGATGCTGCAGCCACGGTTTTACTTATATTGGCAGCTTCACAGTTAACATGGCGATTAACCTGGTTACGCATCTCTTTTATTATACGTACATTTTCCAAATCCATCAAAGCATCATGGGCTTCCATGACATTCAGCAGATCCACAATTTGAGAACCTTCTTTGATGTACGCCACATAATTCTTTTTTCTTTTTATTATCTTGGCATCAATGGAAAATGTACCTATAATTTCAGCCAATCTTTCAGCCTTATTTAAGTCTTCCGTGACGAATTCCAGATGATATGCTTTTTTCGGATTACTCATGGACCCCGATAAAAGATATGCGCCACGGATAAATGCCCTCTTACAGCAGGTTCTCTCGACAATAAGCTGACTGGGAAAGCCGATTTTGCCATCCTCAGCATCGTTTATGTCGTGCTTGGTAGCTTGCAGAATTTTTGATACCATCTCATTATTATATATTATCAATGTGTATGCCAGATTATTATTTCCGTTTTGCTTAACCGAAATTTCAATATTAATATTAAAGGTTTTTTTAATTAATGTAAAGTATTTTCTTGCAACTGCCTGATTTTCGGTTTGAAGTTTTAATATTAAATGAGAGCCGCTATTAATCAACTGTCCGCCGAAAGTCAATATTGCCGAAAGTTCCGCAAGCCTGCAATGTCTGGCATTGCCCACATGCATAACCAGTTCGTCTTTTACCTTTTTTGAAAATGACATTTTCAATCCACACCTTAAACAATGTTTAATCCTTGTCCATATCCCTGTGTTCCGTTTTGATACCGTAGCCTAAGCCGGCCATTCTTGCCGATATTTCGTTGGTTAAAGTTACCGACCGATGTTTACCGCCGGTACAGCCGATACAAACAACCAGTTGGTTTTTACCTTCGGATATATAATGAGGGATTAAGAACGTAAGCATGTCTTCCAGCTTATTTAAAAATATTTTGGCTGCTTCGGCTTTCATCACATAGTTTTTTACCTCTTCGTCCATACCGGTCTTGCTTTTAAGCTCCTGAACATAAAAAGGATTAGGCAAAAATCTGACATCGAAAACCAAATCTGCATCGGTCGGAATTCCGTACTTAAATCCGAACGACAGGAACATTATAATAAAATTCATGAATTTTTTATCTTCAATATAAATTTTATATATTTCAGCCTTAAGTTCCCGTATGAGCAGATGACTGGTATCGATTATTACATCCGCCTTTTTGCGCAGAAATTCCAGTCTTTCCCGTTCAAGCTCTATAGCCTTGTCCACCCTCCCCGTTTGAGACAAGGGATGAAGCCTTCTGGTCTCCTTATAACGTTTAATCAGGACTTCGGGAGAACAATCCAGGAACAATATTTCATATGGAAATCCGGCCTTCTTCATATCCCTAAGAACATCGTCCAGTTCTTCCAAAGACTGGCCGCTTCGGATATCCAGTCCCAAAGCCACTTTCTCATTATTTCCCTGCATTATAAGCTTAACAAATTTATTTACAAGCTTTATAGGCAGGTTATCTACGCAGAAGAAACCGGCATCTTCCAGCATTTTTAAAACAGAGCTTTTTCCAGCCCCTGACATACCGGTTACAATAACAAATCTCATACCGCTCCTGCCTTTCTATACGCCTAATCAAACTGACCTAAGAATTTCACTTCAGGCTCAAGACGAACCCCGAATTTTTCCTCCACAATTCGGGCCACTTCATTGATTAAAGCCATAAAATCTTTGGCGGTAGCATTGTCCTTATTAATCAAAAATCCACAGTGTTTTTCCGATACTGCCGCTCCTCCTATCTGAAATCCTTTTAAGCCGGCATCACTGATAAGCTTTCCGGCATAATGCCCTTCAGGTCGTTTAAACGTACTTCCGGCACTGAACTTATCAAGAGGCTGTTTCATCCTGCGCATATGGTTCAGCTCCCTGATTTTGTCCATAATCTGCTGCTTGTCACCTTTGTCAAATTTCATGGTGGCATCCAACACACAGAGATCGCTGTTCTGTAAAATACTGGTTCTGTATCCCAGTTTTAAGTCTTCATTGGTTAGTACATAAATTTCTCCATCGGAACCGATGACGGTCGCGGAAAGCAAACATTGCTTCATTTCTCCCCCGTAGGCACCGGCATTCATTGCTACCGCACCGCCTAAGGTTCCGGGTATACCGGCTGCAAATTCAAATCCGGTTAATGCCTGCTCTGCTATCGCGGACGAAAGCTTGGACAAAAGCACTCCCGCCTGGGCTTTTACAATCCCGTCTTCCCCGATTGAAATTTCGGAAAACCGATCACACAGTTTAATAATCAAACCCCGATAACCTGAATCGGATACCAACAGATTGCTCCCGTTTCCCATAACATAATAAGGTATGTTATGTTTTTTGCAGAGCAGGATAACTTGCCGGATTTGTTCGATTGAAGAAGGAAGAACCATATAATCGGCTTCTCCTCCTATATGAAGAGAAGTATGCTGCGACATAGGTTCTTTTATTTTAATCTGATCGCTTTCCAATATACTGTTTAATTCCTCAACGAACAATTTATTCAAAAAGCTACCTCCAGAGTCATCATACAATACTTACAATAATTATTCAATCATCAGTCAATGGATAAAATCAGTCTGGCACATCCGTATATTCCAGCATCATTTCCCAGGGAAGCCAGTAAAAATTCCCTGTTTTTCAATGATTTCATAACATACGGATCATAATGTTTCTTTACATTTTCAATAAGTATTTGTCCAGCCTGTGAAACTCCGCCTCCTATAACAAAGGCTTGCGGATCCACAACCTGGGCTATCTGTGCTAAAGCTAATCCCAAATAACCGCAGGCTTTATCGACAACTTCCAGTGCCAGTTCGTCTCCCTCCTTAGCCAGGTCAAATACCAGCTTTGCGGAGATATCTTCAGCTTTGGCCAGGGCTGAATTTTTATTGCTGTTTTTAAGTAAATCTTTTGCAATTCTAACAACACCGGTGGCGGAAGCATATTGCTCAAGACAGCCGCATTTTCCACATCCGCAATGAGCATCTTCATTCGGGTTTACAAGTATGTGGCCGATTTCTCCTCCCGCTCCGACACTTCCGGCCAGTATTTTTCCGTTGATGATTATTCCGCCGCCAACCCCGGTTCCCAGGGTTACAAATACCATATTGTCAAATCCTTTACCGCTTCCCTTCCACTGTTCACCCAGGGCAGCGACATTGGCATCATTACCTGCTTTTACATTAAATCCGGTCAGTTGAGACAATTCATCTATTATATTAAATTGAGCCAATCCGAGATTTACCAGCTCAAGAACTTCTCCGTTTTCCTTGACAGGTCCCGGCAGTCCGACTCCGATTCCGAGGATCTGTTCTCTGCTTAAATTCTTCTCGTCAATCTTATTTTTTATAAAATCCGCAACGTCTTTTAATACATCTTTACCGTCGCCTGTCTTTCTTGTTTCAAAAGACCACTTTTCAATTAAATTACCGGCTTTGTCGAACAAACCGACTTTTACTCCGGTTCCCCCGATGTCCACTCCAAAGCAATATTGATCCATATTATGTCTTTCTCCTGTTTGATTCATAATACTTATTCCTCCTGTTTGTTCATATTGTGTATATAAATATAATTATATCTTTTGAATATTTATTGTAAATTTAATTTATGTCTTGTTTTATATTATTTTTTTTATTTGCTTATATTATTTTTTATGCTGATTTATGTCCTTTTTATTTAATACTATTATTTCGAATTCAATTTCTGTGCGCTCTTCTGTATTTTATTCGTTACCCGTTTATATAATTCCTGTGCGGCATTATAACCCATCTTTTTCTGCCTGTGATTAACCGCTGCCGATTCACAGATAATGGCCAGGTTTCTTCCCGGTCGTATCGGTATGGAATGGCATACTACCTTATTCCCCAAAATCTCCATATACTGCTCTTCCAGGCCAAATCTGTCATAATCCTTGTCCTTGCTCCACTCTTCCAATTTAATGACCAGATCAATAGCCTGAGTATTCTTAACGCTTTCAACTCCGAACAAAGTCTTTACATCTATTATTCCTATGCCGCGAAGTTCAATAAAATGCCTGGTAATATCGGGAGCAGTTCCTATAAGGGTTTCATCGCTGACTTTTTTGATTTCAACAACATCATCGGCAACCAGTCGGTGTCCCCTTTTGATAAGTTCGAGGGCCGCTTCACTTTTGCCGATGCCGCTTTCACCCATAATCAGGATGCCTTCACCGTAAACATCCACTAAAACACCATGAATTGTTATTCTCGGCGCCAGCTCTACATTGAGCCATCTAATAACTTCTGCCATAAACGAGGATGTGGTTTTAGAGGATCTTAATATCGGAACTTCTTTTTCTGTAGCAATCTTTATCAGTTTATCACTGACTTCAAGATTCCTGCAAAATACAATACAAGGAACTTTATAATCCAACAGCCTGCTTACAATTTCAAGCCGCCTCTCCTCGCTGACGGTCTGCATATAAGCGTGTTCCACATAACCGATAACCTGAACCCGTTCTGAATCAAAGTGGTCAAAAAAGCCCGCCAGCTGCAACGCAGGCCTGTTTACATCCGGCTGGGAAATCTTTATTCTTTTAATGTCTATATCCGGAGTTAAATTTTCCAGATTCATCTTTTCTATCAGTCTAACCAAATCAACCGTATACACCGTTTCATCCTCGCTTTCTCATCTATCCGATCAAGGATTAATAATTTCATCATTCATTCTAACATATATTAATGTATCATGTAAATCTTTTGAATTATTCATTTTCATTCGTTTTATGAAAGAAGTTGTATACTTCGGTTGCGGCAGCCTTATTCATCGAAGGCACTTTCATCAGTTCCTCAATATCCGCATTTTGGATATCTTCCAGGGATCCAAAATGTTTCATTAAAGCCTTCCTTCTGGCAGGCCCTATTCCTTTTATATCGTCCAGTATGGAATGTACCTGCCTTTTCTTTCTCAAACTTCTGTGGTATTCTATGGCAAATCGGTGGGTCTCATCCTGTATTCTTGTAATAAGCTTAAACAACTCACTGGTTTTGTCGATGGGCAGTTCTTTATTTTTATAATACAGCCCCCTGGTCCTGTGATTATCGTCCTTCACCATGCCGCATACCGCTATATCCAACTGAAGATCACTTAGTGCCCGCAAGGCGACATTGACTTGGCCTTTGCCGCCGTCCACCAGAATTAAATCAGGGTACTTGGTGAACCTTCCCAGGGACTTGTCCAGATTTTTTTCTTTCATTTCTTCCAGTTCTCTCATACCGTGGATAAACCTTCTTGTCAGCATCTCATACATGGCCGCATAATCATCGGGACCCTGGATTGATTTGATTTTAAATTTTCTGTAATCAGATTTTTTGGCTTTACCGTGTTCAAAAACCACCATGGAACCGACTGTTTGAAAGCCTGCCGTGTTGGATATGTCATAAGACTCAATCCTGACTATTTCGGGCAGTTCCAGATAATCGGCAAGTTCCCTTAATGCTCCTGTAGTCCTTGCCTCTTCTCTTTTAAGCTTTTCTGCATCTTTATTAAGAATAAGCATGGCATTTTTCTTTGCCAGCTCCACCAGTTTTTCCTTTTCCCCTTTTTTAGGAACCCTAAGGTATACTTTCTGCCCCCTTTTCATACTGAGCCACTCGCAAAGCACTTCCTCTTCCTCAGGTTCCGTCTCCAAATATATTTCTCTGGGGATATAAGGAGTTCCAGCATAAAACTGTTTGATAAAACTGGACAGAACCTTGCCGTCCGTTTCATCTTCCACACCGGTCAAATAAAAATGATCCCTGCCTATAAGCTTACCGCTGCGAATAAAGAAGGTCTGTACAACCGCCTCATCTTTATTCCTGGCAAAGGCGATAATATCCCTGTCTGCCAAGTCGGTATTAGTGATTTTCTGTTTATCCTTAATCCGTTTAACGCTTTCCAGCAAATCCCTCATCATGGCGGCCTTCTCATATTCCATATTTGAAGCCGCTTCATTCATTTTATCCGTAAGCATCTTCACCACAGGCTCATAATTGCCGGAAAGAAACTGGATTACCTGCTCTACGTTATGCCTGTATTCCTCTTTTGAGACAAAGCCCTGGCAGGGGGCGTCACATTGTCCCATATAATAATAAAGACATGGTCTTTCCTTCCCGATATCCCTGGGCAAAACTCTGTTGCATGTCCTTATTTTGTATATTTTTCTTAAAAGGTCAAGTATATCCCTTACCGCATCCGAACTGGTAAAAGGGCCGAAATATTTTGACTTGTCCCTCTTTAATTGTCTGGTAAAAAGTACTTTCGGATAGTCTTCTGAAATCGTAACACATATATAGGGATAGGTTTTGTCGTCCTTAAGCATGGTATTGTATTTGGGCCTGTGCTCTTTTATGAGGTTGCATTCCAATACTAATGCTTCAACTTCAGAATCGGTAACTATATATTCAAAATGGTCAATATTCTCTACCATATGCCGTATTTTGGGCGTAAGGTTTCTGCTGTTTTGGAAATATTGCCTTACCCTGTTTTTAAGAACAACAGCTTTCCCAACATAAATAATATTGTCCGATTTATCTTTCATAATATATACTCCCGGTTTGTCGGGAAGCAGTTTTAATTCCTCTTCTATATTAAACATCAACCATGCACTCTCCTGTCAGTCTTTATTTTATATAAGTTAAAAGATAAATGCAACCGATACAAGCAATAATCCGAAAATAAAGAATTTCTTTTTATAGCAAACATGTATTATACACCATATATGAAATTTTACCCGGATTTTTTTAATGCGATATATTCACTAACAACAGCGATGCTTGGTAAGCGATCAACAACAAGGTACCTTGTAATTAAAAAAAGACCGGCTATAATATTTAGCCAGTCTGATAATCAGTTTCCGCATTCAGCTT
>Ga0134092_1003581_pt1 | contig 10263 bp, 9 predicted proteins | sample 3_6taG_FD_94454 | JGI IMG/M metagenome (GOLD analysis project Ga0134092, IMG submission 94454) | Switchgrass degrading microbial communities from high solid loading bioreactors in New Hampshire, USA - 3_6_20_6_A3 metaG | ecosystem: Engineered > Bioreactor > Semi-continuous > Anaerobic > Digestate...
CAAAGCATTTCGGAAAGATATTCACTTGTTCATTAAGTCCTATTGAACCGCCGTATACCGAACGGTACGTACGGTGGTGTGAGAGGTCGGTAGGTGAAATAATCACCTACCTCCTACTCGATTTCAGGGGAGTGATCATGCATTTTTTATGGAGGGATATTTAATGCTTATTTGATCACTTCGATATAACCGTTGGTTGTTTGAGCATTTATGCTGACCTTCTGTGCTGCGGAGGCATAATTTTCAGTTTCCGCTTCTGCCTGCCTGTTAACACCGTCTATCCTCATGGCGTTGCGGTAGAGCAGATTCGGTATCAGAAGGTTTATGCCGCCGTTTGTGGTATTGGCCATTACTTTGATGCCCCTGTCTTCCGAGTCATCTATATTTACTTTGATGTCAGCGTTTGTGGTCTTGAGTAAAATCTCTGCGGTGTCTGTATTATCATAGTTCTGCACATTATCGAGTTTTACTTTTCCGTTGGTAGCAACAGCGGTCATCTTAACTGCCTTAAGATTCTTAATGTCGATAACGGAGTTTGTTGTGCCTATGTTTATGTTTTTGCCTATCATGTATTTGACGTCCACTTTGCCGTTTTTGGTTTCAACTGTGATATTGCCGCTGTTTACACCGGTCAGGTCGATGGAGGCGTTCTTTGTGACGCTGACGAATTCCTCGGAAAGGGTATCTTCAACATCAATTTTGCTGTTCTTTGTTTCAAGCGCTATCTGATTGAATTTAACTGCAGGCACCAGTACGTCATAGGAAACGCTGAGATTGTAAGTATCAGGCTTTGCAAGCTTAACGGAAACCGTACCGTTCTCATTTGCAAATACCACCGCACTCTCGGGATCCTGCTGCGGTGTACGTATCTTGGCCTTTATGACTATATTGTCCTCCTGATGCTTTTTGATCGTTATAGGACCATTCGTGGCCTGAAGCTCAAGATTCATGCCCTCTGCGGCAGCTGCCTCAAAAACCTTCTCTACCGGCTGGCAGCTTCCGAATATCTTGTAAGCACCTGTGTCGACTATGCTGCCGACAAAGTCGATGACCTTGTCTGCTATCCCGAATGCTGCTGTGGCAACATTCTTGCCGAATTTTTCAGCTTTCGCACTGAATTCCTCCACCATTTTGTCAAAGTCATCCTGGTTGTAATTCTTGGAGAGATCACGTCTCCATTCATTGATCCGCTCCCTGACTCTTGTCACTTCGTCAAAGTAGTTGTGCGGAGGCGGCTTCGGTATGTTGAATCCCTTGAAGCCATTGCAGCTTCCTTTCTTGGATTCGAGAGCTTCGAGCAGCTTTGCTGCTTCCTCGCTGTTGATTCTGCCTTCCTGAAGCATTTTCAGAACCATCATTCTTTCTTCACTTATTGACATTGTTTAAATCCTCCTGTTAATAATTTTTCTCCGGTCAGCCCTTCAGTAGATCCAGCGCTTCCTCAACTGTAATCAATCCGTCTTCAAGTTTGCTAAGTATCTCAAGTCTGGTTTCGCTCTGCGACCCACTGTAACTGTTTACAGCCGCATAGCCCAGTGCATTTGCTACGTCTTCAAGCCTGCTTTTCACTGTCGGGTAGGATATTCCCAGTTCTTTTTCCACCTCCTTGATATTTCCTCTGCATTTGATGAATGTTTCTATGAAGGCCTTCTGTTCTCCGGTCAGTCTGCAGAACCTGCAGAGCGTGAAATGTCCTTCGATTTTTGTGTCACATTTGCTGCAATATATTGCGGTGACTTCTGTGTTCTCACCGCATACGGGGCATTTTCCCAATGCTTCTCTTGTCATATCTGCCATAGTTGTTCTCCTTATATATTAAAGATATATCATGTGGTGTATTAAAATAATTAATGCTGATATTAATTATTTTAATTATTACATAATATATACTATTATTGTTGCAGTTTGCTGTCAATATTATTCTCAAAATTCATTAAAATAATTAAGTAGAATATTAATATTTTTAATGTTTCAATTAAGTATACGCGGGCTGTATAAAAATGTTTCATGATTATTAAAATTTTTATGAAGAAGTTTGAGGCGGTATGTCCGATAGCATATTCAGATAATGTTTAGTGACAGTTATGAAGTCTATGAGAGAAAATAAAAACAGAGGGTGTTTCCCTCTGTGTGATTTACAGTCGTACAGATTTGCAGTTTACGCAGACTTACTGCTCGCCTGGACTTACAGTTCGCGCCTTCCTTCAAGCGCTTTTGCCAGCGTTACTTCATCGGCATATTCCAGATCGCCTCCCACAGGTATACCGTGAGCTATCCGTGTGGTTTTGATGCCGATGGGCTTTAAAAGCTTGGATATATACATGGCAGTGGCTTCGCCTTCAACATCGGGGTCTGTAGCCAGTATGACCTCGCGGATGTTACCCTCGCGGATCCTCTGGAGCAGCTCCTTTATTTTGATATCTTCAGGCCCGATTCCTTCCATAGGGGAGATGACTCCATGAAGGACATGATAAATGCCGTTGAATTCACGTATCCTCTCCATGGCTACAACGTCTTTCGGATCTTCCACTATACAAATGACCCCGTGATCGCGTTTGGCGCTGCTGCATATGCTGCAGGGATCTGACTCTGTGATGTTGCAGCAAACCGAGCAGTAGCGCGTCTTGGCTTTAGCCTCCCTTATCGCATTTGCCAGTGCCTCCGATTTTTCTGCAGGCAGGTTCAGTACATGAAAAGCCAGCCTCTGGGCGGTCTTATGACCTATACCGGGAAGCTTTTCGAATTCTTCTATCAGTCTGGCGATGGGAGGAGCATAAAGGTAACTCATCAGAATAACCCGCCAAGATTGCCCAAACCGCCTGTCAGTCTGGACATACTGCTGCTTACAAGCTCATCGGCTTTGCGGAGTGCTTCGTTTACAGCAGCCAGTACGAGATCCTGAAGCATTTCAACGTCATCGGGGTCAACCACGTCAGGGCTTATAGTTATTTCCTTTATTTCCTTCTTGCCGGTGGCAACTACCTTTACTGCACCGCCGCCGGCTGTTGCTTCAACTTCTTTTTCCTGGAGCTCAGCCTGCATTTTCTCCATATCCTTCTGCATTTTCTGAGCCTGTTTCATGAGATTATTCAAGTTTCCGCCGCCGAAGCCCGGAAATCCGCCTTTTGCCATTCTTGGCACCTCCATAGTGAATTATCATATTTTATTATATATAACCCTCAGATGTCATTCAAGGGCAGGTTTTTTACTCATCGATGATCTCAAGCGGGAGGCCTGCCTTGTCAGCAATTTTGCGGGCTCTTCTGAGAAGATCACTGCTTTCGGTCTCTTCAGCGGGAGCTGATGGTACCTCTGCCTCTTCGCTTATGCATTTAATTTTCATTTCACTGCCGGTTACCTTTAAAACAGCATCTCCGATTATTTTCAGATGCTCCTGCATGGAAACGGTCGCTCTTATATTGGCGTCCTTTGCAATAAGCCCGACAGTTTCGCTGTTCAGCAATACTGCTTTAACATTGAGCAGGAAAGAGTAAATTGTCATCCTGCCGATGCTTTTCAGATATTTCATTACCTCAGGCCATTGCTTGAATTCTGAAAGCTTGCCTGTCTTTTCGCTTTGCTTTGCCGGCTTGGATCCTGAAACGGCATTTTTTTCTTCTGAAGTCATTCTGCTGGCCTGGCCTTCGATTTCCTGACCGAAACCGGCATGTGATCCGTCTCTCATAATATATCCGCGGCCGACAGGATCTGATGCAGCCGCCGGCTGTGATGCCGCCGGCTGTGATGCACCGGCTGACCGTGCTTTTTCAACCAATGAAGATATATCAAAGTTTTCCAGCCGCCTTTCAAGGGCTGTTAGTCTTTCTTCTATATCCGTACCTGTATATGCGCTGCTGCAAAGCTTGATCAGTGTAACCTCCAGCATGACTCTGGGGTTTGACGCATACTTCAGATTGTACTCCAATGCCGAAAGTTCTCTTATCTTTTGCATTATTTCATCCAGCGATATTCTTGCTGATTGCTGCTTCATGATCCGCAGCACTTCCGAGGGTACTTCGACCAGATCGTCGCAATTGCCGTCGGTAGCTTTGCATATCATCATGTTTCGGAAGTATACGACCAGGTCAGATACGAAGTGTGCTGTATCACGTCCGTCAGCAACAAGGCGGCTGACGTTGTCCAATATTTTCTCTACGCTCCTGTCAAGCATGCTGTCGATGAATCCCGTCATGAAGTCATCATTTACTATCCCCACAACTGACAGCACATCATCATAGGCTATTGTGTCCTTGCCTAAAGAAACACACTGATCCAGCAGACTTATGGCATCTCTCATAGCGCCGTCGGACATGCGCGCAATGAGCTTTGCTGCAGCCGGGTCCAGCCTTACATTATCTGCAGAGGCTATAACGTCCAGATGCTTTGCGATGCTGTCACGTGAAATACGTCTGAAATCAAACCGCTGGCAGCGGGACAGTATAGTGGCCGGGAGTTTGTGCGGTTCGGTGGTTGCAAGTATGAAAATTACGTGCTCGGGAGGTTCCTCCAATGTCTTGAGCAGCGCATTGAAGGCTCCGGTGGACAGCATGTGGACTTCATCTATGATATAAACTTTACGTTTGGCTTTGGTCGGTGCGTATATGACCTCGTCCCTTATGGAGCGGACGTTGTCAACACTGTTGTTGGAAGCTGCGTCTATTTCCAGTACATCGACACTGCTGCCTGAAAGTATTTCGCGGCATATCTCGCATTTATTGCAGGGCTCTCCGTCCTGTGGGTCAAGACAGTTGACGGCACGGGAGAGTATGTGGGCCATGGTAGTCTTGCCGGTTCCCCTGGTCCCGCAGAAAAGGTATGCATGGGCTATCCTGCCTGTGCTGACACTATAGCGCAGTGCCTTGACCACGTGCTCCTGCTCGACCACATCTTTGAACTGAGTAGGTCTCCATTGTCTGTATAATGCAATGTAGGACATCTTTATAGCCTTTCTTTCGATCCGTGTTTATGAACATAGTATATCAAAACCGTTCGTCAAAAAAAAGTCTCAGCAGCGGCCGGACAGGGCAGTTGTACTTTGTGACGGAGAGATAATGATAACTGCAGACAGATTTCTTTAACTATGAGCGATACGGTGATAAAGGGAAATAGTGCCGTCTGATAAACACCGGTGACCGATGAAGCGCGATAATTGCAACGATGCTTTCGGGTAATGGACATAATAAAAAAGTGCGATAAACGCACTTTTTATAATATTGAAGGCTGTGCACCTGATGTCGACTTACTTCCACAGGCGTAACCCATATAGTTGGCTCCAGCCAGGCAACCTCGCGGCACACGCAAGTATCCGCTTACCGTTGCTTCCTTCCGGACCTGGCGGGGTTCACGGGCTTACGTTGCGCAAGACCCAACTGTCATCGCTACTTGTATGGGGCAGGCCCCACAAAGGTAAAGCCTCGATCAGGGATTCAACCCTGCTGCAGCGGATTGCAGGTACAGGGCACCGCTACCTCCCCGTCTAGCACAGCCAAAGTTCATACAAATTTAATTACAGTGTTACTAACCTATTATACTCAATTCGTCACATCTTATCAACACATTTAGCGATAAGGATGCGGGACAGATTATTCCAGCTGTATAATGACCGTAAAATTCATGTTGTATGTGTGGCGAATAATGTTGTCCATATATCATATGCATGACTTATCCTGTCGAATGGATATACTGTCTGAAAGTAACGGAGTGCAGTTGCATCAGAAACGCAAGAAATATACGATGGACAGAAGATTGGCGCATTTATCATACTTGCCGTATTCAGCAGTCAGGCCGGCATGTCCGGTGAATACCGGCAAAAAAATAAAGCACTTGAATAATATTATTTAATGAATAATTCCGAATAATATAAGTGCTTTATCAAATCAAATAAAATCAACTCAGCCATAGTCTATATTAAAAGGAGGAACAAAAATGAAAATTAGTATTATTGGCTGTGGCAATTATATTGTACCATGATTTTCTAAAAAAATATATTAAATTTTTGTAACAAATTTGAGAAAATCAACTGCAGGAAGGTTTCGACAACGTTCTGCCCTGCAATTAATTCCAGTATTCTGAACAGGGGGAACAGAAGCAGCAGGAATGACTCAAAAATGAGCAGTCTGTTCTCCTGACGCCTGTACCTCAACATGGAATATGATCTTACTATGCTTCTCAGCTCGTCGACTTTTTTCTCAAGGATGCCAAATCTGTCTTCTATTTCATAGTATACAGACAGCTTGTCGTATATGTCCCTGAGCAGCAAGCTTCTGCCGACCATTGCAGGTCTGTCGAATATCATGATCCCGGCTGCGCTCTCTTTCTCAAATCTTATTATATGAGCCATTGCAGTGGTAAATTTGCGGGTCCCTGTACTCAGGACACCCCTTTGGAACTTTGTCACATAGCTGTCTGCTTCATCGAGCAGAATGTCTATGTCAGCCTCCTGCTTTGACAGTGCCGTTGACTTCGCCAAAATTGCGGCAATAGCGTACGACAGATCCTCCGTAATAGGATATGACTCTTCGCATCCTTCCCATAAGTATGCCGATCCGGCTTCGGTTACAGGCAAAGCATGGCTTTCTCTGTATTTTGCCATCATTTTGTAGTCAGGCTCGCCTATGACAGACTGCATGCTGCTGAAAAACGTGTCTGTCTCATCCATATCTATATCTTCGAAAACAACGCAGCCAAAGCTGAACAGGTATATTTTTTTACTGTTCATACTGTACTTGTATATTTCGGACAGCGAACCGCCGTCGAGTATAATACACCTGTCCCTTTTTCTCTCGGGCAGTGGTATGCCGAAGAAGGCTGCGATCTTTTTCAGATCGATATATGAGAATGCTTTAAAACTCAGAAAGTTTTTGCTTTCCATCATATTAATCAAATCACCAGCTCCAGAACCATAAGTACGACTTCGATGACGATAAGCAGTACTATTATCCATTCAACAAAAAGTCCCCGGATCGAATGGCTGATTGATGAGAAGCCACCGATTATATTGTTCATAATATCTGCTTTTTTCGTTAATATAGTGTATCTGTCGTTCAACTCGAAGAAATCGGACATCTTTTCGTAGAACAGTGATGCATCGCTGTTGCTCCAGGTAATGTCCGGCTTGTCAAGGATCATGATATAGCTCACTGTGTTGTATTGATGCCTTGTTACCCGGGCTGTTGTCCGTGCCAGTTCCCTGTTGCCCAGATGCAGCCTACCCTGCTCCAGACGGTCTATGATCGTTTCAAGCTTGTCGAATATCTTGCCCAGCTCGTATTCTGTTTTTTCCATTGCAACAGATTTAGCTATGACGATTGCTGCCAGTTCTGTATAAAAGAATTCATGCCTCGGGACAATCGCGTATGCATCGGTGATTTCCAGCCTCTTGTCAGGTTCAACCCGTATTTCATACTCATCCGTATAGCGGTGCCAGTTTGCAAGATCCAGTTCAGGTTCGAACTTCTTTAAAAATTCCAGCAATACAGGCATCTCGCTCTCCGACACATTAACAAGCACGATGCACCCGTAAGAGAAGACAAAAACCTGCTTATCGTCGTCGAACTCCCTGCCGGTTATTTCCTGCAGATGTTTGTTGTTGAGTATGAGTGGTTCTTCCCAGGTGTATTTTTTGGGTATGCCGCAGCTGACCGCGATCTTATTAAGGTCTATTTCATTCAGAACGGCATATGCCTTGAACTCGAAATGCTGCATACGTTCCTCCGTTAATAGTAAATTACAAGAATATTATATCGCATCTTGCGAATAAAATTTTCCAATAATTTTTATTTCTTTTACTTTGCTTTGTTTAATATTTTAAAGCTTATCAGACATTATTGGAAACATTTAGGTGATGTTGAAATACCAACAGCAAATATGATATATTATACTCAAAATGCAAATTTAAGCAGCTGTGGACTTTTTACTTTCACCGGCACCGACATACGGCTTCGCACTGAGCAGCTGGGGCAACCGTTGTTGATTCTGAAACGGGACATGTTATCGGTCTGCAGCGAACTAAAACCAATTATTTATCTGGTTTTTAACAATGGGGGGAGAGATGGCGTTGAAAATTCGCAAGGCCGTTATACCGGCAGCAGGGATGGGGACCAGGTTCCTGCCCGCAACAAAAGCACAGCCCAAAGAGATGCTTCCTATAGTTGATAAGCCGACTATCCAATATATTATCGAAGAGGCGGTAGCGTCAGGCATCGAAGATATACTTATAGTTACAGGACGAGGTAAAAGGGCTATAGAAGATCATTTCGACAAGTCCTATGAACTTGAGGACATGCTCAGAAGAAAAGGGGAAGAGGAGCTTCTGAGTCTTGTCCAGGATATATCAAATCTCGCTAATGTGAACTACATCAGGCAAAAAGAGCCCAAGGGGCTTGGACATGCCATATACTGCGCCCGTTCATTCATTGACAATGAGCCGTTCGCGGTATTGCTCGGCGATGATATCGTCGATTCAGAGGTGCCGTGCCTCAAGCAGATGATAAGTGTTTTTGAACAGTACAATACCACTATTCTCGGAGTCCAGCATGTACCGGATGAAGATGTCTCCAAATACGGCATAATCAAGTGCTCGCAAATTGGAGACAGGATATACAGAGTGGAGGATATGGTGGAAAAACCGGAGCCTGAAGCTGCTCCGTCCAATGTTGCTATTCTGGGACGATATATCATTACTCCGGATATATTTACATATCTTGAAAAGGCCGTTCCCGGCAAGGGCGGGGAGATACAGCTGACGGATGCGCTGCGGTCACTGCTTGCTACCAGCTCGGTATATGCATATGACTTTGTGGGTAAGCGTTATGATGTCGGGAATAAGCTGGGTTTCCTCGAAGCTACGGTGGAGTTTGCGCTGAAACGTGAAGAGCTCAGGGATGAGTTTTCGGCATATCTGAGGAAAAGAGTCGAATCGATTTGATTCGTCCGTCAGTATAGAGGTGCCAGGCTGTATATCTACCTCATCCGTGAGATCTTTGGCGGAACGGAGAGCAGGAACTAAAGCATGGCTTAAGATTGAAATTTTGGAAAGGGCATGAATAATGCAGGCCATAATTTGCGAATAATACCTGTAAAAAGAAATGCAGGTATTATTTATGAAAAAAATCAGGTTTTGCATTAGAATGCTCTTTATATTTATAATTCTGACGATTGCAGTCAATGCTGCAATACTGCACTTTGGCTTCGGCGTAAGCTTTTCCGATCTGGCGGGCTTTGCGGCAGGTGCCCTGGGCATTTCCTCATGGGACAGTTCATTTTTTGGAGACATTTCCTCCAGGAGCGCGATTCTGCCCGTGAGCCCCGAGGGGGACATTTCCTCGGAAATGGACAACCTTTCTGACGGGAACGGATCGTCAGCCGGAGACGGTTATTTCTCAGAGAACGGTTCTTCAGCGGAAAGCGATCCTGAGAGGGACGGTTCTTCCGTGACCGGTCAGGCAGGAGGGGACAGCACGACCCCGGACGGTTTTTCCGGAGGCATTCCTGACATGTCAAGTGCTGTTGAAATTTTTAACAAGCTGAGCTTCAGTGACAAAATCGCCCTGGCTGAAATCGCGGCCAAGATAGGCTTCGACGGCCTCAATGAGCTTTACGAAATTATACAGGACGGAATTACTTCAGATGAAATCCTGTATATCAGAAATTATATCCAGGACCATCTGAAGCCGTCTGATATAGAAAAATTAGAGGATATTATAATCAGAAACAGTCATTTGTATGCAATAACAGAGGATTGAGTTATCTGATTTCCCTTATTGTGTATTCCGCAGTACCAAGGCCCAAATTCTCGAGCTCTCTCAGCTGGACAAAGGGATTTTTACCGTGCAGTCTTTCGAACAGGTGCCCATAGGTGCCCATTTTATGTCCCTTGGGAACGCCTGCCGGAATCAGGTTCTCATATTTGATCGCATCCAGACTGGCTTTTTCTATGGCGACGATATCTCTGGATGCCATAACTCCTATATCGGGTACGAGAGAGGGAGTTGTCAGTCCCCAGCAGTCGCACAGAGCGGTAATGTTAATAAGAAAGTTTATATAGAAAACATTTCCGGGCTCAAAGGTCTTGAGTACTTCTGATGTACACAGAGCCATTCCCTTCTGGAAATCTTCATATTTGTTGTCCAGCATTGTCATTGCTGATACAGGGCATACCTTTACGCAATGCTGGCACAGAGTACAGTGGTGATAATTGACATTGTACTTGCCGTTTTCGTCGAACCGGTTGGCGTAATGGTTGCAGCTGTTGATGCAAAGCTC
>Ga0134092_1003588_pt1 | contig 10247 bp, 9 predicted proteins | sample 3_6taG_FD_94454 | JGI IMG/M metagenome (GOLD analysis project Ga0134092, IMG submission 94454) | Switchgrass degrading microbial communities from high solid loading bioreactors in New Hampshire, USA - 3_6_20_6_A3 metaG | ecosystem: Engineered > Bioreactor > Semi-continuous > Anaerobic > Digestate...
TCGATGATGAGATCGGGCAAAGAGTGCAGGAGCTGATAAAGGCATGCAATTCAAGAAGCTTCAGTGAAATGGGGAAGCAAAGCTCAGAGATTAAAAAAATCGTTGAGAAGAAAGCTGAAATAGTGGCAGGTAATTCCACCGATGCTTATATAAATTCCCTGCAGCAAAAGAAGGAATCGATACAGAAATCTATAAATAAAAATACAATTAAGGTAAGGACCAATACTTCCGGCATAGTATCATACAATATAGATGGCTATGAAAGCGTATTAACTCCTGACAGTCTGGAGGAGCTGACCTGTGAGGAACTTGACAGAATCCGCAGAAATTATCCTCCGGTATCAGGCGGTTCGGAATATGTGCAAAAAGATCAGCCCTTTGCCAAAATCATAAAGGGAGTATACATTTATCTTGCTGCAGACATTCCTTCCGCAAAGGCAAGAAGTCTCGAGGAGGGCGACAGCATAAAAGTTCGCATAAACAGCAGAGACTTTGAGACTACGGGGACTATAACGCATATAAAAGATTCTGGTAATGACAGGACAGTAATAGTTGTAAAGATGAACAGAGGTGCTGACGTCTTATCAGACTTACGGGTTGTTAGCGTGGATTTTATAACAAAGACGGAAGAAGGACTGAAGGTGCCGCTGAAATGTCTCAGGGATATCACTCCCGACGGCACCAGAGGCAGAATAGTGATCGTGAAATATAACGTGGCGTCAAGCAGGCTGGTGGAAATCCTATGCAGCGACAATGAATATGCGATAATAAAGACACCTGAAAATGAACTGAAAAGAACTGTGAATCTGTATGATATATATCTGATAAATCCGGATAATGTGGAGGAAGGAGATATCATCAACAAATGACTGAGGATTTGGATACCATAAGGCGAAATCTGGAATCTTTACGTGCAAGGATATCTGCCGCAGCGAACAGAGCCGGCAGGGATCCGGGGGAAATCAGAATGATTGCCGTAAGCAAAACGGTGGACACGGAGCGCATACGGACGGCATTCGACTGCGGTGTGACTGATTTCGGCGAGAACAGGGTCCAGGAGCTATGCGGGAAGACCGATGTGCTGGATATCGGGTGCAGATGGCACCTGATCGGCCATTTGCAGACCAACAAGGTCAAATATATAATAGACAAGGTCAGTTTGATACATTCCCTTGACAGTCTGGAGCTTGCCGAAGAAATAAACAAAAGGGCCGAAAAGGCAGGAAAGGTAATGGACGTTCTGATCCAGGTAAATGTAGCAGGTGAAGAAACTAAATTCGGTATTGCTCCGGAGACGACGCTGCAGTTTGTAAAAAATGTAAGCAAACTGGAGCATATAAGAATAAAGGGCCTGATGACAATCGCGCCGGCAGTTTCCGACCCTGAAGAAGTAAGGTGGGTATTTGCAGATCTCAGAAAATTACTTATTGACATCAGAAAGGAAAATATTGATAATGTAGATATGGATTACCTTTCAATGGGCATGAGCAATGACTTTGAGGTTGCCATAGAAGAAGGGGCTCATATGGTGAGGATAGGTACGGCCCTGTTCGGGAAGCGTTGATGTCCAGTTGAGATGTAAACCGCCAGGTTTATGTTCAGGCCTTTATGCGGGGTCTGACAACGAATGAAAAACGGAGGGGTATACAAATGGCAAAACTGCTTAACAAGATGCTCAATCTCGTGGGATGGGAAACTGTCGAAGAAGAGGAAGATGAGGAAGAAGTACAGGAAGAGCAGAATGAAGAAAAATATCAGCCGCAGTATCTGCAGACATTTACCAAAAAGTCCCAGAGCAGCAGCAAGGTAGTCAATATCCATTCCAACAGCCAGTTCAAGGTTGTGATCATGCAGCCCGAATCCTTCGATGATGCCAGAGAAGTATGTGATCACCTTAAAAGCAAAAAGCCCGTGGTTGTCAATCTGGAGAGCCTAACAAAGGAAACTGCGCAGAGAGTCGTTGACTTCCTGAGCGGATCGGTATATGCTTTGGACGGAGATATACAGAAGGTATCTGCCGGCATATTCCTGATAGCACCAAACAATGTGGACATCATGGGAAATTTTAAGGATGAGCTCAAAAGCAAAGGAGTATTTCCCTGGGTGAAATAGCTGCTGTAGTGCCGATGTATTCGGGAGGCATTAAATGAATTTTTTTCTGTACAGATTAATCAAACTGCTTTTTGATGCAGCAGAACTCATTCTGCTGCTGAGAGTTGTTATATCGTGGCTGCCTGTTAACAGAGACAGCAGGCTTGTAATGTTGTTGAATAGAATTACAGAACCGGTTTTGGCACCGATCAGATCCGCTATCAGAAGATCTTCGGCAGGGCAAGCGATGTATCTTGATTTTTCGCCTGTAGTGGTCTTTATACTGCTTGCTGTTTTGAGGCGCATCGTTTATTGGTTAATATTCTGACGATATGAAATATAATAGAGAACATGTGCTCCAGAATATAGTAAAGTCGGAAGACAGGCTGTTTGCCGCCAGATTGCTGGACAAGGCAGAATTTACCGTACGCACGAACAGGCTTGCTCATTCCGATTTTTTAGACCCCAGACAACAGAAAATCGCACAAAGGATGCTGGATTCGGCAGATTTATGCAGATACAGCTTTTACGGAGGCTACAGCAGTGCCGAACGATCGATAGTATTGTTTATACCGGATTTCACAGATGAAGATGAACTGGAGCAGTACTGCAGTGCGGTACTTAAGGTGGTGGAGATTACGCCGCTGATGAGGGGCGGCCTTTCTCACAGAGATTATCTCGGGTCTTTGATGGGATTGGGGATCAAACGCAGTGTTGCCGGTGATATAATCGTCAGTGAGGAAAAATGCAGAATCATTGCATTCAGTGATATTGCAGAGTATGTAGCAGGAAATCTCGATAAAGTGGGAAATATAGGTGTAAGTGCAAAAATATCGGATATAATGGAATTGTCTGTTCCGGCTCCTGCAAAAAAGGAAATTAAAGCTGTTGTTTCGGCGCTGAGGCTGGACTGTATATGTGCATCGGCATTCGGATTGTCCAGGAACAAGGCGGCCGAGTTTATAAAAGGCGGGAAGGTCCAGCTCAACTGGGAGATAACGACCGATACTGACAGACAGGTCAGGGAAGGTGACACGATCAGTATGCGCGGAAAAGGCAAAGCAGTTCTTGAAAAGGAGAGCGGCAGGACAAAGAAGGACAGGATAGGCATTATTATTGCGAAATATATGTAAGGGGTGAGAGCACTATGAATTATACGCCGAATGACTTGCAGAACATGACTTTTAAAAAGTCCTTCATGGGCTATAGCGAAGACCAGGTCAATGATGTTCTGGACAAAATAATTGAAGACTATACGGCATACATAAGAGAGAATGTGGAGCTTAAGGACAAGCTTGCATTGCTTAATGAAGGGCTCCAGCATTACAAAACGATAGAGGAATCACTGCAGAATACTCTGCTTGTGGCACAGCAGACCGGAGAGGACATAAAGAAAAACGCTTACGAAAAGGCTGAGAATGTTATAAGAGAAGCAGAGATAAGGGCACAGAAGCTCATCAATGATGCAAATCAGGAAGTAGTGAAGATAAAATTCGAATATGAGGATGCCAAGAAAAAGCTCCATGTATTCAAATCCAAATGTGAAATGCTGCTGATGTCACAGCTGGAGCTTCTCAAGCAGATATTTGAAGATGAAGAAGAATGAGCATTTATTGACATACAGGCCAGATATATTGTATAATGCTGTTTAATATTTATAAATGCTGTCTGATATCTGAAATACTATGATCGGAAAGAGTAAAGAGCTGTAGCCTTACAGAGAGCAGGCGGCCGGTGCGAGCCTGCAGGGAAGGTTCTTGAAAATCATCCGGGAGTAGCTGCTGGAAAGCACAAAAATAAGCTCTGCACAGTTCAAGCATCTGGTCGGCACACGCTGGATTGGCATTAGATTCCGACAGTAAAAAGCAGGGCTTATTGATCCGATGCAAGTACAGTAAGCCGGGTCATACCGTTATATATGGCACAAGAGATCGCCGGACAGTCCAGGGTATTGTGTGTATCCTGACAGAATCGGCGGTAATTTGGGTGGTACCGCGTGAGATAATATCCTCTCGTCCCTTTGCATGGGATGCAGAGGATTTTTAATTATTATCGATAAATCAGGCTGATCAGGCATTTTATAAGGAGGCAGTCATGTATAAGAAAGTATCAACGGATCTTAAATTTGTTGAAAGAGAAAAGGAAGTACTGAAGTACTGGAAAGAAAATCAGATATTCGAAAAAAGCCTTAAGTTCAGGGAAGGCGCCGAGACCTTCACATTTTACGATGGTCCGCCGACAGCAAACGGAAAACCGCATATCGGCCACGTAATTACCCGTACCATGAAGGACCTGATACCCAGATACAAGACCATGAAGGGCTACAACGTCCTTAGAAAGGCAGGCTGGGATACTCATGGACTTCCTGTGGAGCTTGAGGTTGAGAAGCTTCTGGGGATAAATGGCAAGCCACAGATAGAGGAGTACGGAGTGGAGCCGTTCATACACAAGTGTAAAGAGAGTGTGTGGAAATACAAACGTGACTGGGAGGAAATGAGTGACCGTGTCGGATACTGGGCCGACATGGAGAACCCTTACGTTACTTATGACAACTCATATATAGAGTCAGAGTGGTGGGCACTGAAGCAGATATGGGATAAGGGTCTGCTGTATAAGGGCCACAAGATCGTACCCTATTGCCCGCGCTGCGGCACATCGCTTTCAAGCCATGAGGTGGCACAGGGCTACAAGGACGTTAAAGAGACTTCGGTATATGTGAAATTCAGGGTCAAAGGCGAGAAGGACGTTTACCTGATGGCATGGACCACAACTCCGTGGACTCTGCCTTCAAACGTGGCGCTGACGGTAAATCCTGACGAGACGTATATCAGAGCAAAATGCGGCGATGAGACGTATATACTGGCTGAAGCACTGGCCCCGACTGTCCTGAAAGGGGAATACACAGTAACGGGAAGCAGCAGGGGATCTGAACTGTATGGCATGGAATATGAGCCGTTGTTTGATTTCGTCAGGCCTGACAAGAAGGCATATTATGTCGTATGCGATAATTTCGTAACTCTGACCGATGGTACCGGTATAGTCCATACTGCACCTGCATTCGGTGAAGACGATGCCAAGGTGGGAAGGGCCAATGACCTGCCCTTTGTACAGCTTGTCAATGAACAGGGTGAGTTCGTTGAAGCAGTAGAGCCATGGAAGGGCATGTTTGTCAAGAAAGCCGACCCGCACATCATAAAGGAGCTGGAGTCGAGAGGGCTGGTATATAAACTCCTGGATTATGAGCATTCATATCCGTTCTGCTGGAGATGTGATACTCCTCTGCTTTATTATGCGAGGGATACATGGTTTATAAAGATGACTGCAGTAAGGGATCAGCTGCTTAAGAACAACAACAGCATCAACTGGCTGCCTGATAATATCAGGGAAGGTCGTATGGGCAACTTCCTGGAAAATGTTGTTGACTGGGGCCTGAGCCGGTCCAGGTACTGGGGAACGCCGCTTCCGATATGGGAGTGCGAATGCGGATACAGGCATCTTGTCGGCAGTATAGCAGAGCTGAAGGAAATGGGAGAAAATGTTCCTGATGATATAGAGCTTCATAAGCCATTTATCGATGCAGTGCATCTGAAGTGTCCCAAGTGTTCGGCAAAGATGAAAAGAGTACCGGACGTAATCGACTGCTGGTTCGATTCCGGCGCAATGCCGTTTGCACAGTGGCATTATCCTTTTGAAAACAGGGACAAATTTGAATCATACTATCCTGCAGATTTTATCAGTGAAGCGATAGATCAGACCAGAGGCTGGTTCTATACTCTTCTGGCAATATCGACACTGCTGTTCGACAAACCGGCTTTCAAGAATGTTATCGTTCTTGGTCATGTTAATGACAAAGACGGACAGAAGATGAGCAAGCATAAAGGAAATGTAATCGATCCATGGACAGTGCTGAACAAACAGGGTGCGGATGCAGTCCGCTGGTATTTCTATACCAGCAGTGCGCCATGGCTGCCGAGCAGATTTTACGAAGAGGCAGTAAGTGAAAGCCAGAGAAAGTTTATGGGTACCTTGTGGAACACATATGCATTCTTTGTTCTTTATGCGAACATCGATAAGTTCAACCCGATGGAGTACAGGCTGGAACGCGACAAGCTGTCCGTTATGGATAAATGGATACTCTCAAAACTGTATACGCTCATAAGCAAAATTGACAAGAACCTGGAAAACTACAGGGTAACAGAGTCCGCAAGAGATATACAGGATTTCACCGATGAACTGAGCAACTGGTATGTCAGAAGAAGCAGAGAACGCTTCTGGCAGAAGGAAATGAACCAGGACAAGATAAACGCGTACATGACCCTTTATACGGTTCTTGTCGAACTGGCCAAGACAATAGCGCCGTTTGTGCCTTTTATCAGTGAGGAGATATACCTCAATCTGGTCAGGACCGTCGATCCGTCTGCTCCAGAGAGCGTACATCTGTGTGATTTCCCGCAGGTACGCAGCGAGTTTATAGATACGGAGCTTGAAAACGAGATGGATAAGGTAATGAAGTATGTCGTGCTCGGACGCGCCTGCAGAAATGCGGCAAACATAAAGAACCGCCAGCCCATAGGCAACATGTTCGTCAAGGACGATCAGGAGCTGCCGCAAATGTTTGCTGATCTGGTTAAGGACGAACTTAATGTTAAGAATATAGTGTTCACAAAAGATGCGTCAGGCTTTACGACTTACAGATTCAAGCCGCAGCTCCGTACTGTAGGACCCAGATACGGCAAACTCGTATCGAAGATAGGCGAATATCTCGCTCAGGCTGACGGAAATGAGCTTATGGACTGCCTGAACAGGGACGGAAAGCTGAGCTTTTCCATCGATGGTGCGGAAGTTGAGCTGGAAAAGACCGACTTGCTCATAGAGACCGCTCAGAAGGAAGGATTCGTATCTGAAAGTGAAAGAGACATAACTGTCGTACTCGATACGAACCTGACACCTGAACTGATCGAGGAAGGATTCGTCCGCGAGATTATAAGCAAGCTCCAGACGATGAGGAAGGAAGCAGGCTTTGAGGTCCAGGACCACATAACGGTATATTATGGCGACAACGAGAGGATAAGCGCTATATTTGAGCGTAATAAGCACCTTATTGCTGATGAGGTTCTGGCTGACACATTGCTTGCATCGACAGGCGAAGGTTACACAAAGGAATGGAACATCAACGGAGAAAACGTAACCTTCAGTGTAGCAAAGATATAAGGACGATGGGGACATTCATGAGACTCCGTTTTTCGGAGACAGAGGCGGTGTCCCCTTACCATAATAATGTTTGAAGAGGGGACATTCCTGACACTACGGCTTCGGAGGCAGCAGAAGGAGTGTCCCTTTATCTAAGACAGGAGGAATCATGGTCAAGTTAAATGTGGAATTAGGTGACAGGAGTTACCCCATATATATCACATCCGATTTCTCGGGTCTGCCCAAAGCCGTACAAGGAGCCAGGCTGTCCGGCAAAGCGATGGTAATCACAGACAGCAATGTCTGCAGCCATTATCTCAGTATGTGCACCGAACAGCTTGAAGAATCCGGACTTGAAGTTCACAGTCATGTCATCGAGGCCGGTGAAAAAAGCAAAAACCTGGACACGGTAAAAGAAATCTACAGACTGCTGATGAGCGAAAGATTTGAGAGAAATTCTGCTCTGATCGCACTGGGCGGAGGTGTTGTCGGAGACATCACCGGTTTTGCAGCAGCCACATATGTGCGCGGCATAAGCTATGTACAGATACCCACCAGTCTTCTGGCTCAGGCCGACAGCAGTATAGGCGGAAAGACAGGAGTGGATTTCGAAGGCAGCAAGAATCTGGTCGGAGCATTCTATCAGCCGCGTTTTGTGTACATAAATGTAAATACGCTTCGGACACTGCCCGTACGCGAACTCAGTTCAGGCCTTGCTGAAGTAATAAAGCACGGTCTTATAATGAATGCCGAATTTTATGATTACATAGATTCGAATATGAGCAAAATATTTAACTACGATGAAAGCACTCTTCAGTATATGACAAAAATGAACTGCACCATTAAAAAAAGTGTAGTCGAACAGGATGAACGGGAAGGCGGACTAAGAGAAATACTGAATTTCGGCCATACTTTCGGTCATGCGGTAGAAAGTGCTTCGGATTTTTCACTTCTGCATGGGGAGTGTGTTTCGATCGGGATTGCCGGAGCATTTAAAATGGCCCTCAGATTGGGAATGATAAGCAGCGAAACGGCAGCCGCTGTCGAAAACACTTTGAAATCGGCTGCATTGCCGGTCAGGATAAAAGGGATGGATACGCAGAAAATTTATGACAACATGCTGCACGACAAGAAGGCAAAGAACGGCAGGCTCAGCTTTATACTGCCAAGGGAGATCGGAGATGCAGTTAGCTGTGTTGTAGATAATGAGCAATTAATAAAGCAGGTAATAGAAGAACTTAAAGAATGACGGTTTTCATATTTATGGCACATTCACATAATACATTTTCCGATTCGTCAAAAACTCCGGAAGCATTCACCAAAGCCCGGAGTTTATTTTTTCCCTGAAATTCGCTTAAATAAATTCTGCTTATTTTGTAAACATAATAATGCAATATATTCTCGGATCTTGAGAGGTGAGATTTTCCATGTTTGTAAGAAAAGCGCTCATCAAACGGCTTGCGAAAAAAATTGACAAGCTGGCGCTTGATATGGAAAAGTCCAGGATCAAAGATTATGTTTGTTATCTTGAAAATCCGAGAAAATTATTGCTGCCAAACTTTTTGGCAGGCTTGGCCAGAGGCTTCGGCGCATCAGTCGGATTTACGCTGCTGGCAGCTATTGTGTTATATCTGCTTGAAAAGGTTGTAAAATGGAACCTGCCGATCATAGGCGAGTTTATAAACGAAATTGCAGAAATAGTTGAGAAAGAGCTTCAAAGGTCAGGGAGGTAATTAAATGGACAGACAAACGGCAGAGCATTTCCGAAAACTGTTGCTCAATATGATGGACAGTGTTGACAACACCCTGGAGATGATGAAAAGCAACAGAGAAGGTGAACAGGACAAATACTCATCAGGTGAGCTTTCAAATTATGACAATCACCCGGCAGATCTGGGATCTGAGCTTTTCCAGCTTGAAATGAACAACGCACTGAAGGTCCACGAAGAAAACATAATGATGGACATAAAGGATGCTTTGGAAAGGATCGATAAAGGCACATACGGTATTTGTGCCGGCTGCGGAACTGAGATACCCCGCGAGAGGCTGGAGGTCTTTCCATATGCCCAAATGTGCATAAGGTGTCAGGAAAGCTTTGAAAATCAACCGCTGAGACAGAATAAGGGAAGACCCAATGAAGAACTGGTTATCGATGCGCCCTTCGGCAAGAAATATCTCAATAAGCAGGAGGACGATGAATACGAGGGAATGGACCAGTTCAGGGACCTTATGAAATACGGTTCATCAGACAGCCCGCAGGATCTGGGAGGCTATCATGACTATAAGGAGTATTATACAAACGAGGTAGACAAACAGGGGGTCGTAGACGATATGGACCAGATATCGAATGAGGTTTACAGGAGGCAGCTGCCGGATTAGCCCGGCTGGTATGCCGAAAGAAAGCAGTCAGTCAAATTATATTATTTATTGTAAAATCATTGGATTTGAAGAAAAAAGATTATATAATTTATATGGACAGAATTAGAAAAAAGATAGTATTTACGGGGGCAAAATGTATTATATTCCGGAACAGGCATCCATAATATCTCACCAGACAGGGAACATCGGGCTTCTGATCGTTCTCTGTGCTGTTTTTGCTGTTGTTCTGGTACTGTTTTCGCTGTCCGTACTGTTTATACGGGTATCCAATCTCAGGGAAAAGCTGGATCTCCAGCTCGGCTTATCAAAGGAAGTAATCGAGAAGGCAAAGACTCTCATAATCGTTTGCTCATCAGACGGAACTGTTCTTATGTTCAACAAATTTGCCCAGGATGTTACCGGCTATGCCCCAGATGACATTATAGGACACAGCATCGGTGAGATCAGCTTCCTTAATGCCCAAACCGAGCTTGGAAAGCGGATTCGTGATGCTATATCAAAAAAGGCTGTCATACACAATTTTGAATCATGCGTAGAGTCAACAGAAGGCAAATCAGTAAATGTACTCTGGAATATAGATGTAATCA
>Ga0134092_1003589_pt1 | contig 10245 bp, 7 predicted proteins | sample 3_6taG_FD_94454 | JGI IMG/M metagenome (GOLD analysis project Ga0134092, IMG submission 94454) | Switchgrass degrading microbial communities from high solid loading bioreactors in New Hampshire, USA - 3_6_20_6_A3 metaG | ecosystem: Engineered > Bioreactor > Semi-continuous > Anaerobic > Digestate...
TAATTTGATCTATAGTTTTTTGAGCGTTATCGATTTTTATGACAACATACTCAATCTTGTCAATATCATGGTATCCATAAATCTCGACCATAAAATCGGCTTTGCCATTTTTATTGAAGTTATGTTCTCTTTAATTTATAACTTAATAAATAATAGTCACAATTAACTCTTTTTTTGGTCACAACTCAATCACATTTCTTTTATTAAGAATTTTCAAACTGCGTATTAACACCACAGTTTTTATTCTATTAGTGACAATCACAGTTTATTCTTATCTCAATCACAATTCAGTCACATTTTTAATCAGCAATTTTCTTACTGTATTTCTTTTTTGCTCATCTGTTCTTTTAGCTAAAAAAGGTTGAATTTGCAGGTTTTGCTGAAAGAGATATGATAAAAATGTAAAAAAAGAACACTCGAAAGAAAGGGATATCCAATCGAGTGTTCAGAATTATCAAATATGATATTTATATAACCATCAGAAAAGGTTTGATGATAGTTAAAATCTATTATTATGCATTCTTGTTGCTTTGATGCGAATCCGAAAGGCCTCTGACTTCCACAACGGGTTCTACAAACAAAATACCGTTACCCGGAACATCCAGCTGGAGTTCATGATATAAATCGTTTACTACTTTATCCACCAGTTCATCCGGCATCAGAATAATTACCAGTTCCTTTTCGGGTACGATTTGAATACCGAGTAATTTTTCGGTGAACTCCGAACCTGTACCTCTGCCATGTATAATCGTACCGCCTTTGACACCTGATTTGCGCGCTATATCCATTACAATATCAGACATACCGCGATTGACAATTACTGTCAGCTTTTTAAACATATTTTCCTTTCCCTCCACAACTTGCACTGTATTCGAACTATCCTGTTTTTTGTTAAGTATCTGGTCTGCGATTATTGCATTGGTAGTATAAGCAATTCCGTGACCGGGCTCATTAAGCTGAAGCTCTTTGGTGAAATAATCAAGCAATTCTTCTGCTTCTTCCTTTTCAACCAAGAAATTCACAATTTCCCTCTTCTGGCTCTTTATACCTAATAAATTCAGTGTAGTACTGTTTACAGTACCTTTACCAAGTAATACCATGCCACCATGAACACCTTTTTCCTTTGCAATGCGTTCCAGCTTGTGACATTGTTGTTCACTCAGGATAAGTGTCATTATCAAATATTTTTGATCTATAGACATATTACTCATATACATATACATGATTACCTCCAACTTATCGCTTCCTCTTTAAAATTGAAGCATTGGACGTTTTGAGTGATTTTGCCTGGTACAGAGCTCCAAGCAGTTCAATTGCTATAATTGGCATCATTGCAACAATCGCTATCATGCCGAACCCGTCGGTCACAACATCTGCTGTCGGGATCTGCGCAGCAATCCCCTGAACAAAAGCGAGGGAAAATGTGGCTGTCATGGGGCCTGATGCAACGCCGCCTGCATCAAAGGCCATACCTACAAACAAGTCAGGAACAAGGAAAGCCAGTATGACCGACAGACCAAACCCAGGTAACAAATACATCCAAAGCTTTATATCCGGCACGAGAATTCTCAGTGCAGACATAAAGATGGACATACCAACTGCTACCGAGAGGAATATGAGAACCAGTATGCGTCTGACCGATCCCCCGGTAACATCTTCCACCTGACTGGTCAATACATGGACAGCAGGTTCGGACATAACGGTGGTAAGCCCTAACAGCAAAGCTACAATGAGAACCGGAGCTTTTGACTCCATTGAAGCAAGCTGAATGCCAAGCTGGGTACCTACTTCCATAAAACCACCATTAACACCTAACAAGAATATCACAAGTCCCAAAAAAGTCAATATCAAACCTCTTATTGTATCGATAACTTTGCTCTTCTTATGTTTAAAGAAAAATATCTGAAATAGTATATATGTAATTATAATAGGAAGAAGTGTCAAAAATGAATCCCATACAATATGTAACAACTCGGAACTGTATAGTTCCCACAGGCTTTTGGCAGCTATATCGGTCTCAGGCAAAACACCATTCAGTTTTCCGTTTCCGATAAAAAGGCTGGTTATCAGTACGCCGAGAATTGCACCTGTGGAAGAAATTCCAACCAGACCAAAGCTATCGGCTTCACTCATCTTGCTGTCTTTCTTCATAGCCGAAAACCCCGCAGCAAGAGTTAGCATAAACGGAACGGTAATGGCCCCGGTAGTGGCTCCGGAAGCATCAAATGCTATGGCCAGAAAATCCGGCGATGAGAATAACGAAAATATAAAAATTAAGGCATACGCACCTGCAAACACATATTTCAGACGGACATCCTTCAGGATACGCAGCATTCCAAGAGTCATCATGACTCCGATCCCTATTGAAACAACAACCACCATCAGGATGTTGTCAAACTGGCCTGAAGTCACACTTTTCACCTGTTTCGCAAGAATATGTAAATCGGGCTCGGCATATGAAATAAAAAAACCTAAAATCAGTATTGTCGTAATAATCACTGCTAAACTGTTAGACTTGGTAATCGCATTACCAACGCCATGTCCGATTGGTTCGATTCCCTGGCTGATTCCGAACAGGAACACGGTAAGGCCTATAATAATCAGCACGGAGCCGATAAGAAAAGCATAAAACATGTTCGAATCCAATGGACTTATCGTAAAATGGAGAATTAAAACAATAAATGTAATTGGCAATACGGATGCCAATACTTCTTTTAGTTTTCCGGTTAACTCGCTCAAGTCATCACCCTTATATGCAGAATATTTTTAATAATTTGTGAAATGTGGAATACAGAATAATTGTATCATGAATAAAAGAAAAAATCCATACTACGCAAAATACAGCATGGCTCATTTGCTTAAGCTTTGATATAAAAACAGGTTGACCAATAACTAGTTTGCATCCGGAAGAGCCGTATGTACTTTAACCTTTATGTCGTAATTATTGCCTGCGGTATCAAATTGATTGATAATTCTGTCCATGATTGCGATAATCTGCTTGTATTCCATTCTTGGGAGCAAAACAAGAATTATGTTGCTGTCCCATGTTGTAACAACATCTCCCTTTCTCAGCGACTTGATCAAACATTGTCTGAAGTCGTTGAAAATATTTATATCTTCGTTCACGGTAATTGATACAACAAAAACAATTTGTCCTGTTCTTTCGCTTCTCCGTTTTTCCAGTATGAATACTGAATTGAATATGTTCCTGTCACAATAGAATGCACCTGCGGTATTTTCGTCGACGTAGCATGTCTGGATCGTTTCTCCGTCATTAAGATCAGCACCGCTGTTTTTCAGCATCTTATAAATACTTAGCAATTCGGATGTGGGTTTTATTCCGAACTGTTTATACAGCATTGAGGTATATATTTCGTAATGATTTTGGGCTTCCTTTATCTTCCCTTTTTCTATGAGGCTTTCCATAAAGCAGATATGCAGTTCTTCCTCGTATGATTCAACCTGTAATGCCCGTTCACATATTTTTATGCAGCTGTCATGGTCATTTTTTCTTCTGTATAGTTTTGCAAGCTCAAGTACGGACTGAACATACAGCCTGCGGTAATAGTTTCGTTTTGGCACTACCCATTCCTCGTATACAAGTTCGGGAAAATAATCGCCCAGGTACAAATCCAATGCGTTCTCATAATACTCTATCGCTTCTTCAGGATTTATATGCTTCAGTGATTCAGCTTTGTTTATGTACTTCTCAAAAAAATCTGTATCAATAAACACATCGTCTGAAAAAAACAACGAGTAGCAGCCATTGTTATAAATAATATTGCAGATGTTTTCGTTGAAGAAATCATCCTGACTTAAAAGTTTTCTCAGGCGATATACAATATTCTGCAATGTATTTTTAGGATTTTCATATTCTTCATCAGGAAATAAGTTTTCCAGAATTGATTCAGGAGGTATCCCCTTCCCTTTATTTAACAGCAGATATTTAAAAAGATACCACAGCTTTGTGGATCTCCCGGATATACTGTACAAACCTTTATCTTTCTGATAAATTTCAAATCTGCCCAAGGTATAAAACTGAAGCTTGCAGAAATTATTATCCTTGATTTTAGATGCAAGCATTTACAAACTCCTCCACCCGTTTATCCAGATTTAATATATATCCGCTATAGAATTTACAGCATTTATCAATGTTTTTTAAAATTCAGCACACACTGAGACACCTATTATAAGTAATAGGTATATTATAGCATATGTTCTATATATTTCTCGGTCTTTTTTTATTAAATAAATCATATTTTGTTATTCGTGCAAATCAATTTCAGTATATTAATAATACAGCAAAAGTATTAATAAATAATCACCCTTATGGGTGAAATGCTTTTTGTAAAAATAAAAACACTCACAGACAGTTCGTTTTATCCCGTCTGTGAGTGTTTCTTGCTATTGCACTCAATTATTTCTTGTTTTTGTTATTTTGTGGCTTGTACCAATCTTTCCAGTTATTCCAGTCAAATTTTTTGTTATTCTGTTTCATCCAGTCTTCCCATTTTTTCCAGTCAAAATCCCATTCAAAATCCAGGTCTAAATCGAAGTTAAACCATTTGTTCAGATTATTGAACCATTTAAGCTTATACTTGTTATCGGTAAACGGTTTAAATACCTTCTTTATAATTTCCAGATCATTTTCATCAAGTTTACGGTTCTTATACTGTTCAAGATTCTTGTCAAAACCTTCTTTTTCGTACTTGTTAACGATTACATTAGCCAGATCGAGAAGGTCAAATACGTTGACATACCCGTCTCCGTTAAGATCATATTTTTTAAGTATTTCATCATCCGGTTTGGGTGCAGGTTTGGTCGGTTTAGGCGTAGGATCTGCTTTTTTTCTTATAAGTTCAAGATCTATGCCTGTGGTATTTTTATTATCGGTTTCGACCGGTGTGGCATTTTTCATTTCTTTTTCGGTACCATCTTCATTATAGTAACCTACCTCTGCATATGCCGTGTTTTTGGTGTTTATCTTATAGGATACAATATAATCGGTTGATGCTACAGGTACGGTCAATGAATATTTTGCTGAATTGGAATCCTTTGATATTGTTATGGTTTTGCTGAAACTGAAATCATCTGAAGCTGCTGTTTTTGTATTTCCATTAAAAGCAGTTACAGTAACCTCTATGTCGTTTCCTGTTGCCTTTTCATTGTTCGGCAGATAAACCTTTCCCGTTATGTTTGTAAACGGCAGTGTTTTCAAATCAATACCGGTTACAGTATTAGCCACGTCTATCAATGTTACCTTGTCGCTGCTTCTGGATGTTCCGTTTTTATAATAATACCCGTTTTCAGTATAACCCTGATTTTCATAGGTGTAATAAACCTTATACCCGTTATGCGCGGTGTTTATCGGTACAACCAGTTCATAGGGCACTTCAAGATTGTTTGCTTTTACCGTTACCTCTTTGCTGATGATAATGTCATCATCATCAGAGTTTTTGTTTGAGCCTTCCTGAATTGCAGTGATGGTGTATTTCAGATCATTTAAAGGCTTTGTGGACTGGTTGCCAAGTATGATTTTACCTGAAATAGTTTTGCCTTGCAACAGCTCAATATTAATTCCGGTTACATCTCCGGCATTAAGGTCTACCAGTGTTCTATTTTCTTTGATTGCGGTGGTTTGCTTTTTATTGTACCATCCGAATGGTGCATAACCGTTTCCCACCGTATAATACACTGAATATTTCGCCTTTGTATTCTGGCTTTTCGGCACCTGGATGCTGTATGCGATCGAATTGTGTCCCCTGGCAATTGTTATTTCGGCAGTAACTGATTTGTCGTCATTTTTATTATTCGGGGTATCATTATCGGTTCCGATGGTCAGAAATACCTTTACTCCGCCCGAGGGTGCCACATCGTTACCGGGTAACGAAATAACGCCGCTGATTGTTGAATACCCGTTAACAGCAATACTTCGGACAGTTAACAGTGACATTAATAAACATGTGACTAATAAAACTGATGCTAATTTTTTACTTTTCATGATTACCTCCATTTTCAAACCATTATTAAAAAATCCAAATCAGGCTAAACTTACTATTCATTGTATGAATCCTGGAAAAAACGATTCTGAAGATACGGTTAAGTTTTAATTTCAGAAAAATTACAATTTAATATTCACCTCCAAAAACTCCTCTATTCCCTCCGTTAATAGGATACGAATCAAAAAAGTTAATTTTTGGGGCAAAAACTAAACTGTCATAGAACTGTGAATTTAATGTAATATAATTGCAAAATCAGGCGTTGACAATTTCCTATATGAAACCCAGATACCAGTTGAGAAAGGTATTTCCTAAGAGAATTGACAGGAATGTTCCTGATACTATAAACGGGCCGAACGGAATCTGGCTTTTTCTATGTTTCAAACCCGTTACAATTAAAAAGAGTCCTGTTAAACCACCGATGAACACTGAAAATACCAATGCCATGACTGCAAGCTTTAATCCAAGAGTCAACCCTATTGGAATGAATATTTTCACATCCCCCATTCCAAATGCATCGGTACCGTAAACAGCCATGCCGATCAGTGCAATAAGAAGCAGAAAACCGGATGTAACCAGCATGCCAAGTATCGGTGAATACCACGGTGCACCGTCAAGGAGCCTGTCATTGTACAGGAAACGCAATGCAAAAAATACAATACCGCCAAACAATCCTGCCAATACCAGTTCATTGGGAATTATCATATGATCCAGGTCAATAAAAAAGACGATTATCAGGACAGACATCAGGTATACAGTAAAAATGAAATCGATGGATAACCCGTACTTGATATATAGAATTACATAAACAATACCGGTAAGCAATTCAACAAAAGGATAGCGAAAAGAAATTTTCGCATTGCAATACCGGCATTTTCCCCCCAGAAAAATGAAACTTAATACAGGAATCAAATCCATCGCCTTAAGAGTGGTTCCGCAAGAATTGCAGGATGATCGCGGAAAAACAATGGATTTTTCCTTTGGCAGGCGGCAGATGACTACATTAAAAAAAGAACCTGCTATGAGACCTGTAATGAAAATTAAAACCGGTATTATAATTTCCATATAATTCATCACCGTATATAAATCAATGAGATTTTATTTTTCTTCTGCCCAAGGTGAAATCTTTTCTGCAGGTTTATTGTCATATATGTGCCGGCACAAGGATATTTTACTGCGGACAGGTAAAGATTTACAGTCAAGCTGGTGATATCCAAAAGTGGCACATAAAACTCATTCAGTTACATCTGCCTGCCAGGTTTTTTGACTGGCAAAAGTATATCATAAGTGTTGCGTATTTCATCGGTTTACGGTAAAACGCTTGATCAAACCTTGCCTTCATGCAGGTGAAGAAGCAGTTTCCGTTGTATCGGGGCAAAAAGGCTTTTCCATCCGGTTAAACTGCATGTTTTTAAGGCTGCTTATTAACCTTATATAATTCATCGGATTCGGGAGGTGGAATTATTAGATCTCCATTTTCTGTTGACAATAATATATTTTTTTCACCTGTTATTTTTCCGATAACAGCGGCTTCTATACCGCAATTTAATAATTCTCCGGCAAGTTTGTCCCCGTTTTCACAGGCAATCAACATGCATCCGCTTGATATCAGCCTGTAAGGATCTATATTGAAGTGTTCACATATAAGTTTTGTTTCATTAAGAACAGGAATCCTGTTTTTATAAACTTTCGCGCCACATCCCGAAGCATGGCACATTTCCCAGACTGCACCCAGGACTCCTCCTTCTGTAACATCATGCATGGCATGAGCCCCGGATTTTGCTGCAATCATACCTTCTTTTATTACACTGATACTATTCATTAAGCTTTTTGCTTTTTCCACTATATTTTTTCCGAATTTCTCTGCCAATTCTTTTTCATAATCATAAGCCAGAATGGAGGTTCCTTCAAGACCTGCATATTTAGTTAAAACCAAGTCGTCACCGGGCTTTGCTCCCGAAGTTTTAATCACCGTTCTGTTAATTGTCTTGCCAATGGCAGTAATGCTTAATACAAACCGGTTAACAGCATCGGTTATTTCGGTATGTCCTCCGATAATGTCAACATTTGATTTCGCTGCTTCTTCGGTCAACTGGTTAATAACATTTTCGACTTCAGGCAGGGACACATATACCGGGATTAGCATTGTAACCATCAACCCCAGAGGTTCAGCACCGCTTGATGCTATATCGTTTAAGGCGACATTAACGGCAATTCTTCCAATCTGGCTTTCGGTACCGGTTATTGGATCTGTTGATATGACGCATATTTCCCCGTCAAAATCCAACATGCCGCAATCTTCACCGATTGACGGTCTTACAAGGACTTCTTTTCTGTGATTTTTCAGTTTATTCAGAATGAGGGAATCAAGTATTTCATTCGGCAGTTTTCCTATTTCCATTGAACTCACCTTAATTATTATTCATTTTTCATTTCCATTCTAAGCTGATATATTTGCTCTCTTGCGTTTTCCAGCAGTTTCGGCTTGATTTTTTCTTTTTCCGCAGGGTTTGATGAAAAGGAAATCATCCTGCTGAACCATGATATGGCTTCACTGGTTAAATTGAGCCTTTTGGCAATCACTCCTATGATATAAATGCATGTAAATTCATCAATTGAACTTTCTTTCGAATTTTCTCGTGTATATACTTTCTTATAGTAGTCATATGAATATTTTAAAAACCTTTCTTCCTCGCTATGGTTCCCGATATATCTGTAAAGCCAGGCTATTCTGAGACAAATCTTGGCAAACTCGGAGTATGGAGCTTCCCTGATTTGCAGATTATACAAAACAAGCTTAAATGCTTCAAGGGCTTTGAAAAAATCCCGTTCACCGGTAAAATCACGGCTTGTCCAATTCCTGGATATCTGTTCAAGGACAGCCTTTCGGCCATTCTGTGTTACTTTGCTGAAAACCGTATTATGTGCTGCATATCCACAGTGGTTGCAAACCCAGGCTTCATAAAGTAGCGGGTTTACAAATTCATAATAAGGACAAAAGTCATCATCCTGTTTTTTTAACTTAATATATTTTGAGCGGACCTTTGTCACCTTTATTGATTTTTCACATACCGGACATGTCACTTCCGAGTCAAAAATTGGCTTAAGCTCCGGCATGGCGTTCCCCCCTCCACGCTTTAAATAAATATTGTCAGCAGGATCAAACCTGTATCTTGCTTGAGATAAACTCAGTTTTTCAGTTACCTCCGGCTCCAACCCTTATTTTTTTCTTTTGGGGCTGGTAGGTATCAACGGAGATTTTATCGGTTTTAATAACTTTTCCATTTATATCTAATATATCCCTGTATACTTCAACCTTATAGCCGGGTTTGGCTTCACGAACCACCATAACTTCTCCGGGCTTGAGTGATGGATCAATTATTTCTTCAACACTATCGGGTTCAATAATCTGGATTATTTTTGTCCTGATTCTTGCATATGTCTTTACCCTGGGTTCTTGTCCCCATATTGTAACCACCACCCTGTTACCTGTGGTTTTTGCTTCAATAAGAACAGCATAACCACTGGTGTTCTTAAACCTGAAATCAATATATCCCTGGGAAATGGTTGCATCCCTTCCTAGCTCAATATATGAAGGCGGCAGTGTGTGATTCCTTCTTTCCAGCACTTCAAGTCCCGATAGCAGAACAGAATTATAAACGGTTGATGTTACCTGGCATATCCCTCCTCCAAGTCCGTCAACAAGTTCATTGTTAATTATCACCTTCGCAGGCTTGTATCCGTTTCGTTCTGTCCTGTCTCCAAGATTTTTGTCCATAGAAAACTCTTCTTCGGAAAGAAGAAGAGTTTGATTAATCCTGTTGCATGCAGTCTTTATATTATGTACCCGAGCTTCGTTTTCAGGATTGAAAAAGGTTTCATATTCACCAAGCTTATAGCTGATATTTTCAACCATTTGTGTCGTAACTTTCGGAAGGACCTCCTCGCTATGCAATTCAACGTCTTCCCAAACCCTGTCAGATAAAAAATTCTCTATTCTTGTCAAGCTTTTATTTACATTAACAGAAAAACCTGTTACATGCGGCTTTACCTCAACTTTTCCGTTAATTATACTTATCTGTGCATTCTCCGGTTCCTTGTAAGTCTCTTTATTTATGTTTTCCAGGATATTCCGGATCTTTTCAATATTATAGCACATTTGCGGAGTAATAAACAGACAATTTTTGCGCACCTTCCATATTTCTTTTAACCGTTCCGGAGCATTTCCCTTCCTTCCGGTTAAAAA
>Ga0134092_1003593_pt1 | contig 10239 bp, 10 predicted proteins | sample 3_6taG_FD_94454 | JGI IMG/M metagenome (GOLD analysis project Ga0134092, IMG submission 94454) | Switchgrass degrading microbial communities from high solid loading bioreactors in New Hampshire, USA - 3_6_20_6_A3 metaG | ecosystem: Engineered > Bioreactor > Semi-continuous > Anaerobic >...
AAAGTCGTAAAAATCGCATTCAAAATGGTGATCGGAGAACTGGTTGACAGTGAGATCATGCAGATACTGCCTTTGTCTTTCGCCAAAAAGATGGTGGAAAATCTCTTTGCAATGGAATCTGAAAGCACTGCCGTCAATATGTCCGGCAAAGCAAATGAGGTTCAGACGCAATCGGGTGCTGCGGTGATGCCTGATGCTCAGGCATATAACCAGTTTCATCAGACACAGCCGTCATACAGTCAGCCGCATATGCCGATTCAGCAAAGCAGTCAGCCGGATTATAGCTCCTTTGCATCGGACCCGCGCCAGCAACGTGAACCTGTAAACGTACAGCCTGCTCATTTCCAGAGCTTCGATGACAGCCGTATCATGCTGGACAAGAATAATATAAATCTGATTATGGATGTACCGCTTCAGGTGACGGTCGAACTTGGAAGGACAGAGAGACTGATCAAGGATATACTGGAATTCAGCCCCGGATCCATCATTGAGCTTGACAAGCTGGCGGGCGAGCCTGTTGACATACTCGTTAACGGGAAAAATATAGCCAAGGGAGAAGTCGTCGTAATCGATGAGAGTTTCGGCGTCAGGATCACGGACATCATACACCCCAGTAAACGTTTATAGTGGAAATTATACCTTGATTATATGTTCACGAAATGTTAACATAAATGTACGGCTCAATACACGCATAATAAGGGGAGAGGATTATGGGTAAAAGGATTTTGATTGTTGACGACGCTGCTTTTATGAGAATGATGATCAAAGACATATTGACCAAAAACGGATATGAAGTGGTCGGAGAAGCTGAACACGGCGGACGTGCAATAGAAAAATACAAGGAATTGATGCCGGATCTGGTGATTATGGATATAACGATGCCTGAAGTAGACGGTATACAGGCTGTAAGAGAGATCCGCAAGCTGAATCCGGATTCCCAGGTAATAATGTGTTCTGCTATGGGACAGCAAGCTATGGTTATTGAGTCGATACAGGCGGGGGCAAGGGATTTCATAGTGAAGCCGTTCCAGGCTGAAAGGGTAATCGAAGCTGTTAAAAAGGTACTGGGCTGATGTGGCGGTAATTGATAAGGAACAGTCAGTTGGAAGACTGTTGGATGCCACTGGCAAACCGGGTGAATTTAATGGGAATAGATGATATACTGAAAATAATATTCTTTCTTTTAGGTTTTTGTGCTCTGCTGTTCCTTGCGTATGTGACTGCCAGATATATCGGACAGAAACAGATGAGGACCATGCAGGGCAAAAACATCAGTGTTGTTGAAACGGTGATGCTTGGAGGAGACAAAAGACTGCATCTTGTAAGAGCGGGAAACAGTTATGTGCTTATCGCGACAACATCGAAATCTGTGGAGTTTCTGACTAATGTTGAAATGGATGAAACAGCCGCCAGGGAACCGGACATTGCTGATAAGGAAATGCGTTTTGATTTCAGGTCCATATTGGAGAAATATGGAGGGATTTACAGACCTAAGAGGGAAGAAGCATCGGCGGAACCTGCTTCGGAGGATGCCGATAAACAGAATGATAACAGGTTCAGAAGCAATCTGGATAAAATCAGGAAATTAGTTAACAAAGATAATCATACAAAGCTCAACGAAAATGGGGATGACGATTACAAATGATAAAGAAACTGAAAGGTTTTAAAATCGCTGTTGCTGTTATGCTGTCGATAATGACTTTTTTCAGTTCCAATGTATATGCTGAAACTACTTTTCCGTTCAAATTCGGCTTTTCTGTAGAGCCAGCCTCCACTCCCCAGGAGGTTTCATCCAGCGTTCAGATACTGCTGATGCTGACTGTCCTGTCTCTCGCACCATCCATCATCATAATGATGACATCATTCACAAGGATAATAATTGTGCTGTCGTTTCTGAGAAATGCTCTCGGCACGCAGCAAATGCCGCCTAATCAGGTTTTGATCGGGCTTGCTTTATTTTTATCCCTTTTTATAATGACACCGGTCATCAATGATATCAACACAGAGGCATATGAGCCTTTCAACAGAGGCGAGATTACACAGGAACAGGCATTGGACAACTCATCCCGCGTAATTAAGGGTTTTATGCTCAAGCAGTTCGGCAGTGAGGAAAAAGATCTGGCATTTTTTGTTTCGCTGGCGAAGATAGAGACTCCTATACAGGACCCGATGGATCTGCCGCTTACTGTCGTCATTCCGGCATTTATAATAAATGAGCTGACAATAGCGTTTAAAATAGGGTTCCTGATTTATATACCATTTTTGATTATAGACATGGTGGTATCAAGTACGCTGATGTCCATGGGAATGATGATGCTTCCTCCGGTCATGATATCGCTTCCTTTCAAGGTTTTGCTTTTCATCATGGTAGACGGATGGAATCTGATTTCAAGGACGCTGGTTTCATCATTCATAACGTAAAGCACGGATGGTAAAACAGAACCCTGAACGATATGGCTGTATGCAAACACCACGGGAGGTGTGAGATGGATCAGGAAGTAATAATATCAATTGCGCAGAATGCGCTGCTTACAATTATATATGTTTCAGCTCCACTGCTCCTGGTAAGTTTGATCGTAGGTCTGGCCGTTAGTATTTTTCAGGCTACCACTCAGATACAGGAGGCGACATTGTCGTTTATCCCTAAAATATTGTCAGTTATTCTGACTATAGCAGTATTGGGATCATGGATGCTGACCAAGCTTACTGATTACACGAAAAGCTTGTATGAAAGCATTTTGCAGTTTATCAGATAGGTTTACCGAAGAACGAAAGCAGAGGTTTGAAAGATTTTGGCCTGTGGAGTTGGGACAGACGGAGAGAATCATTAAGACTATGGGAGGTTTGATGTGTGCAGATTCCGGCAGGGCTTATACTAAATGGTTTTGAGGTATTTCTGCTGGTCTTTGTCCGCATGACCGGACTGTTTGTCGTTGCTCCGATTTTTGGAAGAAGAAATATCCCGGCATATTTTAAGATAGGTTTTTCATTCTTTACATCACTGATCCTTGTAAACACAGCTGCGGTGCAGCAGGTTCAGTACGGCGAAAGTCTGCTGGAGTATGCACTGCTGGTGATCAAGGAGTTTTTGATCGGCCTGTCCATGGGATTCGTCGCATATCTGTCATATAATGCGATATATATAGCCGGAGAGCTGATAGATATGCAGATAGGATTCGGAATGGTAAATGTGATGGATCCGATGAGCAATATACAGGTGCCGATAACTTCAAATTTCTATTTCATAACAGGAATGCTGGTTTTTTTAGTCATCAACGGGCATCACATGCTGATAAAAGCCCTGTATGACAGCTTTGCATCATGTCCGCCCGGAAAGGCGGTTTTTGGTCCCGGTATATATGATAATATATCGGAGCTTTTTGGAACCGTTCTGGCTACAGGCTTTAAAATGGCTGCTCCTGTGGTGGCAACGGTATTGATCATCGATATCGCACTGGGTATCATTTCAAAGATGGTACCGCAGATGAATATATTCGTAGTCGGCATGCCGTTCAAAATCATTGTCGGTTTGATAATTATAGTAATTACATTGCCGATGTTTGTCAGTGTTCTTAAGTCAATTTACGGACTGATGGATACAAATGTGTATGATTATATAAAGGAGCTTAATCCCGGATGATTTATAAAATAAATCTCCAGTTGTTTGCACAGGGGGGCGAAGAAAGAACAGAAAAGGCCACGCCCAAGAAAAGGCGTGAGGCCAGAAAGAAAGGTCAGGTTTTTCAAAGCAGAGAAATCTCCACTGCTCTTGTGCTGCTTTTCACATTCGTAGCATTAAGGGTATTTGGTTCAAAAATATACAGTGAGCTGGCATTGTTTGCAAAAAAAGTTTTTGAGGAGTATCCCCAAATTGATGGCCTCTATATGCCTGATATACTGGCCAGAGTTTTTATTGACGGATTGACCGTTATATTAAAAACAGTAGGACCGATCCTGCTGATAGGAATGATTACAGGTTTGATCGTAAGCTATGCACAGGTAGGGTTTCTGTTCACACTGGAAACTCTGAAACCAAATTTCAGCCGTATAAATCCCCTGAATGGGTTTAAAAGGCTGTTTTCACTGCGGGGGCTGGTCGAACTTGTAAAAGCGGTGCTTAAGGCAGGCATCATTATATATTTATCCTACTCATACCTGAATGGAAAGGTTCAGTCCATAACAAGCCTTATGGAGATGGACATCATCAGTATAGCTTCGTTCATCGGCGTTACATCAGTGGACCTTGCCATAAGGATATGTGTTGCTCTTGTGATAATCGGAGCGTTAGATTATATGTATCAGTGGTGGGATTTTGAAAAAAACATGAAGATGACAAAGCAGGAGGTCAAGGAGGAATACAAGCAGGTTGAAGGAAATCCTGAAATAAAATCAAAGATCAAGCAGAAACAGCGTCAGATTTCGATGCGGCGGATGATGCAGGAAGTTCCTAAAGCTGATGTTGTTATTACCAATCCGACACATTTCGCATGTGCTTTGAAATATGATGCCGAAAAAGCTCCTGCTCCCGTGCTTTTAGCAAAAGGGCAGGATTATGTTGCTTTAAGGATAAAGGAAATCGCCAGGGAAAACAGGGTGGAGATAGTTGAAAACAAACAGCTGGCGAGGACCATTTATGATACTGTTGAAGTAGGACAGGCCATACCGCCCGAATTGTATCAGGCAGTAGCAGAGGTGCTGGCGTTCGTATACAGCCTGAAAGGCAAAACAGCGGCCGGGTAACAGCCAACAGTGATATTGAAACCATTGTAAACACGATAACACGAGGAGGCTTTACTAACTTTGAAATTCAGGGATATGTCAGTTCCGATCATAGTAGTTGCAGTAGTTCTGGCATTCATACTACCACTGCCCAGTTTTGTGGTCGATATTTTGCTGGCTGTCAATATAATGATATCTGTGATAATCCTTCTCAATACCATTTACATGAAGGAAGCTCTTCAGATGTCGATCTTCCCGACTTTGCTGGTAATAACAACGCTGTTCAGACTGGCTCTCAATGTTAATACGACCAGAATGATAATAGGACAGGGTAAGGCCGGTGATGTTATCGAAGGCTTTGGCAGATTTGTCGGCGGGAACGATCTGGTTGTCGGGTTCATTATATTTATTGTAATAACCCTTGTTAACTTTCTTGTAATCACCAGAGGCGCTGAAAGGGTTGCAGAAGTTGCTGCAAGATTTACCCTCGATGCTATGCCGGGAAAACAGATGGCCATCGATGCTGACCTTAATTCAGGTCTTATAAACGAGGCGGAGGCAAAAGCAAGAAGAAAGAAGATCCAGCTGGAAGCCGACTTCTACGGTTCCATGGATGGTGCCAGCAAATTCGTAAAAAGCGATGCCATCATGGGCATTATCATCACCGTGCTGAATATTATCGGCGGTATAATAATGGGTATGGTTTTCAGGGGAGAATCGCTGGAAGAGGCGCTGTCGACCTATGCCATACTCACGATCGGTGACGGACTTGTAAGCCAGATACCGGCACTTATGATATCTACGGCCACAAGCTTTATCGTAACCAGAGCAGCTTCTGATTCGGATCTGAATGCAGATTTTATAAAGCAGATATTCACAAATCAGAAAGTATTGTATATCGCTGCAGCATTAAGCTTTATACTGGCATTTTTCCTGCCTACGATCCCGTTTTTGCTGATGGCTGGGATACTGGCATTCCTCGGTTACACGATGTCTAAGCAGAAGGAAGAAGAGCAGAAGCAGCAGGAAGTTATGATAGAAGAGACGGAAGTCGAGGAAATAAGAAAACCCGAGAATGTGGTCACGCTGCTTCAGGTGGACCCTATCGAGCTGGAGTTCGGATACGGGATCATACCGCTGGCAGACGTGAATCAGGGAGGAGATCTGCTGGACAGGGTTGTCATGATAAGGAGACAGCTGGCGCTGGAACTGGGCATGATCGTTCCCATCATCAGGCTGCGTGACAATATACAGCTGGCCCCTAATGAATACCATATCAAGATAAAAGGGGTAGAGGTGGCAAAAGGGGAACTGATGCTGGATCATTATCTTGCCATGAACCCGGGGACTGCAGAAGAAGAGATTGATGGTATAAAAACGACGGAGCCTGCCTTCGGCCTTCCGGCAGTATGGATTTCGGAGCAGCAGAGGGATAGAGCGGAAATGCTCGGTTATACTGTTGTTGACTCCCCATCCATTATAGCTACCCACCTTACAGAGGTGGTAAAAAAATACGCCCATGAGCTTACAGGCCGACAGGAAGTCCAGACTCTGCTGGATAACGTTAAGCAGAACTATCCTGTTATAATTGAGGAACTGATACCCAAGCTGATGACAGTTGGTGAAGTTCAGAAGGTTCTGGCCAACCTTTTGAGGGAAGGCGTATCGATAAGAGATATGGTAACTATCCTGGAGACACTTGCAGACTATGCGCCAGTGACACACGACACTGACATGCTGACGGAGTATGTACGCCAGGCATTGGGAAGAGCAATTTCAAAGAGATTTTTAAGCGAACAGAACTCAAGTGTAATAACTCTCGATCCGAAACTGGAACAGCTTATAATGGATTCGCTGCAAAGAACGGAGGCCGGTACGTATCTGTCACTGGATCCCAATGTCACGAATGCGATATTAGGAAGCCTGACCAGACAAGTACAGAAGCTGATCCAGCTTGGTCAGCAGCCTGTTATCCTGGCATCACCTGTTGTAAGGCTGTACTTTAAAAAACTTGCCGATCAGGCTATACCAGGTATAGTAGTTCTTTCATACAACGAACTGGATCCCGGTCTTGAAATAAGATCCGTAGGCGTTGTGAGCATTTAACGGATGTCGATTTATATACAAAATAGTAAAATACGCTGTTTTATGATAAAATGATATAAGATAATTACATTATGATTTTTGCGAGGTAAGTATGAAGATTCGCCGCTATGTGGCAAGCAACACACAGGAAGCAATATTAAAAGTAAAAATGGATCTGGGCAGCGAGGCGCTGATCATCAATACCCGCAAAGTTAGGAAGAAAGGTCTTAAAGGGCTTTTTTCCAAGCCAATGATCGAAGTACTGGCGGCCGTTGATGAGTATAGTGTTCCCAGAGATAGCAATGCCGGGACGCAAAACGGTATAGCAAATAATACTAATGGCAGCCAGGCTGTATTGTCGAAAAATGCAATAAATTCCGACGAAAAGGAGGAAAAAATAGCTAACCTGGAGAATAAGATACTAAGCATTGAAGAAACTGTCCGCAAACTTTCTTCCCAGGTTAAGACTGAAGGGCCGTCTGCGGCAAAGAAGGACGTGGCTGACCATAAAAGTCAGGTGTCAAGGATAGCTGATATTTTCTACAGCAATCTTACAAAGAACGAAGTGGATCCTGACATAGCCCGAAAGCTTATCGATACAGCTATTGCCATGGCGCCGGCAGAGAAGGGGGTCAATGATATAGCAGTCCGGCTGTATACGATAATAACAGACATTTTAGGACGGCCTGACACCATAAAAACGAACAAAGAAGGAAAACCAACAGTCGTAGTATTTGTGGGACCAACAGGAGTAGGAAAAACAACTACGCTGGCGAAAATTGCTGCTAACTTTCTGCTGGCCCAGAACAAGACCGTTGGGCTGATAACAGCGGATACATACAGGATAGCTGCAGTGGAACAGCTCAAGACATATGCCGAGATACTTGGCATACCTGTATCGGTGGTTTATACTGCATCTGAGATAAAAGATGCCATAAACCAGCATGCAGACAAGGATCTGGTTTTAATAGATACTGCTGGCAGAAGCCATAAAAACAAAACGCAGGTAGAAGAACTGAAAGAGTTGATAAGGGCATCAAACGCTGATGAAATATATCTGGTACTCAGTGCAACCACCAGTACCAGAAACTGTAGGGATATAATTGAAAGCTACAGTTTCCTGAAAGATTATAAGCTTATATTTACAAAGACAGACGAGACACCAGTGTATGGTCTCATGCTGAATATAAGATATATGACAGGAAAGAGTCTTTCATATATCACTACCGGACAAAGCGTGCCTGATGATATCGAAACAGCCAACATCGAGAAGATAACGAAGAATCTGATAGGGAGTTACACCAGATGATGATGGATCAGGCAGAAAACTTAAGACAGGCGATAAATAATCTGAAAAATCAGCAGCTAATGAACAGGCCAGCGGTACCTAACGTAGCGCCAAAGAAGAAGGCGAGAGTTATAACAGTAACCAGCGGCAAGGGTGGCGTCGGAAAGACAAATATATCGATAAATCTGGCTCTGGCATTCAGTGAACTGGGACGCAGGGTGGTAATATTCGATGCGGATTTCGGCTTTGCCAACATAGATGTGCTGCTGGGTATTGTACCGCGGTATACTTTACTGGATGTCATAGCAAACAAGAAAAACATACTGGAAGTTTTAACGGAAGGGCCCAAAAATATTAAGTTTATATCAGGAGGGTCGGGAGTCGAAGATCTGGTAAAGCTGGACAAGCAGCAGGTGGATAAGTTCCTTGAAAACATGGCTCTGCTGGACAAGCTGGCAGACATAGTTATTGTGGATACTGGCGCAGGGTTGTCAGAGAGTGTGATGAGCTTTATTATAGCGGCCGATGAGGTATTGCTTGTGACAACTCCCGAACCGACAGCAATCACAGACGCTTATGCTCTGATAAAGATGGTATCCAACAGGGACAAGAGCAAAAAGATAATGGTCCTTGTAAACAAGGCTGAAAGCAGCAATGAAGCGAATGACGTACTCCGGAATCTGGTGCTTGTGGCAGACAAGTTTCTGGGGATTAAGCTGGAACCGGCTGGCTACATTTTAAACGATAATGTCGTTATAAAAGCAGTAAAGCAGCAGCAGCCATTTTCACTGATCTACCCGAAAAGCCAGGCTGCGAAAAATATCAAGGATATATCCGAAAAAATGATAAGTGTTGAGAAGGACAATGAAGTACAGCAGAACAATGGGATAAAAGGTTTTCTGAACAGGCTGGTCGGATTTATGAAAGCATGAACGGCACAGCGGGGACATACAGAGGAAAACTGCAGTGATAATGTCCGTTGTTACGGCGATGGCAAAGGATCCGAGCGGAGGAGGAATATGTCTTCTGCCGCCTGAAAGGCTGGAGCCGTGAACCTTGAATAGAGTGTGAGATCCTGAGCGGGTTGCACGAAAGGTTAGTTTCAGAGGAAGAGCAGTAATAAGGTATATTTTCAGCGAACAACGCAGATTGCTCAGAAAAGGATTGGATCAGTGATGGCAGAAGTCATAAAGGTGCTCGTAATAGATGATTCGGCATTTATGCGCAAGGTGCTGGCAGACATATTGAACAATACAACGGACATCAGGGTGACGGCGACAGCACGCAATGGCCTTGAAGCATTGGAAATGGTGCGGGAGGTAAAGCCCGATGTCATAACACTGGATGTATATATGCCGGCTATGGACGGGCTGACATGCCTGAGGGAGATCCAAAAACTGACAGATGCCCCGGTAATCATGCTCAGCAGTCTGACAACCGAGGGAGCAAGCAACTATAGAAGCTCTCGAAGCCGGTGCCATCGATTTTATAGCGAAGCCGTCAAGTATTTTTGATATATCAGGCAAGAAAAAAGCTGATGAGATTATCAAGAAGATCAGAGTGGCATACAGCATCAGAAAAAAGATGTCTGATATGCGGCAAAAGCCTGAACATGGATCTGTTAAGCATGCCGACAGGTATGTAAACAAAGAACTGAAGGCACTTGTTGTAATAGGGGCCTCCACCGGAGGACCAAGGGCACTGCAGGAAGTAATACCTTATATACCGGAAGACATACCAGCAGCAGTACTGATAGTACAACACATGCCGCCAGGCTTTACCAAATCTCTGGCTGAGAGACTTGATGCCCTGAGCGGATTGATCGTGAAAGAGGGCGAGGACGGAGAGGTCATAAAGCCAGGATATGCTTACGTGGCACCCGGCGGAGTCCATATGGAAGTGGTCTCGGGCACGGATGGCGTCCTGAAGATCAGCCTGAACGAGAGTGCCCATGAAGGCGGTCACAGACCGTCGGTGAATGTTTTGATGAAATCAGTCGCAAAAACCGGTTTTCCGAATGTAATCGGGGTGGTGATGACCGGGATGGGCAATGACGGCAGGGATGGAGCAATGTGTATCAAGGAATTGAACGGAGGCATCATTATATGCCAGGATGAAATGTCAAGCGTAGTGTATGGGATGCCGAA
>Ga0134092_1003599_pt1 | contig 10229 bp, 9 predicted proteins | sample 3_6taG_FD_94454 | JGI IMG/M metagenome (GOLD analysis project Ga0134092, IMG submission 94454) | Switchgrass degrading microbial communities from high solid loading bioreactors in New Hampshire, USA - 3_6_20_6_A3 metaG | ecosystem: Engineered > Bioreactor > Semi-continuous > Anaerobic > Digestate...
CCTACAATAAAAATTTCCTATAATAACATAATATATACAACATAAAATAATGACTTATTTATAAAAATATTCATGAGGTGATTAAGATATGAAAAAAAGATTAAGTTTAATATTTTTGTTTATATTTATGTTTTCGGTAAATGCCTTTGCAGAATCACAAACCTACATTGTTAAATCCGGCGACACCATGTGGAAAATCGCCAGCAAATTCCAGGTAGGTACAAGTGAAATAATAGCTGCAAACCCACAGATTAAGAATCCCAATCTCATTTATCCGGGGCAAAAAATAACAATTCCAAATCTGGATGACGTAAAATCCCTAGAAAATGAGGTAATAAGACTTGTAAACGTTGAAAGAGCAAAAGCAGGACTTCCTCAGCTAACCCAAAACTGGCAATTGTCGAGAGTTGCAAGGTATAAATCACAGGATATGATAGACAAAGGATATTTTGCTCACAACTCTCCTACTTACGGTTCTCCTTTTAAAATGATGGAATCCTTTGGTATCAGATACTCTGCAGCAGGCGAAAATATTGCCATGGGGCAGCAAAGCCCTTCCCAGGTAATGAATGCCTGGATGAACTCTCCTGGGCACAGAAATAATATTTTGAGCCCATCCTTCACTCAAATAGGTGTAGGTCTTGCCAAGGACAAAAACGGAAGAATGTATTGGACACAAATGTTCATTAAGCCTCTACCTTAAATACTTATTAATTGTTAACATAAAAGGAGTAACCTTTTTAAACGGATTACTCCTTTTTATAATTAAATCACACGGTTATTTATGCAAATAGTCTATCGGTACATATACCAATTACTCTATTACAATAACAATGCTCTTTCCTATATCCACCCAGTCATACAAAAACTTCGCATGACTGGTATAATTCCTTACACATTTATGGGATTTCGGCACAGTACCTATTGTGCTTGAATATTCCTGCATACCCGGATCTATACGTTTTCCATCCTTAATTATGTAATCCACAGGTACTCCGTGAATGTATGCTCCACCATTAAATCTTATTCCATAAGGCGCATACCCGGCAATTTGCTTTGTAGTGTCACTTAAGTATAAAAATCTGGATACTTTCTCAATTACCATATAATATCCCAAATCAGTAGGCAGTTTATATTTTGCGTTTTCACCGGTTGTAGCATAGGTATAGGATATCAAATTCCACTTTCCGTCAATCAGTTCAAACACTGCTTCATTTTGATTCTTCCTGTCCACCACAATTGCCTTGGTCAAGGTTTCTAAAGATTCTTTGAAGGAAACATACTTTTTAGGAACATAGTATTCACCTTCAAAGTTTAAAGTCCGTACTTTGTAGAAACTTTCCGTTTCTTCCAGCACTGATACTATAGTACCGTCCGAAATATATCGGAACTCGGAATTTAAATTTGGCTGGTAATATGCCGGTGCCGACTGATACCTTTGAATTCCGAACTTATCCTTTGTATTTCCATTATATAAAGGAGCTGTACCCGCGCGGTCCTTATAATTTGAAATATATGCAGTATTATTTGCATCTATTTCTTTTTTGGCTCTCTTAACCGACTCATACATCTTATCAAATTGAAAAGACCTGGTTTGCGCAAGATTGGAAAATATGTACCCTTCCAAAGTTTTATTATCTTTATTCAAAGCCACCTTATACCATTTATCTGTTTTATACTTATCAAGGTATTCTCCCTGAACTTCAGAGATTAGGCTAATCTTTTCAAAATAGCGAGCCTTCCCTATAACTTTCGCCGATGTAGAAGGTTTTTCCCTTATATTAACTCCATCACTCAGTATCAACAGGTAATCGGTCAGAACTTGATATTTATCGTACTTGATATTTAAAACAACTTCTTCCGGCACCTTCGATTGAAAGCTTCTATGTACAACCTCGGTATAATCTTTTTTTACCTTTTCCTCTTCCGTTTCTTTTTTGATTTCAGGTTCTTTTTTAGTCTCAGTTTCTTTTTTGGCCTCTGTTTCTTTTTTGACTTCAGTTTCCTTTTTGACTTCAGCTTCTTCTTTTACTTCAATTTTCTCTTTAACTTCAGTTTCCTCTTTAAATTCAAATTCGCCCGATTCTACGACTGCACCTAATTCAATAAGCTGCTGGATTATCTCTTCCTCTGTAAGTTTTTTATCCTCCAATAATTCACCATTGGTCTCACTGCCCTCGCTGCTGTTTAATAGCTCATCAATTTCAGAATAATCGGAAATTCCAATATTTTCAGACTCTATCTCCGAATTGTAGACATCACCGGATACCTTGTCAGCATACGTTGTTTGTACATTAGTATAATTTTGTCCTTTAGAACAGCCTGTAAACAATATTAAGACAATAACCCATAAAGCAACAGCTCTTATCATGGTATCACCCCCATACTACTACGTATCTTCTTATATTACTTAGACCATTAATGCAATTAAAGAGTTCCTTTGGTACCGGATAAAGCCCTTTAAAAAATATCCTAAAAGCCTTACAATTGCCGTTTCAAAAATAGGGTTTATATTTTTGAGATTGGCTAGTATTTGTGATTGGAAAATGTATCACAAGGCAGATAATAAAAACTATTAAGATACTGTGCAAAAAGGGTAAAAATAAAACTTTGCCATTATAACTGTAAGAAATAACTTATATTATTATTTTATAACAATTAAAACCCCAAGTCAAAATTGCTTTACCATCTTATTTGACCTTATTTTGCAAAATCAATGCTTTAAAAGCTCCGTGCTAATTATCTTTAAACTTTATATATCATAAACAGAAAAATTTCAATTGAACCACTAAAAACATACTTTCTGTCTTTTCAAGGAGAAACCTGTTTATTATCCTATTTCGAACAAATATAATTTGCATTGTAAAAGGGAGGACAAGCCTCCCTTTTACTTTTTAAGTATCAGCCTCTCAAAATCCCATTTGAGAAAGGATTGTAAATAAATCCTTATTTACCTTAAACTTTAGCAGCTTAACTGCACTATGTATTTAGCACTTGCCTCCGTATCCGAAGCCGCCGAAAAATCCCGGACAGAAAATAATCAGGATGATAAGTATTATCAGTATCCAGCATAACCAGTCATTGCCAAACCCAAAGCCAACACATCCTCTTTCCTCTGTCATATTAAAATCTCTCCTTTCAACTTTATTTAGCTCATATTAAACTTCATTAGTATACTATTCCCAATCCCCATATTGTGTTACAATTTTTACAGTTGTACAAAAAACTTTGCAATTTTGCCTCAAAAAGCGCAATAATAACAAAATGGAGGTGTATGAAACACTTCCATTTTGATTGCGCCTTTTTCCACCCAAACTGCCGGACAAAAGAGACCAAATCCCCCAATTTGCTTACAAACTTTAAATCTTTTAATCGATATAGCGTTTAAACTTGTTGTAAGCTTTGTATACTTCCTGGGTTTTTCCGATATTGACAGCCTTCTTGAATATAATCGGATTACTCTTCTTAAGGGCAGCCAATTTTTCTTCAATGGTTTTATATTGCTCAGTAACCTTTCTATACTGTTTACACATCAGTTTATTCTTTCTTTGAATTATCCAGTCTGTAAGTAGTGTTCTTGTTAGTGGTTGTTTGGTGCGAGGTTTTCCGAAGGTAAAATATACCCTGTTTCCTATCTTTGCTATCTCATCCTCTGAATACCCTACATTAAGCAATGCATTAATAAAAGCATAGCACATGTTTAAATCATTAAATTCAATAGCTATATCCATTGTCAATTGCGAAGGATTTGAAAACTCTCCCATTTTAAATCCCGTTAACCACCAATGCCTATCTTCCCTGTGGAATAGCTCCTTACCCTTCTTTTTCAAAGAAAAGGCCATACGCATCATTTCGTCATCCCTTATACTCATAAAGAAAGAACCATTAAGCCCCACTATACCTAAATCAATAACCTCTCTATATACGCCAATTTCACATCCGGTATTTAAGCAATATTGCCCCTTCCAAAATTCAATCATCCACTTTTGACCGTAACATTCGAAAATGATGGGTTCACAGTCTACTATCATGCTCAACGGTGCCAATGCTTCATCATAAAGTCTACAATACCCGAATTTTCTTTGCCATGGGTCTACTATGGAATAAAAAATATCCTGTTCCGGATCATATTCATAGCCGGCAATTCCAAATACTCCACCCAATTCTTCATTACTTTGAGCCAGACTAATTCCTAAACCTGCTGCTTTACTTGCTTTGGAAAGTACCGAAAATATAGCACCACCCAGAGTAAGAATTATAATAAGCGGAAGAAAAATGTAAAATAAAGCTATAATTATAAAAGATCCAATATCCAAAAGTATAAAATTCATAGAACCTGCCCCAGGTAATATGAAATATCCTATGCCAAAAGCCTCGGGGACAACACCTATCATATAACCTCACTCCCTAAAGATCTCTATATAATAATAGTATTCTCCCGATGTGAATTATGTTAACAGTTTAGAAGAACTTCTGAAGATTTATTAATGGTAGAAAGTCTTAAAAAGAGCTTTATAATTTAATATGCTCAAAAAAAACGCCTCTCCCCTATAAGGAAAGGCATTCGAAAAACGTCTATAATTCAAGTGCAGTTTACTTCATTTACTATAGTCTTTTTCTTAAACTCTGCAATAATCCACACCACAATTGGAATTATGATCTGAAACGGAATTGTGATATAATGATAAACTTCAAGCCACTCCTTCAATTCCATAATACTCTCAAAGATTATATACGAAAAGTATACCATCAGCAGACCAACTTGAATTACAACATTTCTATAATCGTTTAAATTAAATAATCTCTGAAATCCTCTGCATGTTGCAAATAGGCAAATACCGCTCTTTACGAAGGTAGCTACCACAAATATAAACACAACACTGACCTCCAATCTTTGGAGAAAATTACCTACTGAAATATCCCCCACAACTATATAAGAAGGAAAATAATACATTTCAATAGCTTCTCCCAATACCAACACATTTCTTGTTGTCAATACAATAATGACTGTCCCTGCCAACGCTAATCCCCATAAATAAACCTTCCTTGCCGACTTTTTAGTTTTTAAAGTAAAAAATGCACAAATTAAAATTACTGTCTCAGCAAAAGGAAACGTAAAGGCAAAATATCCTGCTTTTAATACTGGCCCAATGCCATTATACAGTATGGGCTTTATATAATTAAAATTTAACTGGGGTATCACCAATATCTGAACTGTAGTTAAAACAATAAAAACTAATGGGATAAAAAATGCACCGGTTCTTCCAATAATCTCAATTCCCATCCTTACAGCCATTATACCAACCAAGCCCAAGCAAAGGTTTATTACAATCATAGGAGTCTCAGGTATCCCCAAGGTATTTGCAAATTCTCCAAAATCCCGTATCACAAGCGCCCCTAGCATAAATGCGTACCCCATGTACAATACAGTTATAAATTTACCGATATATTTTCCAAATACCAGTTCCAATATTTCAAACAGGTCTTTACCTTTAAATAAGGATACTATTCTGGAATATATCAAAATGATAGGTAATGAAAAAAGAATTCCTATTATTGACGACAGCCAAGAGTCATTTTTAGCTTCTCCGCTAATACCCATTATAATAGTACTTCCCATTATAAATAGTGTGGTAATGCAAATGGCTTCTTTGTCATTTAATTTCTCAATCATTATAAAAACCTACTTTCCAAATATTGATTTTAACAAACGCCTGAGAGGATATACCGGACTTGGGATAGGTATACCAAAGCTTAATAATAATCCAATAGATAAGGAAATAATCCCCAATACCATGTTTATAAAAAATTCTTTCCACAACTTTTGCTTATATAATGGAACAAATTCATATATACCCAGTAAAGCGTATGCAGCCAGTACCAGCAAAAACAATCTTAATCACCTTCTTTCAAAGGTCTTGTCAATTTCGCGCTGTTTATAACCTTAACTTTTGTATCTATATTGACTTTTAGATCTTTAAACTCCTCTTCCCAATTCTCCCTAACTTTTTTCCAATAATCAGGTTTATCTTCCCGCAGCTTTGCACCGAATCCAAAGATATCAGTGCCATACTTTGATTGAATTTCCTTAATCAATTTGGCAGCTCTACTATTTAGCATATCCTCAAAATGCTGCTGAAGTTCTTTTCGTCCATCTTCATCGATTAGGTTGCAAGTACCGTTAATTTCGTTTATTGCTGCTTCTATGTCTATGCTTACTTTCATAGTTACATTATTTCCGTGTATATCCGGCTTAATTTTTGTCTTGCTTCTAAAAATCTCCAGTGTGGCATAACTGTTTCTGATCTTTTCTTCACTGTAAATTGCTCCACCTCTTACTTCATTTTTAATAAAGAGCATTGTCTGTGTATCTAAATCATCCAAAAATCCCACAAGTTTGTCTTCTTTAAAAAAAGCGGTACCTGAAATTTTAGCTCGTTTTTCATTATCAGCATTATCTAAGCTTATGGCAGGAGTAACAGCGCAAGACCCTTCCAATCTAAGAGTATTAATAAAATCTCTAAGATCTCCGGACGGAGCCTTTTCCAATCTTGCCTGATTTTCAAGCATTTTATCCAATTGGAAGGATAAGACTTCGTTTGTTATTGGCTTTGCTTCAAATATTTCCTTTGCTGTTTCACCTTTTGAAACCAACAAATAAATGTTTTCTCTGATTTCAATATCGCGGCTGAACCAGTCAATAACTTTTATCAGTCCTTCTTTGGCAATGTCCTGACTAACTATAACTATTTTTGTATGACTCCAATAAGCCTTTTTCCCAATATACACAATTTCATTTCTTACGGCATCAAAAATCGAATCCCCTTCAACCGAAACAATCCTCGTTAACTGTTCAACCTCAGTACCCCCACTTAACTCGACAAGTTCCACAGTAACTAAATATTTTTTATCCACTCCTTTATCAATGGCAACTCCACTTATAATAGTCATGTCATCAATTTCACGATAGTTCCAGCAGCCTGCCGAAAAAAAAGAAGTAAAAATAACAATCAGTAGCAGCAGTACCGTTTTTATAGTTTTCTTCATACTATCTTCTCCTGTTCTTCCCTGCTGTTTGTCTGACCAGATTTCTTGCCGCAATAATTTTAGGCCGTAATGTCATAGTCCACCAAGGTGCTCGAATCCATGCATCTTGACCGTCATGATCTTTTATTCTGGTCAAACTTAACAAATACGGAACACCAAAGGAACGTAAACTTGTAAGATGAATGATTATGCTCATAAAGGCAAATATAACTCCATAAAGTCCTAATAGCGAAGCTGCCAAAAGCAGATAAGAGCGTAAAAATATTGTAGCAGTCAATAACCTCGAACTTAACAGCGTTAATATACCTGACAAAGCTGTTATTACTATCACAGGAGCACTTACCAGCTTTGCATTTATCGCTGCCTCACCCAATACCAAGGCACCGACAATATTAATGGCCTGTCCAATGGCTGAAGGCATTCTTGCCCCCGTTTCCCTCAGGATATCAAAAATCAGAAGCATAATAAAAAAAGATAACGCCGTCGGAAAAGGCACTCCTCTTCTTGATGCCGACAAACTTAACAGTACCGGAGTAGGCAGCATTTCCTGATGATAAGTGACTACAGCCAAGTAAACAGCAGGAATAGTTGCTGCCGCTATAGCTGACGCTGTTCTGATAAATCTATTGAAGGAAGCTAAAATAAAGTTATTGTAATAGTCTTCATTTGATTGCGTAGCTTCAACTAAAAGGTAAGGAACAGTTAAAACTGCCGGACTTCCGTCAACAATGACAGCCACCCTTCCTTCCAGTAGTTTTGCAGCAACAACATCCGGCCGTTCACTATATCCTACCGTTTCAAAAACAGAAAAGGGTGCATCCCGGATAAGTTCCTGAATATAACCGGAATCTATTATGCCGTCTATATTTATTTCATCCAAACGCCTCTCCAGTTCATTTAAAGCACCTTTTAAGACAATATCTTCAATGTAGCAAATGCAAACTTTGGTACGGGTCCTTTCCCCAATTTCCCTGAACTTAGTTTTAAATTCAGGAGTTTTTAACCTTCTTCGAATCAAAGCTAAATTAGTTTCAATAGACTCTGTAAAGCCTTCTCTAGGCCCGCGTACCACTTTTTCCGATTCAGGCTCTGTGATAGATCTTTTTTCCCAACCGTTTGCCCTAATTACCAATGCCTGCTCATAACCGTCGAGAAAAAATATTACATCTCCGCTAATAACAGCTTGTACCACATTATCAATATCCTCATAGACTTTAATGTAATTGTTAATCAAAATTTTGTACTGTAACTCATCCAATAAGTTATTAACGGATATCCCCTGGGATAAATCGTTATCCAGTACAGGCTTAATAATATTTTCATTTATAATTTCCTTATCAATCATTCCTTCAAAATAAATAATACAGCACTTTGCAGCCGCTAAAAATTTATTTTGAAAGCGTCTGACAACCAATGTTTCGTCGTTGGAAAAAATACTTGTAATAAGATCTATATTATGCTCTATTGATTTTCTCAATTTTTTAGTTTGCTCGGATAAATTGCTTTCTGCATCAATATTATTACTACTCGACTTTTTTTTCTTATCTTTGCCAAACATAAAATCACCCAGATTGATTATTGACATCAAAACATACATTTAAACATTATGCTTTGAAATATAAGAATACTCTTGCAATATAACTCAGAATATAATAAAATATATTAAAATATTATTATTATTAAAATATGGTAAGTCGATGATAGGGAAAATAGTGGACACTTTCGTATAAGAGAGTTGATGGATGGTGCAAATCAACCGAAGTACACTTAATTCCACCCTTGAGACGTTGGTGATGAGCCAAACCGCTGCAACGGTTATTGCAATAAGTGAGTTAGAATTTCTAACTAATTTAGGTGGCACCACGGGTATAATCTCTCGTCCTTAATGTTTTAAGGGTCGAGGGTTTTTTATTTATACTATTGCGTACATACATATTTCGGATACCGAAACTTTAAAAGCTAAAAAAATTAACCCAAAAATAAATATAAGGAGTGGATAATATGAAACCAGCAATCAAACCAGCAAATCCTTGCTTCTCATCCGGTCCATGTGCAAAGCATCCCGGATTTGCAATTGATGAACTAAAGGATGCTCCCTTAGGAAGATCTCACAGGAGCAGTCTTGGAAAGGAAAAGTTGGCATTATCTATAGCCAAAACAAAAGAAATACTTAATATTCCTGAAGATTACAAAGTGGGTATAGTCCCCGCTTCCGATACCGGTGCTTTTGAAATGCTCATGTGGAATGTTTTAGGCCCAAGACCGGTAGATGTTTTAGCCTTTGAATCTTTCGGTAAAGGCTGGGCTAATGACGTTAAAAATGAGCTTAAATTGGAACAGGTTAATATATTATCTGCCGATTATGGTGAATTACCGGACTTAAGCCAAGTAAACTTTGACCACGATGTGGTATTTACTTGGAACGGTACTACCAGCGGTGTAAAAATACCAAACGGTGATTGGATTCCAAGCGACAGAAAGGGACTAACCCTATGCGACGCAACTTCTGCCGTATTCGCTATGGATATTCCTTGGGATAAAATTGATGCCTTGACCTTCTCATGGCAGAAAGTTTTAGGCGGTGAAGCTGCCCACGGAATGCTTGTAATATCACCACGGGTAGTAGAAAGATTAGAATCCTATAATCCACCATGGCCAATGCCAAAAATATTCAGAATAAAGAAAAAAGGCAAACTAGATGAATCCATCTTCGAAGGTTCCACTATCAACACTCCATCCATGCTTTGTAATGAAGACTATCTCCAGGCTCTCAAATGGGCAGAATCCATAGGCGGACTTAAGGCCATGATTGCTAAAAGCGAAGAAAACCTCAGTGTTCTTGAAGACTTTGTAGCAACACACAATTGGATACACTTTTTAGCTAAAGAAAAGCAATATCGTTCAAATACCAGTGTATGCTTCACCGTTGACTTACCGGAAGACAAACTGAAGAGTATGATAAAACTGCTTGCTGAAGAAAAAGTCGCTTATGATATAGGCTCTTACAAAGAAGCACCGACAGGTATAAGGATTTGGTGCGGTGCAACAGTAGAAAAATCCGATCTCCAATTGCTGTGCCAGTGGCTGGAATGGGCATACGAGACCGTTTCGAAATAACCTTCTTCCTTAAAGACTCCGGCAATATCATGCCTATGGAGTCTTTTATTTTATCTTTTTTGCCC
>Ga0134092_1003600_pt1 | contig 10229 bp, 8 predicted proteins | sample 3_6taG_FD_94454 | JGI IMG/M metagenome (GOLD analysis project Ga0134092, IMG submission 94454) | Switchgrass degrading microbial communities from high solid loading bioreactors in New Hampshire, USA - 3_6_20_6_A3 metaG | ecosystem: Engineered > Bioreactor > Semi-continuous > Anaerobic > Digestate...
GAATAACTAAGTTATTATCTTAATTATATATATGTATATACTACACCTATAATACGGATATACTAAATAAAACCATGAATTAAGTACCATTAGGTTAACTTTAACGAAAGGAAAAATGGTGGGTGATAGTATGGAAAAAGAAACCGAACTTGCAACCTTTGCCGGTGGTTGTTTTTGGTGTATGGTATCACCTTTTGATAAAATTGATGGAGTGTTAAAGGTGTTATCAGGTTACACCGGTGGTAATACGGAAAATCCCAGTTATGAAGAGGTCTGTAGGGGAGATACCGGCCATTATGAAGCTGTTCAAATTACCTTCGACCCTAATAAGATAAGCTATACCCAACTCTTAGATATTTTCTGGCGTAACATTGACCCTACTGACCCTGGGGGACAGTTTTATGATCGAGGACATTCCTATACTACCGCTATCTTTTACCATAATGAGAGTCAACGACAACAAGCGGAAGCCTCCAAAAAGTCCCTTGCTGCCAGTCAACGCTTTTCCAAACCAATCGCGACAGCTATTTTGCCAGCTCTCCCTTTTTACCCGGCGGAAGAATACCACCAGGATATTATCGTAAAAACCCCCAGCATTATGAAAAATATCGGCATGGTTCAGGGCGGGATGCTTTTATACGGATACACTGGGGAAAAAATAATTCAGATCCCCATTAACAACCCCATAGCCTAAACATATATGCCCACCACCTGTAAATTTTACAAAAAATAACTAAGCATGTCCATAGGATTAATTAAGTATATGAAGAAGCAGGGGGACAACGTCCCCCTGCTTCCACACTTCCAAATATACTAATGTCCGAGGTTAAAAACACCCATTTCTATAAGCCAGGAATAGGTGTTAAGTTTAATATCATTCTGGCTGGAAATTCTTTCTATCTCCTTCAATGGAATTTTCTATAAAAGTTGTAAAGATGAAATCATGATCATGGCCGAAATTAAGTGTTGTTTTGCCTTTTACAAAATGAATGTGTCTGCCTTCACCAACAGGGATGGCGGGGCCGGTTTTAACTCCTATTTCGTGATAATGGTTAAAGAAGAAGTCGGTATTATCCAGGATAGCATGGATATGACTCTTACCATAAGGAATTGCTTCACTAGTTACACCGGCTAAACGATGGTTATGAATGATTTTGCCAGCTAACATGGTGCTTCCTGCATATTCATGCACATGAGTTTGAGTACTTGGTTTTTTCCTGTCATGATGTTTATCATCATCTTTGGGATCATTTCTCCATTCAGGAGCATAGTCAATATCGTCATCCATATCTCTCTTATCCTTTCTCCGGTCAGGATAAAAGCAGCTGTCATCATCCCAGTCTTTTCTATCCCTTCTGCCATCAGGATCAAAGTATTGGTCATCACCCCTGTCTCTTCTATCTATTCTGTCATCGGGATCAAAGTATCTGTCTTCTTCCCTTTCTGGATAACACCAGGGGCAATTAGGATCGTAGCACTTCAAACAAATCACCTCCTTCCATCCACCTGCTACATGTTATGGCATTAATTTCCTTTGGGTGACAGGTAGACATAAAGAACGCTACTATTCAACAAATAGCGATTAATGATGAAAGGAAGCATTATTGGGCAGATAAAAAATTTGGCTGTCTAATATGAGGGAAGTTATCAATGGGTTAAAGAGCAAGATTATATACAATTGGAATATTTTAACGGCCATTTTTTGTTGTAATTGACATATTCATAAGTAAAAACTAATAATAGGGCGTGATTATTATTCCAACTATAAATTCATTTATAAGATTTTTGCATGCATCACCTGGGACTCCTGTTATAGACATTTATTATAATGATAATGGCAATTTAAGTGTAGAAAATTTAGATTATACCGAAATAAGCAAATTTTTAGTTACAGGACCGGATAATAATAATGTTCGGGTGTTCCCCGCTGGTGATAATACCAATCCCATTGTTGATACCTCAGTTAATATTCCTCCCAGTGAAGCAATTAATTTGGCTATCATAGGCACCCAACCCAATGTTGAAATTCTGCCTATAACCCAAAGTCTACTAAATATTGACCCTGCAGAAGTTAAAATTAGGTTCGTAAATCTCTCCGAGGATGCGCCCCCGCTAGATGTTATGTTTTTAGAAGGGAATGGCGAATTTAGTAATGTAGAATATAAACAAATTACTGATTATATTACCGTAGCCCCAGGAACCTATACCCTCGAAGCCAAGCAGGCAGAAGATGATATTATCTTCACCAGAAAAGAAATAATACTCCAAGGGGGCAAAGCTTATACAGTATATGCTGTAGGATTAGTCAATGACAGTCCTTTCCTGGAACTTATCTATTATGAAGATAAACCTCCCGTTATCGATGATAATAAATGGAGTAATGAAAAAATAACTTCTATACCAATTAAGGAGCTAAAAATTAATTTCAATTACTGTTAAAGATTTAGCAGACCTGGCTTTCTAGGCTATCCAGGTATGATAGCCCCAAATAACCAATATAGCCAGCGAACATAGGGTTTAAACCTAAAAATATGGGGACATTACATCTTAATGATAGCTCCACCCAGTAAGTCGGCTGTTTCTGGGCTGCAGGTAGTAAAGATAACCTGATGCTTTTCGGAAAACTTTTTAATCAAGTCCGCAGCCGCTTGCTTCCTGCCAGGATCCAGGTCAACCAGGCAATCATCCAGGATTATAAAACCCTTATTGTCTCCTAAAATATACTCGGCCACAGCCAGTCTCAATGCCAGGGCAACTGCATCATAGGTCCCGGTTGACAGCAGTTCAACCGGTATATTGGTATTATCATCCTTTTCCAGCTTTAGTTCGAAATTATTACTGATATCTCCACAAGTGAAATTACCATTAGTTAATCTCACTACATAGCTGGAAAAAGCATCAGCCACTGGTTTAAATGAATTATCGTCTATTTGGTCGCGTACAGCTTCAAAAGCCGCCTTGACCTTTAGGAGCCTTTTCCCTTTCGTAAGCAAATGCCTAAAGGTCGCCTCTGCCTGCTTATAATCTTCCTGCAGATCTTCATAAGATGACTCTGGAAGATTATTTTTACTTTTTATGTATTCTTCTTTTAAACTTGATAAGGCTTTTTGGTGCTCATCATATGATTTGCGCAGACCAGCCAGTTTAGTTCTGAACATATCGGCATTGGCGAATTCAGCCGGAAGGGGAGCCAGTTTCTCAATCTCCGCCTCCAATTCTTTCTTCGCCATTTTTACTTCAATTATTTGTTCCAGCAATCCGTTGATGTCTTGGTATTTAAGTTGCCAGTTATTAACGGTCTTTTGTAAAGACTGTTGTTTCGCCTTAAGATCAATCTTTTTTTCATTAAGGTCTTTTATGGCCGATTCTATGGTTGCGAGACCCTTGACACTGCTAAGATCACCAAAACCATTGACTTTTGCAACTAAGTCTTCATACTGATCCTCGTCCAACAAACCAGTGATTTGTTTTTCCAGGTTCGCTATGTCATTGTGAGTACCATCAAATTTCTCTTTATACAATTTAGCTGTTTCAATACTGTCAACACCTAATTCTTGGAGCAATGTTTGCAGTTTTACTTTATTCTCCTCGTATTGTCTTCTTATCTCAGTAAAATCCATATCACCGCTTTTGATTTCAAGGGATAAAAAGCTATTCTCCAACCTGATAAAGCCATTAGCTTTAAAGCTATCGCCGGCTTTTATAATAACAGGCTCTTCCAGGTCCCTGGTAATGGTCAAGCCGGTTTCCCCTTCATACCGTATCAACTCTCCAATCATGACCCCAGCCTGCATTTTAGCTTCAGCAGTGCGCATATCCTGCCAGTATTTCTCCAGGTCATTTATATTTTCTTTAGTTACATTGGTCATACTCTCGGTTTCATCAGTTTTCTGCTGTATGAGCTGGCGCAGTTCATTGATTTTATCCAGCTTTTTCTGCAGAGCTTCTTTTTCCTGGGCTTTGGCAGCCTGAGCTTTTTCTTCCTCCAGCTTCTTGGCTTCCTTCTCCAATTCGGTCAGCTCTTTTTCCAGATGCTCCAGCTCTGATTCATACTTAGGCCACTGCTGGTTGATGTCCATAAGTGTTGCCAGGGCTTTTTCATATTGGTCTATTTTAGGCTCCAACTGAGATCTTTTTAGCACGTCTCCTTCAATCTCTTCCATTTGTTCCTTTTGCTGCTGAATAACAAATATCTTTTCTTCCCAATCCTTTAATTGACGGCAAATGTCATCAAAATGTATTTGCTTGGCTTTAGCTTCCTCAATATCCTGGAGCAGTCTTTCCTTCTCATAATAAAATTTAAGTACCTCTCCCAGACCCGACTTATAAGGATTATTTATTCCCCGGTTGTTTTCAGGACAGTTTTTTTCAACATCCCATCTTTTCAGCAATCTGTCGATCTCTGTATCGATTCGAACTCCCAATTCATCAACGGAAACCCCGTCTAGTTCCATGATCGCTTTTCGCAGCAGAGTGCTTATTTCACTGGTAGTTTCCTGACTGCTGGTTATCTTCTGCAGGGCTTTACGAAAATCAACCTGTTTGGAAAAAAAGATATTGCTAAAAGTTCCTTCTCCGAATCTTAATATTTCTTTTAAGACATCATTTACTTTGGCTTCGCTTACCAACATTTCTCCTTTTGGTGTGATTAACTGTACGGAAGCGTTGGCACCCCATTGTTTAGAGATGGTAAATTCTCCATTCTCACAGGCTAAAACTAAGTCGCTGTCAAAGGTATCACCGTCGGGCAAAGGTTTAAATTGGGAATAAAACGTCTTATCAGCTGTCGATCGTCGGTCGTATTTTATTGACTTGAATATAGCTGCCTGAATACCTTCAATCAAGGTGCTCTTTCCCGACTCATTATTACCTATTAAAACATTAAGCCCGTCCTTAAACTCCAAAGATTTATCCTTATTGCCTGCAAATCGTCGGCAACGGTACTCCTTGATGATCATTTTCTCACCCCCATAATCAGCTCATAGGCCATTTGCATGGCATCCTCGTCATCAGCTAATGCCTTTAATAACTGTTGGGGAAAAGAGCCCTCGGTAAATTCTTGATTAATCTTTTCCGGGGTAATTTTTATGCCCAGGTTGAAATCATCAATGATTAGGTATGCCAGTGTCTGCTCCATGGTTTTGCATACTTCCTTACAATAGCTGTATGTATCTTCTGAAACTCTTCCTGCAAGGTGAATCCTGGCTATGGTGTTTTCCGGTTTTTCTTTAAGCAGTATTGTCTTCAGTCGATCCAGGTCATCAGAATCTGCAATAGTGTAGCTTTCATCCAAAAAACGGTAACATCCAGTAGAAACCATATTAGCAGTTATTCTCTTATTATCATCCACATTAATAAGCCAGGCGTGCCCATTGTGCCGGCAATCCAGTCCATCTGGTTCAGGTGTTCCCGGGTTAAATATCTTCCAATCTTTTATTGCTTCATAAACAGGATAAACCACATGAGTATGCCCCAGCAGCCATAGATCCATCGGAAGGTTCTCCAGTTCCTGCGAAGTCATGAAAAAATAACTGGATTCTATATCAGGTGAAATGCCCTGAAGCGACCCATGAGCTATACCAATATTTATGTGTCCGGGAGCAACTTCTTGTTCCCCGATCCAGCCGATATTGTTGGTATCGCTGTGTTTGGAATGGCAGGGTGCCGGATAAATCGTTACATCCAGCCCGTAATCCGTTAAAGAGACAGGGGCTTCCCGGTCTAAGAATATCGTTTTATCCCCAATGGAATTTTTGAAAGTATCCCAAAAATCTATCTTATCGTTATTGTAGTCATGATTACCGGGCAGAATTAAAACACATTCCCCCTGAAATTCCTCCATGTATTGGGCTGTCTGGACTATAGTCTTTTTGTTAATGCCTTTGATGTTGTGAAACAAATCACCGGCTACCACAAACAGATTGCAGTTTTCTTCATTGGCTATGGACAGCATCTTGGGCAATACCTCCAACCTGGCCTCCTGCAATTTGCTTTTAATCAGCTCCGGATAGTTGTTGAATTTCATGCCAATATGCAAATCAGCAGTATGAAATATTTTGATCGGCATCTTCATCCTCCTCCCCGCTCTAATAGCTATTAAAGACTTTTGACTAAACCCAGATGAAGTCCTTCCAACCTTCATAAATCATAAGCCATAGTAATAGTATCCAATTCCCAGTACTTCAGCAGGGCTTGTTTTAATTCCGAACGCTCATAGTCTGACATATCTTCAAATCAATAACCTTTAAAATTATTCTACCTTAACACACTTTCATCGGTCATTATTTGTATTGGAAGGGCAACCTTATCTCCTCTATGTGCCCTTGGAGGTCAGCCCCCGTAAGAGGGCCAGATGGTGGCGCATATCTTGGCGATAGGCAGCAGAATTCTGCTGCAACCGCTGAAGAATAAAATCGGCGTGGTTTTGTCGAAACCGCGCCGATTTCCTTGGCCACATCAATGCCCATAAAGCCTAGCATAATAGTATCCAAGCAGTATATATCGAACCGTTTTTCATTACTGTTATTTGAGTTCATTCAAATCGTAAGGAGTCTCCTGGTAAACATGGTAGTTAAGCCAGTTGGTAAACAGCAGGTTGGCATGACTGCGCCAGTTGACCAAAGGCGGTTTGGTCGGATCATCACCGGGGAAATAATGCTGGGGAAGATTAATTTTCATACCCCTGGCAATATCCCGGTCATATTCCGCTTTGATGGTTAGTGCATCATATTCAGGATGTCCGGTAATGAAAACAAGCCGTCCGTTCTTGGAAGAAACAATATAAACTCCGGCTTCAGGCGACTCGGCCAGGATCTCCAAGTCTTCCACTTCTTCTATGTCCTCACGCTTCACCGTAGAATGCCGGGAATGCGGAACATAAAACACATCATCGAATCCCCTTAGGAGGGGAATATTCTTACGATTACAGCTATGGGCAAAAACCCCGAACATCTTCTCTGCTAGAGGATATTTGGGTATTCCATAATGATGATAGAGCCCTGCCTGTGCCCCCACACAAATATGCAAGGTGGAAAAAACGTTATGCCGGGACCAGTCCATTATCTCAGTCAATTCCTGCCAGTAAGTGAGCTCCTCATATTCCAACTGCTCAACTGGTGCCCCGGTAATAATCAGTCCATCGAATCGCTGGTTCTTAATATCCGAAAAGGTTTGATAAAAGTTAGCTAAATACTCTTGCGAAGTGTTCTTGCACCTATGACTCTCTGGATACAACAATACAATTTCCAACTGCAGCGGAGTATTGCTGAGCAAGCGCAGCAACTGGGTTTCAGTCACACTCTTCATCGGCATAAGATTCAGAATAGCGATCCTGAGAGGCCGGATATCCTGGGTAAAAGCCCTTTTTTCCTCCATTACAAAAATGTTTTCATTATTTAATATTTCTCTAGCCGGTAGTTTATCGGGTATTTTTACTGGCATTCTTACCGCCTCCTTTTTTGCTTAAACTCACCAAGGCTTAGCCTTCTTGAAATAAGGGGGTGGATAGATATCTTTCCCCGGTATCAGGAAGCAAAACAACAATTGTCTTTCCTTTATTCTGAGGGCGCCTGGCTATCTGGGTAGCTGCCCAGGTCGCCGCCCCCGATGATATTCCCACCAGCAATCCCTCGTGTTTCGCCAAGCTGCGGGCTGTATTAAAGGCGTCTTCATCTTTCACCGTATATATCTCATCAATAATTTCCCGGTTAAGAATAGCTGGAACAAAACCAGCCCCAATTCCCTGAATCTTATGCATGCCAGGCTGGCCGCCAGATAATACAGGAGAAGCAAAGGGCTCAACAGCAATAATTTCAATGCCAGGCTTTTTTGATTTGAGCAGCTCCCCTACCCCAGTCACTGTTCCCCCTGTACCTACTCCTGCTACAAATATATCAACCGTACCATCTGTGTCCTGCCAGATTTCAACTCCAGTGGTACAACGATGGATAGCAGGATTAGCCGGATTTTCGAACTGCTGGGGTATAAATGAGTTAGGGATTTCTGCTGCCAGTTCTAAAGCCTTTTCGACGGCTCCTTTCATTCCCTTTTCACCAGCAGTCAGAACTAATTCGGCCCCCAAGGCCTTCAACAAGCTTCTTCTCTCCATACTCATGGTTTCCGGCATGGTCAAAATCAGCCGGTAACCTCTGGAAGCGCAGACCATAGCTAGGGCAATACCGGTATTACCGCTGGTCGGTTCGATAATAACCGTCTCCGCATTTAACAGGCCTTTCTCTTCAGCGTCTTTGATCATCGCGTAGCCAATCCGATCTTTAACGCTGCCGGCGGGATTAAAATATTCTAACTTGGCTATAAGGCGCGCCTCCAGGTTATTAGCCCGGCTATAATTAGCCAGTTCTAAGAGAGGGGTACTTCCAATTAAACCGGTTATATTCTGGGCGATTTTACTCATCTGTTTTCCTCCTTCAAATGTCGACCTTTAACTTTAAATATGACCTACCCCCGGGCAGCCTTGGTCAGTGCCTGGTCAAGGTCGAAAATGAGATCTTCCACATCTTCAATGCCGATCGAAAGCCGGATTTGGTCCGGAGTTACTCCCGCGGCTATTAATTCTTCACCTGAAAGCTGCGAATGAGTTGTGCTGGCGGGATGAATAACCAGGGATTTCGCATCGGCTACATTGGCAAGATGAGAGAATAATTTCAGGCTATTAATAAACTTAATCCCCGCCTCTAATCCGCCTTTAATTCCAAAGGTAAAGATAGAGCCGCACCCCTTGGGGAAATATTTCTGGGCAAGAAGGTAATATTTGCTACCTTCCAGACCGGGATAGTTGACCCAGGCCACCTGGGGATGATCCTTTAGATAGTTGGCTATGGTCCTGGTATTGGCTACGTGTCTCTCCACCCTTAACGACAGGGTTTCCAGCCCCTGCAGCAACAGAAAAGCATTAAAAGGGCTCAGGCAGGCACCGGTGTTTCGCAACAGTCCAACCCTGGCTTTGGTTATATATGCAGCAGCGCCAACATCAGTGGCATACCGTATACCATGGTAACTGGGGTCAGGTTCGGTAAGGCCGGGAAATTTTCCACTAGCAACCCAATCGAATTTACCGGAGTCAACAATGATACCACCGATGGAAGTCCCATGTCCGCCAATAAACTTTGTAGCCGAGTGGACCACAATATCGGCTCCAAATTCAATGGGCCTAATCAAATAGGGTGTACCAAAGGTGTTGTCAACAATAAGCGGAATCCCGTTCTCATGGGCAATATCCGCCACAGCTTCTATATCAATTAGATTTATACCCGGGTTACCAATGGTTTCTATGTAGACGGCCTTAGTTTTACTGGTTATTGCCCGGCGGAAATTTTCCGGATCGTCAGGATCTACGAAATGGACCTTGATACCAAAGGTTTTGAAGGTATCAGCAAACAGATTATAGGTACCACCATAAAGGGTACTGGCGGAGACTATCTCATCCCCGGCAGATGCAATATTCAAAATGGCATAAGTAATAGCAGCTGAACCTGAAGCAGTAGCTAGGCCACCCACTCCACCTTCCAGGGCAGCCACCCGCTGCTCCAAAACATCAGTAGTCGGGTTCATCATCCGGGTATATATGTTGCCTGGCTCTTTCAAGGCAAACAAATCTGCTGCATGCTGAACATCTCTAAATACATAAGATGTTGTCTGGTAAATAGGCACTGCCCGCGATCCTGTGGTGGGGTCCGCCACCTGTCCGGCATGGACCTGAAGAGTATCAAATTTCCATTTATTTTTGCTCATTACCCTCATCTCCTAAATATTTTATTATTCCTAGCGATTTAATAGACTATAGGTAAAAAAATTTTTTATTTCCGCCCGGTTGGATAATTACGATCCATCCCCATAGTTATAAACATGTACCTTCTTTTCTTAGGTATCTGCATCAAACAACACCTTCTTTCCCAATTGTCTACTATTTCAATGGGAATAGTAATATAATACGATAATCAGTGCACAAAAACAACCATTAAATTCTTTCAAACTCATGTATTTTATACCCCTTTTCATTAGCAGGCATTATCTAATTACTGGCTATAACTGCTAAACTAAAATGGACAGAAATAAACAGCTTTCATCATAGCAAAGGAGGAAAACATCGTAAGCGTCCAAAACTTCACACATATTAAAGCCTAAAAGAGATATGAGAAAATAACCTGAGCACAAAACAAGGAGGGTGTGTTCAGGATGGCAAACAACGATCTGCGCAGCCTGTGGGAACA
>Ga0134092_1003603_pt1 | contig 10221 bp, 8 predicted proteins | sample 3_6taG_FD_94454 | JGI IMG/M metagenome (GOLD analysis project Ga0134092, IMG submission 94454) | Switchgrass degrading microbial communities from high solid loading bioreactors in New Hampshire, USA - 3_6_20_6_A3 metaG | ecosystem: Engineered > Bioreactor > Semi-continuous > Anaerobic > Digestate...
GCTTGTAAAATATCATATCGGCCTTCTTGAAGCAGAAAAGAATAGACTAGAAACAGAAAAAGAAACCAGGACACGGGAACTGAATGATCTGGAGGAGCGTTACGCACTGGCAAAGGCGCTTGAAGAGTACGGAGAATACCGGCGTACACTGGGTAACCTTCTTGAAGCGGAGCAGAGCCTTAAAAACATGGAAAAAGACAGCTCTGAACTGGATGATCAGTACAGGGAAGCCGGAGGGAAGCTTCGCTTTCTGCTAGAAAATGAAGTAAAAGTGGCAGATACATCATATAAGCAATTAACTGAATTGTTTAAAAATACAGAAAATTCTCTGAAGGAGAAAAACGAGATATTGCTGTTTAACGAAAAAAAGGCTTCCGGGATCGAAGTTCTGCACGGACAGCTGAAAGAAAATGAAAAGACTATCGGCAAAGAAATAAAGGAAATCCAGGACTACTTCATAATAGTGCATGGCGAGCTTGAAGCTGTCAGAGATCCCGTCATGTTCCTTCAGAAAACAGAAAATGAAACCCAAAATTTTCAGAAATGCCTTGCTGAAACACAGTCTACCATGGACAGCCTTGACTCAGAGTACAGTGAGCTTGAACTGGAGATCGTAAAACTGGAAGTAGAAATAAAGCAAAAGGAAGATGCGTTAAAATCCTGTGAAGATTGGCTAAGTGGCTATGAGCGACAGCTCAGTGAGATGAAAAACAGAGCCGAAGCATATGGAGAAAATACTCCTGAAGGATACAGGCATGCACTCGAGCTTTTGATCCACGACGAGAACCTTGAGAAACTGAAAAAAGAAATAAAGATAGGAAGAATGAAGCAAAAGAAGGACCTTTCTGAGGAGAGAGGATACTATGTCCCTAATGAAGAAATCATTGCGTTATCCAATGAACTGAGCGAGAAATGCGAGTATGTGCAGGAAGGTATTGACTGGCTGGCCCGGCTTTCTGTGGCTGAGAAAAAGTCAACTCTTGAGAAAATGCCGTATTTGCCCTACTCAGTAATTGTGGACAGCAAGTCTTTCAACAGGATCAGAAGCGGCAGGATCAAGGTGGAGTTTACTTCAGACTATCCGGTGCCTGTTATTAATGTGGATGCAGTAAGGAACAGGGAAAATCCTTTTGTAGATGGAATAATTTACTTGTGTAGTTTTTCGGGACTGATACTCGAAGACACTCAATTTGAGGAGTATATTAAGGACATTGATGCTAAAATTGAAAATTTAAAGAAGGAGATTTCCTTAAGCGACGACAGAATAAACGGCCTGAGTGGCGATTTGAAGAAAGTATCAGTGTTTCTGCAAAATTATACGAAGGAAAAAGTCCAGGAAGTATCGGCCAGGGCTGAAACTGAAAAAAAGCAATTGCAGGACCTTAATGAGACTATTGCTCAAAAGAGAGAAAAAAGAAAAAGCATTGAGTTTGAAAAGAGTGCTCTCGGAGAAAAAGTTGAAAAACTGAACGAAATGATAAAAGATAGTGCAGAAAAGGAAGAAAAGCTTCGTAAACTGATCCGGAAGTCTGACGAATTGAGACAGGTAAGGGAACAACTGGGTTACAGAAAGAAAGAGCTTGACGAGGTAAACAGGATCATAAATGACATAAGAAGTGAAATAAAAGAACTGGAAAACAGGAAAAACATCGTGAGCGAGGAAATTGACCAAGTGAGGTTAAGATTGCATGACTATAAAAAGGAAATGAACAGCCTGGTCAGCTTTGGCGCTGTTAAAACTGATTCTTCCATGGTTGAGGTACAGGCCCTGTTTAATTCTCTCAGTGCAGCAAGAAGCGGAAGGATAGCAGATGAGGAAAGGCTGAGGAAAGATATCAGGGAGTACAGGACATCTTTATCAAGGCTTTCAGACAGAGTATTGCGTGATTACGGAAAAAATCTCGCAGAATTTGAAAAAAGAGAGGCAATGGGAGAAAAAATAGAGATCCCGTCATCGGAACAAATCAATAAACTGAACAGCGACAAGAAAACTGTGTCAAAAAGTTTAAAGTCAGTAGAAAATAAAATGGCAGATCTCTTAACTAAGATTGGTGAAGAAAGCGGAAGGCTGAGTGAGCTGACAAAGGACATGCCTGAAAAAGAAAGGGAAAAACTGCCGTTATATGAAAACGAGGAAAGATACAGGGAAGAAATAAGCCTGACGGAGCAAATTATCACAAGTTATATTGAGGATAAGAAGAAACTTGACTCGGAACTGGTAGAAATAAAAGAGGAGATGACAAAACTGAACAGCCAGGCACAGCTGTTTGACAGCTTTATCCTGCAGGAAGGAATTGAAAATGACGGAGAGACTGCATCCGAAATCGTCAGTTACATGGTGTTTATAGATAAGTACCAGGCACAGAAGGAAAAAGTTAAATCAATGCGCGATGATTGGACAAGAAGGCTGAAAGCTATAAGCCAGGAAACCGTAAATTTCGTAATACGCGAGCCTTTGGAGGAACTTGCACAGATAAGCCCCCAGGTTGGCGCTGCCCAGTGCCTGGCAAGACGCGAGGCTTTCAGGGAGTACATTGCGAATATTGAAGAACAGATAGAGAAAATCCTGGGTGATATCCGTCAGCTTGAGAGTTATCAGGAGAATTTCACCCGCAGATGCGTTCAGCGGGCTGAGCTTGTGCTTGGCCACCTCAGGAAGATCGAATCTTTGTCAAGAATAGATGTATTTGGTATGCGAAGAAATATAATAGAACTTGCAATTCCTGAGTTCGATGAAAAAGAAAAATACCACAGGATGAAGAATCACATAAATAATATTATCAAAGAAATTGACGAGAAAGGTATCGCAGACAGAAAAAGCATTGCTTTGAAGCTTGCGACAAAAGAACTTATTGCACAGATCACAGATATGGATAAGGCTGCCGTGAGACTTTACAAGATAGAGAGTATACCTGAGAATTCCAGGTACTATCGCTGGGAGAGAGCGGTAGGTTCCGAAGGCCAGAACAATGCTCTGTATTTTATATTTGCCGCCTGCCTGATTTCGTTCATCAGAATGCTGACAACATCAAATGCATACGTCAGGACAAAAAAAGTCATTATAGCTGATAATCCATTTGGAGCAACTTCTGCCGTTTATTTATGGCAGCCGATGTTCGACATAATGAAGCAAAACGATATCCAGCTTATTGCTCCAGGACATAAAATACCTAGGGAAATAACCTCGAAGTTCGGCGTGAACTATCTTCTAAATCAGGAGATACTTGATGATGGCAGGATAAGGGTAGTTGTCAAGGATGTACGGACAGAAACTGATGAGGACATGATTAAATTTATAGAGCCGGAACAATTAAGCATGTTTCAGAACAACCAAGAAGACGGTTCCCGTGGTTTTCCCACTGTTTCCTGATAAGCCGAAAGCTCCATCTCCACAATTAACCAAACTCAGGTGGATAAATGAAGGAAGGCCTAAAGTACAGTTGTATTTATAGACGCTGTACACTTTTCTGTCAGGGACAACGGTGTTATACGAAAGCTTGCTGCCTATACAATACTTGGGATCAATGAAGAAGGCAGAAAAGAAATTCTTACAATCCAGATCGGAGAAAATGAAAGCAGCAAATATTGGCTTAGTATCCTGAACGAACTTAAAAACCGAGGAGTAAAAGACATCCTTATACTGTGTGCTGATGGTTTGACAGGTATAAAGGAATCCATTGCCGTTGCATATCCTCAGACAGAATACCAGCGCTGTATTGTGCACCAGGTAAGAAACACCCTAAAGTATGTTGCTGATAAGGACAAAAAGGCATTTGCGGCAGATTTAAAGACTATCTATCATGCGCCGTCCGAAGAAGCAGGATACGCAAACATGAAGGAAATCACAGAAAAGTGGCATGAGCATTATCCTAATGCTATGAAGAGCTGGTCAGCCAATTGGGATGTAATCAGCCCTATATTCAAGTTTTCAGCCGATGTTCGAAAAGTCATTTATACTACCAACGCAATTGAGAGTTTAAATAGTACCTACCGCCGTCTAAACAGCAAAAGAAGCGTATTTCCAAGTGATACCGCTCTTTTAAAGGCGCTTTATCTGGCTACATTCGAAGTCGTTAAAAAGTGGACCCTACCGATAAGGAACTGGGGTAAGGTCTATGGTGAGCTGTCTATCATGTATGAGGGCAGGCTGCCGTAGCAAAAAACAAATGGCCAGTCAAGAGTAAATACACGCCCTTTCAAGGGCGCTCTTGACATGCCATTTGCTTTTTACTATATTGTAACCAAGGGCTTGTAAGCCATAAATTGGCCTACAAGCCCCTCTGAAAATTATCATAGAAAGTCAATTTACAGAAAAAGTTTCACACAGCCGCGATAATACTGTCATGGTACATATTCGTCATATCCGGGAAAAGATTGAAGCCAATCCGGCATGTCCTAAACTGCTGCTAACGGTAAAAGGGCTTGGATACAGACTTGTGAAAAGAGATGGTTAAATGAAGAGCTCGGGATACAAATCAATATACCACATCTACCTGGTTTTCTTCATTCTGCTTGTTGTAATTATTACGACCGGTACTGGCATGCTTTTTTACAGTATTACCCTGCAAAGTCCTGACGGACAGACTGCTCTAAGTAATTGGCCGATATATTTTACGCATGATTTCTCAAAGTACATTTTTTTCGCCGGCGATACACCAAAAGTAAAACAAACCGGTCTGGAACAACTCCAAATGAATAACCTGTGGCTTCAGATTATTGATACAAACGGAAACGAGGTACATAGCTACAATAAACCAACGGATTTGCCCACACATTATTCTCCAGCCGAATTACTCCTTTTATATCAGAATGGTATAGCGGATTATTCCACTTTCATCGGAAATGTTCGGTATAACGGAACCGACTGGGCATATATTATTGGCTTTCCAATTAAAATATCCAAGGTTACGATGTATTTCAATGAGGATCGATTTACGTCAGGCAAGCCCATTTTGATTACTCTGGCGGGTGTAGCGCTCCTTTTGGTAATAGTATTGGGCTTGATTTACAGCCTTTGGCTCACAAAACAGATGTCTCAAATGACAAAAGCTATAAGGCAAATTGCTATGCCATAAGCGAGTATGAGCTTTAATATGAGTGGGCTGTACCATAATCATAAAATAATTGACTATGGTACAGCCCTTGATTGTTGAAGGAATTGCTTGTTGATGAAAGGCCCGGGGACTTTAATCTTCCTAATAAATCTCCTTACGCTCTTCTTTATAGTATAATTTGCATGTATAATGAAAAGATAAATTGAACTATGGATGAAAATGCAAAAGACTCATCAAATTTTTTCTATTGAGAGGCTGTAATGATCAGAAAGTTTAAAGAAACTGACTTAGACAGTATTATGAAATTGTGGCTTGAGACCAATATTTTTGCACATGATTTTATCGATGAAAAATATTGGCGGAGTAACTATGAACAAGTAAGACAAATGATGCCTGAGGCAACAATTTACGTTTATGAGGAAAACTCCATTAAAGGATTTGCCGGATTAAGCGGAAACTATATAGCAGGAATATTTGTTGAACCAAACAGTCAGTCAAAAGGAATTGGAAAGGCTTTATTAAATCACATCAAGGGGATAAATAAAGAACTCTTTTTACATGTTTATAAAAGGAATGAGAGAGCAGTTAGATTTTATATACGAGAAGGGTTTTTTATAGACGGTGAACAAATTGATATAAATACAAATGAACCTGAACTTATTATGAAATGGATAAGTAAATAACCGTATACTCGAACCACGTTGTGAAAGTTGTCTTGAGGAGCTGAAGAGATATAATCTATCATGCAGATAATGGAAGCCCTTCGAATGATAAAAGAACTACCTGTGTTAAATGGGCGGATTGGAGATAAATCATATTATATTTTTGAGGTGAAATGGCATGAAGGATAAGAAAGATAATACTCTATCAAGCGGGATGACTATTGGAATGTGTCTGGGGCTTTGCATAGGAACGGCTATTGGAGTCGCAACAGATAATATCGGACTGTGGATGCCAATAGGTCTTTCTGTAGGGATGTGTTTGGGAATAGCCTTAGGGAGCTCAGAAAAGAAGAATGACAACGGGGACGAAAACATTGAGGAAGATAACCGCGATGACGGCAGCGATGAAAAAGAGAAAGTATGACAGCAAACGCAGGCTTCCCTGATAAATAAACAAGGTCTGAAAGCGTTTAAAATGCTTTCAGACCAATAATATTCAGTACAGATCCCGCTACTTCAGCATAGGCAGCAGGGATGTGCCGATAGTGTTTTCCGGCATGGACACGCCAAAGTTGTCGGCTATTGTAGCACCTATAACGGCAAAGGTTTCCTGCTCAGGCAAAGGACCAAACCCGGTCATGGATGGTGAATAGGCTAAGAAAGGAACCTTTTCACGGGTATGGTCAGTACCTGTATAGGTCGGGTCATTGCCGTGGTCAGCGGTGAGTATCAGTAAATCATCTTCTTTTAGCAATGGCATCAGCTCACCTAACTTGACATCGAATTTCTCAATCTCTTCACCATATCCTTTAGGATTTCTGCGGTGTCCCCAAAGAGCATCAAAGTCCACCAGATTGACAAAGCACAAACCGCAAAAGTCGGTGCGGGCAATGTCGATGGTTTGCTCCATGCCGTGAACGGAGCTTTGGGATTTGTTTGAAGCCGTGATGCCTTCACCATCGAAGATGTCCTTAATCTTGCCCACTGAAATCACGTCAAAGCCGTTATCTTTCAGGGCGTTCAAGGCTGTCGGCCCAAAGGGTTTGAGTGCGTAATCGTGGCGGTTGCTGGTACGGCGGAATTCACCCCGCTTATTTCCCACATACGGGCGGGCGATAACACGACCGACTTTCCATTCATCACGTAAGGTTAGTTCACGGGCAATTTCGCAGCAGCGGTACAGCTCCTCCAGGCCAAAGGCTTCCTCATGACCGCAGATTTGCAGTACCGAATCTGCCGATGTATACACAATCATAGCACCGGTGGCGATTTGCTCTTCGCCAAGCTCGTCAATGATCTCAGTACCGGAAGCGCTCTTGTTGCCAATGACATGGTGGCCTGTGCGGGCTTCCAGCTCGGCAATCAGCTCCGGAGGGAATCCTGTGTCAGTGAAGGTTTTAAAAGGTGTAACCACTCTAAGCCCCATCATCTCCCAGTGACCGGTCATGGTATCCTTGCCGTTGCTTATTTCCCTGAGCGCACAATAATAGCCCAGAGGACGCTCTGCAGGCTGCACATTGGTGAGCGGATGCAAATTGGCTATGCCTATCTTTTGCAGATTAGGAATATTAAGTCCACCCAAGGCTTGTGCAATATGGCCGAGAGTATCTACACCTACATCACCATAATCAGGAGAATCATCCATAGCACCGATGCCCACTGAATCGAGAACAATGGTAAAAATACGTTTATATTTTTTCATAGCAAGCCTACTCCTCAAAAAGTAAAACTTGTAGACACACAAGTTGTTTAATTTGGTAGTTATTTTAAAGCAAAAAATAATTAGTACAAACCATCAACAGGCTGGGATTTCATGAGCTTCACCAGGCGACTGGTACCCAGGCGGTCGGCACCCAGCTCAATAAATCTCTCGGCGTCATTGAAATTGGCAATGCCACCGGCAGCCTTAATTTTTACATTGGGTCCGACGTGTTTCGCAAACAGGGCAACATCCTCAAAGGTGGCGCCGGCATTGGAGAATCCCGTGCTGGTTTTAATATAGTCTGCCCCGGATTTGGTCACCAAATCACACATAACGATTTTTTCCTCTTCAGTGAGCAGACAGGTTTCAATGATGACCTTCAGAATGCGTTTGCCGCAGGCCTGCTTAACAGCTTTGATTTCTTCAAGTACGTAATCGTACTCTTTGTTTTTGAGGGCACCTATATTGATTACCATATCAATTTCATCTGCGCCGTTAGCGATGGCATCATTGGTTTCAAAAACTTTGGCTGCAGTGGTCATGTTGCCATTGGGAAAACCTATAACGGTACAGATGGCCATGCGGTCACCCGCATATTCTTTGGCGCGGGCCACATAGCAGGGAGGGATACACACTGAAGCAGTCTTATATTTAATTGCATCGTCACAAAGTGCCATAATTTCCGGCCATGTGGCAGTTTGCAGCAGCAATGTGTGATCTACATGAGATAATATGTCTTGTTTATTCATTAAATTGACTTCCTTTCTTGCCGGTTGAATCTTTCGGCGCATAATTGTATCTAGCTATTAATATCAGTGACAGCATGATATAGTCTGCCACAGATATTAATGATTCTATGCTTATTTTACCAAATTCTTCGGACCAAAGCCCATGGGAAGAATTTGCTCCAGCGTAAATACTTCATAATGTTCCGGATCTTTTGCGAGTATCACTTCGAAGCTTTTGGGATCACAAAATTCCATCATTACCTGACGGCACACGCCGCAGGGAGCACACAAATCCAGATTATCCGTTCCTGCCGGACCGCCGACTACGGCGATGGCGGAAAACTCCCTGACGCCTTCGCTGACTGCCTTAAAGAAGGCGGTACGTTCAGCACAGTTGCCGGGGGTGAAGGCGGCGTTTTCGATATTGCAGCCTGTATATATTCTTCCGTCTTTGGATAGCAGTGCCGCACCTACCGCAAAATTGGAATAGGGGGAATAGGAATTCTTACGTGCACATAAAGCATGAGAAATCAGTTCTGCCCGAGTCATAATCATGCTCCTTTCTGAAAACTTCAGGGGAGAGGCTGCTCCGCCGGCAAGCATACGGCGGAGCAGGCGGTCCCGTTTATTTTTGCTTTAAGTATGGCTTACCGCTGGCAGCAGGTACCCTGGATTTACCGACAAATAATACCAGCGTGATGATTGTTACCACATAAGGAATCATTGAAATCAAATTAGGGCTGATAACATTGCTCGAACCCAGTAAAACCTTCAAGCCGTTGCACAATCCGAACAGCAGGCAGGCACCCATGGCTCCGTGAGGGGTGAATTTACCGAAGATAACAGCGGCGATGGCGATAAAGCCCTGACCCACAATAACAGAAGTACGGAACTGGCTGACAGTACATAAGGTAACATAGGCACCACCCAGCCCTGACAGAAAGCCGGAAGCAATCACTGCAATGTAGCGGACGCGGAAAACGTTGATACCCTGTGTTTCGCAAGCCTTGGGATGCTCACCGACGGCTCGAAGGCGCATGCCGAATCTGGTCTTGTAGAAAATAAACCAGACGACCGCCACTGCGACGAAAGCCAGATAGGTAGCAACATAAGTATTCAGAACATTGTTCCAGAAACTGCCTACTTCAAATACGCCATTAAAGAGCTTTGGCAGCTTCTGAGCAGTATCCAGCGGAGGAGTATCTGAGGATTGGTCAAAGAGTGCTTTACATACAAAGATAGCTACGCCGGGTGCCAAAAAGTTAATGGCGGTACCGGAGATAGTCTGGTCGGCGCCAAACGAAACGCAGACGATTGCATGAATCAGTCCGAAGAGCGCACCTACCAGCCCTCCGCATAAAAAGGCCAGCCATGCATTGCTGGTGAAATGAGCAACTGCCGCACCTGTAAAAGCACCGATGGTCATCATGCCTTCAATACCTATGTTAACGACACCACTGCGTTCCGAAAAAGTTGAGCCCAATGCAGCATAAAGCAAAGGAGGTGTAGCTACCAGTGTGGCGTTAATAATCAAGCCCAGATTTTTGATAAGTTCTTGCATTTATTTGTCCTCCTTCTTTTGCAGCCTTTTTGTTATTATATATCGGAATACATGCGATATGGCAATAAAGAGTACGATGGTACCCATTATGATGTCTATGACTTCAGTGGGAGCGTCAATGAGATTGAGCTTGGAGCCACCGTACTTCATAGCGCCGTAAAATAACCCTGCAAAAATACAGCCAATGGGGTGGGAGCTTGCAATCAGCGCGACGGTGATTCCCTGGAAGCCGAAGCCCTCCTGACCGGCAAACTGGCTGATACGCATGGAGTTGCCCATTAGCTGTACAGCCCCGCCTAAAGCGGCAAGAGCGCCCGACAGGCCCATGGCGATGTACATCGTCTTGTTGGAATTAATGCCGCCGTACTTGGCCGCATGAGGATTGAGACCAACGGCCATTACTCGATAGCCAAGAGTAGTTTTTGTAAGGATGAACCAAATGACAATCGCTGCAATAATCGCAAGGAAAATACCATAATTAGCTTTATCGTTTTTGAGCATACTCTGTACTGAC
>Ga0134092_1003606_pt1 | contig 10220 bp, 9 predicted proteins | sample 3_6taG_FD_94454 | JGI IMG/M metagenome (GOLD analysis project Ga0134092, IMG submission 94454) | Switchgrass degrading microbial communities from high solid loading bioreactors in New Hampshire, USA - 3_6_20_6_A3 metaG | ecosystem: Engineered > Bioreactor > Semi-continuous > Anaerobic > Digestate...
ATATTCTTCAGAAAATGCTTTGGGAGGGCAAAATAGACTTCGCCCTGCTGGAAGGCCATTTTAACCAAAATCAATTTGAATCAGAACTCATATCCAATGAAACATTTATAGGTGTCTGTTCTCCTCATAGCAAAGCAGCATCCAAAACTGTTGATCTGGAGGAATTGCTTGATCAAAACCTCATTCTGCGCGAGCCGGGCAGCGGGACCCGTGATATTCTGGAACAGGCATTATATAACAGGAATCTTAGTGTAAATGATTTTAAAAGAAAAATTGAGATTGGGAACATGAACGCCATTAAAGAATTATGTCATCAAAATATCGGCATCACTTTTATGTACAGGGAGGCAGTCAAAAAAGAGATATCTCAGGGATATCTTAAGGAAATTCCTATACGGGATTTCAATGTCAGCCATTCTTTCAGTTTTGTTTACTTAAAAAACAGCCCTGACAAATCTCAAATTGAATACTGGTATCAAAAAATATTAAGTATGAGGAAAAGATCCTAGTTAGTCATTCAGTTATTCCCTTTTTCCTGCAAATAAAATATATCGTTAACCACAGGCAAATGCTGACTGCTGCAGCCAACCACCAGTGAAATCCCTTAGGCTGTTCAAATCAGTAATTTGAACAGCCTTTCTGTTTCTTCTATATATTTATCAACAAAGAGATTGATGCGGCTGCGCAGTTCTTCACCGTCACTGTTGTCACGCCGGGTTAATTCCGCCAGTTCCTGATCTGGCTTTTCCAAAATCTCTCTGCTGATCTGCATGAGCTCCTGATTGATATCTGCCAGCAATATCTCCAGTTGCTTCCTTTTCTGCGGAGAGGCACTGGAGGCATTGTCCTGCAGTTCCTTGAAAACCAGATCATAGCTCCATATCAGCAGGTCATACATCCTTGTCCGAAGACAATCCATATTGTTATAGGGGAAGTTGTAACAGGTCTGATTTACGTACAGGACAAAGCCAAAGCCACTGTTATCCTGTGCTTCCTTTTCATCTGCATCCAAATAATACCTCTGTACCCAATCCGTCATACGGTACAGCCCATCCCATTCCTGTCTTACTGCAGCAGCCGCTTCTATTTTTGCATATTCCAGCCTCTTATAGCTCTGCACTGATAGAAAAATCCCGATTAACAGGCTGCCCAGCAAAATCAATACAGCAGTACGAAAAGTACGCAAACCGGATATTACGGCTGATTCATCCTTATGACTGATATTTCGCAGCGTTTTTGCAAAAAAATATGAGACAGCGCCAATCAGAAGCCCAAACATAGGGATCAGAATCCACTTCCATCTCAAATCATTCTGATAGGATGGTATATAGCCCAGATAATATATGTTTCTCCAGGTCAACAGACCTGTAATCAAAGTCAAAAATACAAATGTGATATATAAAGCTGCAGTACTTGTGATCTTTTTCCTGATTGTCCTTTTCTGCCGCTCATAATATCCCTGTATCTCCCTGTCCATCTCTTCCCTTGTCAGCCCATCCAGCTTGTAAAACTGCAGTTCAACATCCGCTGCCGGGAGAGGCCTGTCTTCTGCAATTTCCTTCAGATATTCTCCCAGATCCCGGATAGACGAAACAGAGCTGTACTCGGCCTCTTTTAGCCGTTCTATCACTCTGGTCTTAAACTCAAGATCCGCCGCGGTTTTTGCCTGGTAATTCTTCAATATCTCAGGAATCCTCTCGGGATCATTCTGCATAGCAATTATTTCTGAAATGGAAAAGTCCAGCTTTCTGAGTCCTGCAACCAGATTCAGCTGCTCTACATCATGCTCTGTATAGCTGCGGAAAATCCTGCCGTTAATCTTCGTCTGTTCAGGATGGATCAGTTGCTTTTCTTCATAGAACCGAATCGTTTTTTCTGTTAAGCCTGTCAGTTGAGATACTTCTTTGATTCTCACATTTCTCAGCCCCCTCTTAACCCTGACATTAACATATTCCCTTAGGGGATAAGCAAGTATTTTTTATTGCGGGACAGGGGGACAGGTTCCTTGTCCCACTCATGTCACCCTGTCCCACTGTGTAAATCACCTATCGGTTTTTTATAATCGGCATCCTTTGAAATGATTTGTTGAGCATTTTACTTTTTTGGCTGCCACATTAAAGTCGATATCACCGGTCAGGTTTTCCTCGATGTATTCAATCGCGCTTCCAAAATCGGATGCAAATGACATTCTTCCATCTCCTTCAATGAGGAGTATAGCAAATGATGTCATCCGCTGTTCATTTCATGCACCATTTTGAATAAGCCAGACTTGATTTGTTACCACGATTATACATCCCTTTTACTCTTTTGCCTATATTTGACCACCGGGAAAACGTTTTTTCAGCGAAAATACCCTATCCGGAGCTATTGAAGCAGCGTATGGAGTTTGAGACATCAGATCCGGGTAAAACCTGTGTGAATTTCCTGTAATTGACGTCCTTAGGACATGTGGTATAAAATATTTATAGAAAATTTTCACTGCACTGGATGCCGCACTGGGATATTGTACTGGATGCTGCACTTGATGCTGTAAAAGGAGGACTAGGAAATGAAGAGGATACTTTCATTGGTTCTTGTATCGGTATTTTTACTTTGCTCCGTTTCATATGCGGGAGATAAAACTGCAGTCTCAAACACCCAGAACAGCAGCGGGTATTCAACACTTAACTTAACCATACCCATCAACTGCTACGATCCATCTGAAATTCCTGTACCGTCTGATCTGGACATTAAATCAATTGAGGGAATTTCAATAGTAAAAGGAAGTACATATATTCCAGCCACGATCGATATAAATAATGATGTTATAACAATCACCCCTGCGGATTATTTTGAGTATAACCAATCATATACGATGAAAATTTTTACAAAAACAAAGCACTATGTAATCCCTCTCAAAGCTTTGAATTTTCAGGTAATTGACATTGATGACGGGACAGTTCTCAAGATCCCTCCCAGCAGTGAGAAAGGCTTCAATTATCCTTACTACATATACCTGCCGGATCAAATTGAAAAACAAAATCCGAAAAGAAAAGGTTAATTATAGAGCCGAATAATACGGGTTCTGTAGCAGACTCGCTTGAGTATCACGATGAATGGGCTCTGAGGACAGTCTCTTCCAACGGATGTCCCGGGCATTATGCCGCCTACTACATGAAAAACCCGTTCCTGGTTCCCGTGTTCCCCCGTCCGATGACCAACTGGTGGGAAGCATATACACACGCATTGGATAAGGGTACCCTGCTGCTTGAGGGGGAAGCTAAAAGGCTTGACCTGCAATTGATTGCAATGATCGATGATGCCCAGAAAATACTCACCAAAATGGGATATAAAATGGAAAGTAAGGTCTTTATGACAGGATTCTCTGCATCGGGCCAGTTTACAAACCGCTTTGCCACCTTACATCCGGAGAAAGTTAAAGCCATTGCTGTAGGCAACTTAACTATGTTTCCAACAGCAAAGCTCAACGGAGTAACACTCAATTACCCCTGGGGAATCGCAGATATCAAGAACTACACCGGAAAAGCGTTCAACAAAACGGAATATGATAAAATCGCTCAATTCTGCTACATCGGAGACCAGGACCAGAATGACCAGCCTTACAATGTTGACTTCGGGATCAGCGAAGAGGAAACAAAGGCTGTAAATGACCTGTTCGGATACGATTACGGCCTGACCAAGTGGGAGCGCAAATGGAAGTTCGTAAAGCAGCTCGGCTACGACAAGTCAATACAGTTTAACGTGTATAAAGGGGCAGGACATGAGATAACCGAAAATATGCTGAAGGATATTCTGGCCTTCTTTAAAGCCAATAATGGCGATAAGATCGTGAAAATCAATGCACACAGCACAGCATACGGTAATGAATAACAAGCGCCTAATTGCTGAAGCGTGAAATAAACCCCTTTCATTAGGCAAATGAGCTAACGAAAGGGGTTTTTAAATGCTTTCATCTCAAATTAGGCAATGCACAAGGTATAGCTTTCGGAGACGTTTTGGATCAGTTGCTTTTTTTAAAATAACAACCTTGACAGTTGGAAGAGCCAAAAGCGTTTTATTTCTATGCAAATTCACGAAAACTGCCGATATTATTGACAAAAATGCTCAATAAGATAAAATATAATTAATCCTATATGAAAAATATGTTAATAGATGGGAGTTACATTCAATGAGTACCGGTACTTCTCTCATTCAAATAAGGGAGCTTAGTAAGGTTTTTACGACAGAAGCAGGTGAAGTCAATGTCCTTGAGGACATTAATCTTGACATCATGGAAGGCGAAATATTTGGAATTATCGGTATGAGCGGTGCCGGTAAGAGTACATTGGTGAGGTGTCTGAACTTTCTTGAGAAGCCCACCAGCGGCACAGTGTACTTTGATAATCAGGATCTTTCCGCCCTCAGTCAGAAGGAGCTTTATAAGGTCAGGCAGTCCATGGGGATGATTTTTCAGCAGTTTAATCTGCTCATGCAGCGCAATGTACTGAAAAATGTATGCTTCCCGCTGGAAATTGCCGGTGTCAGTAAATCAGAGGCTGAAGCCCGCGCCTATGAACTTCTGGAGCTGGTGGGCCTTTCCGATAAAGCCACGGCTTATCCGTCACAGCTTTCAGGAGGACAGAAACAGCGAGTCGCAATTGCCAGGGCGTTGGCCAACAATCCCAAGGTCATCCTGTGCGATGAAGCAACCAGTGCCCTTGACCCGGCCACAACCAAAGGAATCCTGGCCCTGCTCAGGGACATCAATAAAAGGCTTGGTATCACAGTTGTCATCATAACCCATGAAATGAGCGTGGTTGAAGAAATTTGCCAAAGAGTAGCCATTATCGATAACCATCGCATTGCTGAGGTTGGCTATGTGAAGGACATTTTTACAAAGCCTGCGACCGAAGCAGCCCGCCGGCTGGTATTTCCCGCAGGAAAAAGGGTGGATCACTTCACCAGTTCACGATGTTGCCGCATTGTATTTGACGGAAGCTCATCCTTTGAGCCTGTTATCGCCAATATGGTGCTTGAATTCAGGCAGACCGTAAATATAATCTTTGCTGACACCAAAAACATTGACGGAAAAGCTTTTGGACAGATCGTAATTCAACTGCCTGAGGATAAGCTGACGGGAGAAAAGATGATGGCTTATCTGCGCAACAGGGGCTTAACGGTAGAGGAGGTAAATGACTTTGTTTGATCTGGCGACTATAGAAATGATCGGAAAAGGATTTCTTGAGTCATTGTACATGACCTTGGTGGCTTCGGCTCTGGCATATTTGCTGGGACTGCCTCTGGGCATCATACTGGTTGTAACCGATAAGGGCGGCATAAAGCCTATCCCGAGCCTGAACCGTATACTGGGCGTCATTATTAACCTGATTCGTTCGATGCCGTTCTTAATTCTCTGTATTACAGTTATTCCTGTAACGCGCTTCATTACAGGAACTTCTCTGGGTCCGACCGCTACCATTATTCCATTGGTGATTGGTGCTGCTCCTTTCATTGCCAGAATGGTGGAGTCATCTCTAAAGGAAGTGGATAAGGGTGTTATTGAAGCAGCCCAGTCCATGGGAGCTTCTCCATTTAAGATTGTCTACAAGGTATTGCTGCCTGAAGCCCGTCCCTCACTCATCCTTGGTGCTGCTATAACTGTGACCACTATCCTGGGATATTCAGCTATGACCGGGTTTGTTGGCGGCGGAGGTTTGGGCGACATTGCTATCCGTTATGGCTACTACAGGTATCAGACCGATATTATGCTTGTTACTGTCCTTCTCCTTGTCGTAATTGTTCAGGTTCTTCAGGAGATTGGTGTAAGATTAGCCAGATTAGGCGATAAAAGAAAATAGAATAGGAGGTAAGAATATGAAGAAATCAATAGCTCTCTTACTTGTATTCACTTTAGCGATTACCATGCTTGCCGGCTGCGGCAGTAAAAATGCTTCAGGATCTAAAAAGATCGTTGTGGGAGCTACACCGGTACCGCATGCCGAGATTCTGAATGTAGCCAAAGAGGTTTTGCAGAAAAAGGGTTATGAGTTGGAGATCAAGGAATTTACCGACTATGTCCAGCCCAACCTTTCACTCCAGAGCGGCGATCTGGATGCTAACTTTTTCCAGCACACTCCCTATCTCAATGACTTCAATGCTGAGCAAAAAACAGACCTTGTATCTATTGCAAGCATCCACTATGAGCCCCTGGGTATCTATCCCGGCAAAACCAAGAGCCTTAATGATTTGACGGATGGTGCACAGGTATCAGTCCCCAATGATACAACAAATGAAGCCAGAGCGCTGCTGCTTCTGGAAGCCCAGGGCCTGATAAAGCTAGATCCCAATGCCGGGTTTAAAGCCACAGTGAAAGACATTGTCGAGAACCCCAAGAACCTGAAGTTCAAAGAAATCGAAGCTGCTCAGCTGGTACGTTCACTGGATGACGTAGATATAGCCGTCATTAACGGCAACTATGCGATCCAGGGCGGTTTGAACGCAATGACTGATGCTCTGGCCAGAGAAGAGAAGGATTCTGCTGCAGCCACCACATATGCCAACATTCTGGTGGTACGCAGAGGCGATGAGAACAGAGAGGATCTGAAAGCCCTTGCTGAAGCTCTTCAGAGCGAGGAAGTCAGGAAGTTTATCGAGGATACGTATAAAGGCTCTGTTGTCCCAGTCTTCTAAATAATTTACTTATGAAAAGGGACAGGGGGACAGGTACATTGTCCCACTTTCAGTGAAAGTGGGACAATGTACCTGTCCCCCTGTCCCTTTTATCGTTCAAATTTTTTCAGCAGAAGCATTTTTAGTTTTTCGTGTTTGCCGGAATACGGGTGCTCCCGCAACGGCAGATTGAAACGTGTTTTACCTTTCAAAACCGTGGTCGGGTGCGTGAATTCCCTGAAGCCCCACTCTCCGTGGTATGCACCCATTCCTGAGTGGCCTGTGCCGTTGAACGGCACACCCTTTACCATTATGTGAATGCAGACCTCATTGATGCATCCTCCGCCGTATTGCTGAGTCGACATAACCTTCTTCGCCCATTTCATATCTTTGGTGAAAACATACATGGCAAGGGGATGTTCTCTGTCGGCTATGGTTTCCATCAGACTGTCGATTTCTGCATCCCTGAATGGTACGATCGGAAGAAGCGGGCAGAACAGCTCGTGCTGAACGATTTCCTCGTCTGCTCTGACTGGATATATCATAGTCGGAGCAAACCGCCTGGTCTCTTTGTTTCCTGTTCCTCCGAAGATTATCCTGTCCCTGTATTGATCCGCCAGCCTCCGGCATTTATCAAATGCCGCATCGTTAATGAGCTTCGGATACTCTTCGTTTTCCTCAGGCTTTTCACCGATTTGCCTTACAAATTCATTCTTTAAGGCCTCGTTGAAGGAATCTGCTATCTCTTCAGCCACCGCAACCTGATTGATATTTATGCAGATCTGTCCTGCGTTGCAGAGCTTGAAAAATGCGATTTTACGCGCGGCATCCCTTATGTCTGCGTCTTTTCTTACAATACACCAGTTACCGTTCTCACCGCCAAGCTCAAGCGCCACCGGCGTGAGATTTTTTGCCGCTTCCGCAAGCACATGCTTTCCAACAGCGGGTGAACCTGTATAGAATATTTTATCAAAACGCTGTGCCAGGCACATGTCAGCCACATCGTGACCGCCGTCTATAACCGTGACATAGTTTTCGGGAAATGTTTCTGCTATCAGTTTTTGCAAAGCTCTTGTACTGGCTGCCGACTTAGAGCTCGCCTTGATCACAGCAGTATTGCCTCCTGCAATGCTTGCCGTCAATACACCCAGTGTCAGCAGGATCGGGAAGTTAAATGGGCTGATAATCAGCGAAACACCATATGGCATTTTATATACCGTGGTAAAAATACTCGGAAAGCACAATAGGCCGCTGAAATGCTTTTCCGGCCTTGCCCATTTTTTCAGTCCCCGTATGGTTTCGTTGATCTCTACGATCACAGGACCAATATCACACAGATATGTCTCTGTTCTGCTGCGTCCCAGATCTTCATACAGTGCTTTTTCAAGCTCTTCCTCATGGGCAATTACAGCTGCCTTCAGCTTTTTCAACTGCTGCAGTCTCCAGTTGACATCAAGGGTTGTTCCGGAACGAAAAAACCTCCTCTGATTCACCACTATCTCTTGTATTTTCTCATGTGTATAAGCCATAAGTATCGTTCCTCTTTCTTATCTCGTCAGGCAAACGTATTCTGCAGCATGATATCGCTTAGAAAAGTAATATCAGGGCAGCTATAATACAGCATGCTGCGGCAAGGACTGCAATGAGGAATCCACCACAGCCGAGACAGCCTGCAGGGCGTCTGAATCTTCTTGGCGGCGGAGGAGGTCCAAAACGTCTTCTTGGTGGTGGAGGAGGCGGGCCAAATCCTCTCGGTCCGCGTCTGCCGGGCCCGTGTCCAAATCTGCCAGGTCCTCCGGGGCCTCCGGGTCCGCCTGGTCTACCCAGCCCTCCATGTCCGGGACCGCCTGGTCCTCTTGTTCTACCCATGGGCATAAAATCATCCTCCCTTGTCATCATAAAATGATCTATAAAGCCTGTGCAAATATCACCGGTTTAGTTTTGTCCCTTGTCAGTTTTTACGCAGCGGATAATGTAACCGGGTTTATAATCAAAATTTTATACTTTATTAGTTTTATTTTAATAATATATTAGTCAAATTAAAATATCATTAGAATTGTGACGAAAAATTTTAGTTTTTATGAAAACACAATGTTTTCTCTTTCAGTAAATCGAGCGGCATGCCCGCCTGTGCTTTTTCATCCCTGATAAATGTAATTGCAAGTGCAGGAACAGCATAAATAAATCCAAACAGAGAGGCATAAATACCAAAAGACTTAACAGCGAAATAGCTTATGGCTACATTTATGTGAAACCAGAATAATGTATTGACATAATACAATACGTTATTCAGCTGCTTTCTGTCCCTGCCGAAAGCATACTCATTCAGGGCAAGCACCATCTGACGGAGGTTATTTGTAGAAAATACCGTCGCGCTGTTATATCCTCTTACACCATGAAACACACTCCACTGAGTCGAAAGCATAAAAAAGACAGGAAGTATTCCTGCCACCGTATTTGCCTGCTCCGGTATCATCGCCAGAACCAGAAATCCTGCCATATCAACATAAATACTGTAGCGCTGCAGATTGATTTTTGCTTTTTTCGAGAAAAACGCGACGAGCTCTATTCCCATAATATACAGAAAAAGTCCAGTGATTCTGAACAGAAGCTCATCCCTGTTTCTGCCCACGATACAGAGTACAATATCGACCATGTTAATCGTCTGCGCGGAACCCAAATTCCCTCTGCAAAGCACGGCATAACCGCCCAAAAAGCCACCGATACTGCACATCAGGCTGTGCAGTATTATGTCCCTGTTATTCTTCACAGAAAGCCGAATACTTTTCGCCTCTCTGCCCTGTGTTAAGCATTTCATTTTACTGCCTCTTTTCTATTGTAAAAAAATCAATAAAGTCAAAATAGTTGTATCACAGCTCATCAAAATTATCAATCGCTAAACCTGCCAAATAAAGTGTCAAATATTCCCTTATTCCGAAAGTAATGCTGAAACAGTCTAAATAAGTATAACTGGCTCATCAGCAGGATCACGGGACTTATATATTTTCCATAAGCCATTGCTCTACTATACCATAATCAGATGGACTCATGAATGGATGCTCGCTCTGTTCGGATATGGTCAGCCTGCATTGAAATCTGTCAGCAAATGCCTACATACTTTCAAGCGGCTGCATATAGTCTCTGCCTCCATAAAGAATTGACGTTGCAACAGGCCATTTGGTGATTGGATGTGTCAGGATATATCGATAATAGTCCCCACCGTAGAGTATCAATATCCGTATCTATTTCCTTTTCTTCTTCAAGCTGTTTTTCCGTTACACCTGACCAAATCATCATATGTTCCACAAGCCATTTCATATCAACAATCGGTGATTGAAACAGGCATTTCACAAAAGGCCTGTCAGCATATGCATTCAGCGCAAAATAGGCTCCCAGGCTGCAAGCAAACAAAGACACCTGATCCCATCTGCTGAAAACATAATCTGCTATCACAGTCAGATCATGAACCCCGTTCCACACATCACATCGGTATGTATGACAGGTTCTTTCACCATGCTCCGGAAGGTCAAAGCTCAGCGTCTGATAGCCTTTGCTTTCTGCGATTACTGCAA
>Ga0134092_1003612_pt1 | contig 10209 bp, 9 predicted proteins | sample 3_6taG_FD_94454 | JGI IMG/M metagenome (GOLD analysis project Ga0134092, IMG submission 94454) | Switchgrass degrading microbial communities from high solid loading bioreactors in New Hampshire, USA - 3_6_20_6_A3 metaG | ecosystem: Engineered > Bioreactor > Semi-continuous > Anaerobic > Digestate...
AGGCTATTGAGCCGATTAGCACCGCACCGATTCCAGTAGAAAGAGCAGAAGTTAGGAATAGAAGTGGAATCAGGATAGAGTTCCAGAAAGGAATACCTCTCATTTCCCAGAGGAGCACTCCTGTATAAAAAGCAGTCAAAACAGCAAAAATAAATCCCGCAAACCAGACCCCATTCCATTCCCTTAAGGTCTTGTCGCGGGATATTATACATTTGAGCCATTGAATTCCACTAATAATGAAAAAGATCGTTAATACCCATGTTCCAACAGAAATCATGGAACTGTAGGGACGCAAGAAGGCATTCATGAAATTAATGGGATTACCTAAGTCAAAAAACAAAAACAGAATACTCAATCCAAGGCACGGGGCTGCCAGTAAAATACCTACTCTTGAAATTAAATTATCTCCGCCGAACCTGGACCAAGAAACAAATGCGCAAAGGTAGGCACCAGCAGAAATGCCAGCTAAGAAAAGGTAGATAGCAATAAGCCAACCCCAACTGGTCTGGAGTTCAGCCATCACGTCACCCCCATATTGTTCTTTCGTTATTTAGCTTTTTTCTTTGAAAGTATTCATTTAGACACACTATGAATGTCAAGAATTGTTGTTAGAAATGATTGACGCGATGTTTTCCTTCCGACACCCCCTTAGCTAAGGAACTGCAATCCACTAAAGCTTTGTACCTCAGCACCACCTCCCTAAATGGTTAATAGGTCCCAACAAAAAACTATAAAAATATTAATATGAGTCTTTACTGCTGATTGAGCAGAGGTTCCTATAGAGGAATGTAATGGTTATCTATTACAATAAACAATAACATCTGCAAATTATACTATTATTACTTATTTTTTCGGAAAGCAAATAAAACGAGAGAAATAGCGGATAGCGTTGTAGAATAACCACTATATAAAACAAGTCTATATTAATATCAGTGACACTATGTTATATTGTACTAATATATTATAACAATTTATGAGAGATTGCAATCATTTTTTATCAGGAGTGGTCCTGATGGAAGCTATTGATCATTTGCCCCTTTTGACTGAAAAAAGATATCTGCTTGATTTTTGTATTGACATTTGAACCTGTCCTGAAATGAAAAGAGGCGGGGATCATAGCCGCCTGTTTTCAACATTTATATATATTATTGTCAGAGGTTTTATTCATTGAAAACATACCCAATTAATTCTGACCCAGACAACCCCTGAAAGTAGGGATAACAACAGTACACTCCTATCCTCACCCAAAAAAGTCAGAGCTTAACCAGAGAACGCTCTTAGCAGCAACTACACAAAGCCGTACTCTATACCCTTTTTCTTAAATCATAGAGACGCTCACGAGCTAACCTAACCAGCCATGAAGCAGCATCTTTTTCTCTGATAAGGCGCTGAAAAAAATCATAAGCATCTTTTTTATTTCCCAATCGAGAGGAAAGTTCAGCGATGAGATAGGTTATTTGATGAAGCTGGGAAGATTTTATAGCAGAAGATGTACTGTACGCCTTTTTGTAGTAAGTGAGCGCTTTCTGGCGCATCTCTCTCCCTGTTGTTTCATCCCCTGAATCCTCATAAAGCCAAGCTAAGTACAGGTATATCCTGGCTAACTTATCAGCTGGGCTACCGATTTTTTCGAGGCACTGGAGCACCAATTGATAGTTCTCTACAGCCATTTCCGATTCTGTAAGCTGTTTGCTGTCGGATCTCCTCTTTTCAGCATTGAGATTCAGCGGTCGTCTGACCGAGGAAACCCTCTCAAAGTCTTGATTTAGGTTGGCGTAACTGCACTCGGGGCAGATAGTTACATTGTAGAGAAGCGGATTTAGTTCTTGATAGTGCATCCTTAAATCAGGGTCCTGTTTAATCAATTTAAGTTTGCTTAATCTAACCCGCCTGCTATTGAATGATGTACCGCAGACAGGACAGCTAACCTTTTTCTCATAAAAAAGATTGTTGGTAACGGACTGTGGATCTTTGCAGTTTTCGGTATGGTTTTCAGTTATTGGTGGTTGTATGATTTTTTGTCTTATATTTTCAGGAAGCTGTTCCTCCCCAAAAACAATAATCCTGCAACCCTCTTCCCCCGAATAGAGAAGCCCTTCTGCTCTAAATATGCTCCTTGCACCCATCTGTTTTGTTTGTGCACCTTTAACAATAACTGTTCCGTTGACAACTACACAGTATTTATTCTCATCTACTAATAGTCTGGTATTTGCGGGAACATCGGTGATCTGAGCCTCTTTGATTAACAACACATATACTCCCTTCTGTGATCCACCAGTTTTAAATTGTGTTTGAATAATAGAGCTTTTGTATCATTTTCCATGTGATCGTAACATATAACCCTATAACCAGCAACTGCTATTAAAAAGAGGTTTTAAAGTGAATAGCTTCAGTCCATCTTCTGCAAGTCATTTTCAAGCCGCATGTTTCGCTCTTTCCGGGTTTTGACAAAGAGGCAGAACACAAAGCAGATTACGGAAAGAACAGCAGCAGTTAAAAAGGCATCATGCATAGCCAGCAGCCGTGGCAGAGAAGTATCCGCTAATTCATACACAAGCTGTCTGGTAACAAGCACAGCACTACCGGTAGCTATACCCAAAACCATTCCTACATTGCGTGTGGTGGCCAAAACCCCACCTGCGATACCAAGACGTTTTTTCTGGACAGCACCCATAATCGCACTGTTGTTGGGGGATTGAAACATTCCCGTTCCCAGGCCGAACAGGCTCAAACGCCAGGCCACATCAGAAGGCTGAAAATCCGGCCCCACGAAAGAAAGGCTAATGGCTCCCAAAACACAAAAAACTGCGCCCATAGAAGAGAGTATGCGATTACCGATTTTATCTGAAAGGGCTCCACTCAAAGGCGCTACGATCAATACTGTTAGCGGGAAGGCTGTCATAGTAAGCCCTACTTTCGACGATGTTAATCCGAGTTGGTGTTGGAGGTAGAAGGGGGTAATAAAAACAATGATATACTGAGTCATAAAGTGAAACAGAGCAGCAATATTACCAGCTGTAAAAGGTTGATTCCGGAAGATGTTCAGTTCCAACATCGGTTCAGCTGTCCTTCCCTCTTGAATGATAAACAATATGCCTGCAATAAGTGACAGGGCCGGCATCAGCATGATCAATCCTGACCACTGGTAATACTGACCGCGGCTGATAAAAAACAGAAGTGAGGCAAGGCTAATCAGTGCAAGCCAGGCCCCTAGCCAGTCAAATTTTTGTTTCTCCAGTTTTTCTTTTTCAGGAATCAGCTCATAGCAAACAATTTGAGCTATGATACCAATAGGTAAGTTGATAAAAAAGATGGCTCGCCAACCCCAGAGATCCAATAGGGTCCCACCAAGAGTAGGGCCGATAGCAAGTCCTAGAGCGACTACCATACCCTGTGTCCCTAAGGCTCTCCCCCTTTCCTGCGGGGGAAATATTGATGTGATAATTGCCGGAGCAAGTGCGGCAGTCATTCCAGCACCTGCAGCTTGAATCGCCCTGAAAGCGATGAGTGTACCGATACTCCAGGACATACCGCATAATACTGAAGCAACAGTAAATATAGCATTACCTGCCAAAAAAATGCGCCTGAAACCGAACATATCCCCCAATCGGCCAAAGCTAAGCAGAAAACTGCTTAAGACCAACAGGTAGGTCATACTTACCCATCCTACAACATCAACACTTACATTAAAAACTTCTGACAGACGAGGAAAGGCTACATTTACTACACTGGCATCGATTGGCCCCATCAATACCGGCACCAACACTGCTGCTAAAGTGGCCCATTTTGAGGACATAGCCTTCTGCAATGAGTACCCCCCTTTCTATAACCCCTGATACACATGCATAATAAACTAAATTCAGCTTGTGTTTGTATAGTCCTTTCAAATGTCTATATAGTATGACTCTCTTTATAGAAACAAGTTGCTATAAGGTATCCCAAAATTAAAGTGGTGACATCCACATATCTCCGGTTTATGAGATATACCGGCAGCTGAAACTTGAAGTACAGATATGCAGTCAAATTAAAAATCAGAATTGGAATCCCGGCAAACAGCAGTTTTGCATAATTGAACTTCCATGGCCCCTTTTTCTTCCGATTGTTTGCTATATGTTCTATTCCAAGTGCAGCTCCCAGTATCAAATAAACAATGTAATGAACTGTTATATACCAAAATGGTTCAAAAGTTGCTGCAGCGTTCCTTTGTAAAAGCTCAACAAGATACTGAGCAGCCAGCAAATAAGCATAAAGCAATCGCATATAAAAAATACTTTATTTTATTCAAGTATAATCACCTCCTTACTAAACTTTTGTCACTACCAATAACACTTGGGTTTGTTTGCCTGTTATTTAATTCTATACATACTAAATAATACCTTGCAAATTATTAAAAAAACGACCGGTATCCGGTGATCAAACGGAACAGCCGCATAATATCTCATGTCTTCCGGACTATTTAGGAAATATTATGATAAAATGATAATAGAACCTCATAAGGAAAGGTGGGTCTTAGGATGAATCTGCCGGAACGGATTACAAATGCAGAGGAGAGGATCCGTGACCGCGCTTTAAAGCCCATGCTGGATCTACTGATTCCTGATTGGGTCTACCCAAACCACATCACAGGTCTGCGCATTGTTCTGGTTTCGATAGCAATCATTTATTATCTAATAAGTACTTCACTGGTATTTCAATTCTGGATTTTATGTGCAGCTGCACTTACCGATTTTATTGATGGTCCATTGGCACGGCTGCGGGGACAGTGTTCACGTAAGGGGGCTAAACTGGACCTTGCTGCAGACTGGTATCTAGGCAGCTGGTTAGGGGTGCAGGTTTTGCTGACCGGTATGCTCCCGCTGACAATAATCGCTCTCATGGTTATCCCACAGGTCGGTATACTTATCACAAACAGGATTCTCGCCTCCCGCCCCAACCACCAACAAGAGCAGGTATCTACCATGCCCCTGGGTGCCGCAATTTTCAGAGCAAGAACTATGGAAAGGCTGCAATTTATAACAGTGTTGTTGGGATTTATATTTATCCTTTACAGCAAAGTAACTTCCAGAGCCGTCTGGTACCGGATCGGTATTGGCACTCTTTATTGCGAGATTTTTATCGTATGCATGCTCCTTTTTCACAAAATCGCACGTGTTGTTAAGCAATAAAAAATAGAGCAAAGATGATTATCTCTCCGAATTGGAGGGTTTGGGGAAAGATACCGTGAATATTATACCCTGGTCCCTGCTGCATTGTAGTGTAATCGTCCCCCCGTTCTTTTCCACAACAGATTTCACAGCTGCCAGGCCTGTTCCCCGTTCTTTCCCCTCCTTGGTAGAGTACCCCATTTCAAATATTCTCATCCTTATTTCCTCAGGTATGTAACCCGGGTTTTTAATCTGCAAACAGTAATATTCAGCGGTTTCTGCTACTTTCAAAACCACACTCCTGATATCCACAGGCAGTGATTCTACAGCTTCAAAGGCATTGTCCAGCAGATTCGCCACCACCATGATCAATTCCAGGGGCTTGATTTCCAATCCTTTTAAATTTGACTCCACAGTTATTTTAAATAATATCTCTTTTTTTCGCGCCAGGTCCGTTTTAGCCAGCAGCAAGGCTGATAGTTCAGGAATATCAACACTCAGCATTGCTCCGGTTATTTGAATATCATGGGATAAATCAGCTATATACTCCATTGCTTTATCAAATTTGCCGGTTTTCATTAAGGCACAAACAACCTGCATGTGATTGACAAAATCATGCCTTTGTACACGGATCGCTCTAACCAGTTCACTGAGGTGTTCGATATAAAAGTCTTGAATTTCCAGCGTTTTCTGCTGCTTGCTAAGCAAATAAATATTTTTTGTCAGGATCAGCAAAACCGGTATAGTGATAAAGAGCATGATAATCATAGCAAACAAAACAGGTTCTGATAAGGAAAGGGGACTACTAATTAGGTTGTGTAGATTAAGTGAAGAGAGCACTAATAGAGAGACAAGCAGGAAGGCAAGTCCTAAAGGTATTATTATGTTGAATATAGTTCTATCTTTCATAATCCTTCTTACTCAATTCTTTTAGTTCTTTCAAATTGATAAGAGTAAAATTATATTTCTGACAGACTAAAATCAGAACTGTCAACAAAATGTATTCCGGCAGAGGAAAAAGCAGTCTTAAAGTCAAATCTTCCATGGCCTGTTGCACGGTAATCCCGGTCACCCCGGTGACAACAAAATAATTAGCGACTTCCACAAGTCCTAGCACTACAAAACCCAAAAAGACGGCAATAGAAGCTGAGATAACATCTAATTTAGAGATTATTACGAATAATATGATCAAAATAAACACCATGATCAAGGTGCTCACTATTGGCATCGGTTGTTGTGATTTAACTACTGCTGCAAAAAGAGCCCCAATAATGCCAATTATTACTACCTGTTTCAATCTAATCTTATACCCCGCTAACAACATAGATAAAGCGGTAAAAATAGTCGTTTCAGGTAAATACTGAAATAAGATTAAAGGCAGGATGTTTTTATCAAATACCATACAAACTGCCTCCTGTTTGTCTTAAATCCTTAATAACTCAATAATAACTCAACAAGTATATTATTCAACATATTCCGCCAATTTCCTGCATGTTGGGAAAAAAGTCTTATTCAGATACCGACAATATTATATAGACAAGCCATTGCTGCTATCCCCACCATTAAAGTAAAAAATAGGTTCTTGGTCTTAACCGCTGCAATCACTGTCGGTAAAAAGGCCCAGATATATATGTTATTGACACTGATGTCAATTACTCCATCAGGGGCAAGAACACTCACTGCGGTCAGCCCTCCCAGTACAGCAGGAGCTACAAAGGAGAGCCATTCCTTGATAATAGCAGGAAATTCAAAACGGGATAACAGAGCAACCGGCAGAATGCGCGGTGTCAAACTAATTATAGAGACGCCGATGATTATTAACCAAATACTAGTGTTGTCCATTGATCATCACCCCCAAAGTTGCCGCAATGATAGTAGCAAAGATAATGTTGGAAAGGTTGCTCATAGCAGCAGGCACAAGATAACCGATTACCAGACAGATTACCGCTGCTGACACCGCCACCCAAATATCTGCTTTTCGCTTGATCATAAAAATCAAAAGACAGGTATACATGGCAGGCAGCGCAAAACCCAACCCAAACTGGTCGGTGTTGGTGATAAAACTGCCCAGCACCGCCCCTAGTAAGGAACCGCCGATCCACCCCAGGTGAGAGGTCAGATTCAACCCAGCCATATAAGCTGCAGTTGCAGGATGATCCTGATAGTGGTTCATAGCCACAGCATAGGTCTCATCAGTCAGTCCATAGGATAGCAAACTAGCTGTAAATACCGGCATCCGATCCTTTAAATAGGGTACTGTTGAGGTGGAAAAAAGCAGATAGCGGAGGTTGACCAAAGCATTAGCAATAATAATAGTTATTATGGCACCGCCTGCCTGCATGATTCCTATGGTTATATACTGTCCCGCCCCTGTAAAACAGAGGACAGACATCATAGTTGCCTGCATCACAGACAATCCTGCTTCTTTGGCCAGTACCCCAAAAGCCATCCCTAAAGGAAGATAACCTAATACTATTGGTAAAGCATCTTTGATACCCTGTTTGAGTTCTTTTTGCATCATAATCTCCTCTGTGTTTTCTTATACCATCTGAAGGTGATACCCTTCTACAATGGACAGACAGATTCCTCCCTGTTAACAGATCAACTGAGGTTGCTACAACAGTAAAGAAGCAGCCTTTTACAATTTTACAGTAAATACACCAAAAAGTTTAGTTGACATGTTAACCATTTCAGTATAATCTTTAAATATGATTGTTAACATGCTAACTATTTTTCTGTTATACGATACAGAAAGGACGGAGATCCCTTTTGCTAGGCTGGTCTTATTTCGTGGTTAAATACAGAAAACTGCTGCTGATTATTGCTTCAATCCTGCTCATTCCCTCTCTACTAGGATACCTGCAGGCTGAAATAAATTATGATGTTACATCTTATCTGCCCCAGCAACTTGCTTCCAAACAAGGCCAAGATATTCTAGAAAGAGATTTTCGTATTGCAGCCAACAGCTATGTAATGGTAGAAAACTGGGAGACCTACCAAATTGTCCAGTTAAAAGAGCAGATCGAAAAGGTGCCCGGTGTAGAAAAGGCCAGCTGGCTAAATGACCTTTATCACCCCAGTGTACCTGCATTTTTTATACCAGAAGAGATAAAACAAAACTTCACAACAGATAATGCATCGATCATACAGATACAGTTCACCCACAACTCTATATCCTCAGTTACGCAAAGAGCTGTTGACGAAATCCGTCAACTTGCAGGGCCAGATGCCGTGGTTGCTGGTTTTCCGGTTATCATCCGGGACCTAAACATTATTTTCAACAAAGAACAGTTCCTGTACATCCTGATTGCAGTAATTGCCATTTTTATCGTACTATCTCTTTCCACCAGTTCTTATCTGCAACCCTTACTGCTGCTGATAGCAGTAGGGTTTTCGGTGACCTATAATCTGGGAAGCAATGTGCTGCTGGGTTCTGTTTCCTACATCACCCAGGCTATAGCAGCTGTTTTGCAATTGGCAGTTACTATGGACTACGGTATCTTCCTGATCCACCGCTTTGAAGAGGAAAAGGAAAAACATGATGACCCAGAGAAAGCCATGGCAATAGCTGTTTCACGTACGAGCACGGCCATTGCCTCCAGTGCCTTAACAACAGTCGCCGGTTTTATGGCACTGATAGCAATGCACTTTGGACTTGGAAAGGACATGGGAATAGTTCTGGCCAAAGGGGTTGTGTTTAGTCTAATATGTATACTACTTCTGTTGCCAGGATTGCTGCTGATCTTCCAAAAACCAATTGAGCGCACCAGTCACCGCATTCTGATCCCTACTTTTACCAGAACCGCTAAGCTAGTAGTCAATAAACGGGCTGCTTTTATCCTTCTGTTTTTTGTCCTCATCATCCCCTCTTTTCTGCTCAAAGACAAGGTGGGGGTTTTTTACAGTTTAGAAAAAGGGTTATCCAAGGAGATCACTGCGGTGGCCGACAGTGAGAAGTTGAGAAAAAAACATGGTGTAGCTGAAGTGGTCTATCTTATAGTTGAAGATAAAGGTTTAAAAACAGAACAAACCCTTACAGAACAACTGAAAACCATCCCTGAGGTCAAGACGGTTAATTCCCTAGTTGAATATACCGGAGCTCAGATCCCGGAATCGTTTATTCCAGAAGATGTATCTCAAGCGTTCCGCGCTGGTAATTATGCCCTCTGCACCATAGAACTGGGGATTGGACAGGGTGACTCAAGAATCAGTAGCACCCTCAAACAAATCAAGGATACTGCGGATTCCTTATATGATGAAGTTTATCTGAGCGGTGAGGCATCCCTTACCCAGGACCTAAAGGAACTCACCACAAAAGACCTGTCCAGGGTAAATACCTTCTCTGCAATGGCTATCGCTGTGATCGTTGCCCTAACATTTACATCACTTTCACTGCCTATCATTCTGGTAATGGCTATCCAGTTTGCCATTTGGCTCAACCTATCCGGAGCGTTTCTAAGCGGTACTGAACTTTATTTTGTCACATATTTAGTGCTGGGTTCTGTACAACTGGGAGCAACAGTTGACTATGCCATTTTGCTCACCAGCAAATATAAAGAGGCCCTCCAGGAACACCCCCCTCTAGAGGCTATGCGCCAAGCAGTAGAAAAAAGCGGGCGTTCCATTCTAACCAGTTCACTGACCCTGACTGTTGCTACTATAGCTGTAGCACTTGTTTCCAAAATAAAAATGGCTGGTCAGATGTGCGGCATGCTGGGGATCGGCGCTTTTATCAGCATGCTTACCATCATCTTCATTCTGCCCGCCCTGCTTCTGCTGTGCGACAAACTGGTTAGATACACCAGTTGGAAGTGGCCAACCCATCACCGGGACAGTTCTGCCGCATGCTGATGACAGCTAACTGATAGTCATCAATGACGGGCTTCGGTTTAAAAATAATTGACTAGTAAGTACAAAAAGGAGGATAAAATCATGAAAAAAACCATACTTCCCTTGCTGTTGGCCTTTTTATTGGTTTTTCCACAGCCTGCCCTGGCAGCTGTAGAGAAAAATGAAACAGTCTACTGCCTGCTTGACAACAACGGAACTGTAAAAGAGGTACAGG
>Ga0134092_1003626_pt1 | contig 10177 bp, 7 predicted proteins | sample 3_6taG_FD_94454 | JGI IMG/M metagenome (GOLD analysis project Ga0134092, IMG submission 94454) | Switchgrass degrading microbial communities from high solid loading bioreactors in New Hampshire, USA - 3_6_20_6_A3 metaG | ecosystem: Engineered > Bioreactor > Semi-continuous > Anaerobic > Digestate...
AGGCCTGATTGAACCGCCCGATGTCTCCTTCATAGCGTTTGGACAAGAACTCTATGAGGGCTTCTTTGGATGCCAGATCATTCTCATTTTCCAGCAGCTCCTCGGCGATGTTGAGGTCGCCTATAAAAGCCCATTGAGGTTCATTCCTCAGAAAATAACCGATTAAGTAGGGATCCCCCTCGAATCCTTTGAGCTGCTCCGCAAAGCGCCTGGCGTTTTCCTTGTATTCCTGGCTGAAGACATCGGGAAAATCCCTGAATACCTTTTTCTCCGTATCCGGGAATCCCGCCAGGGGCCAGACATAGGGCATTTTTGCATATCTTATGAACTCAAGGGATGACCAGTTGCCGATGGTGTTGAATCCCCAATCCATCAGCCTTTTCTTCGTTATCTTCGCCCAATGGATCCACCATTCTTTTCCAAAAACTCGGATCAAGTTGGCTACGGCAAAATCAAAAAATCTGTCCCCCCCACGGCTGCCCCAGGCTTCTGCAAATTCCCCTTCCCTATCCGGCAGCCAGTCAAAGAACTTCTCGATGCCGTGGATGTATCCGCTGATCTGGGGTCCTACGCAATCCATGCCGGTGCTGTAGAAGGCATAGCCGTCAGGATCAACCAGCCACCACCTGTTGCCGTCGTATTCGGTTCTGAAATAACCGGTCGCGTCAAACCTTTTCTCCTTCCAGCCTCCGTATCGGCTCCAGCCTTCAAAGAAGCAGGGATTCTCGGCCCCGGCCAATTCCTCTTGAAGCCGCACCGTGAGTTCTTCCTCGCTTTTCGTTTTTCCGGGCCAGTCACGATTTTTAAGCTGTCCAAACTCATCCACCAGCTTCACATCCGGAAGAGGATAATCCGGTTCCACATCGGACAGGTAGAGACTAAAAATCTCCAGCCTCTGATCCTCAAAGCATTTCCTGGCACCGATGGCAAAGCGATCCACCTCGTCCAAATCCACCTTGTTGCCGAAAACCACCGTTTTCAGCTTGCCGGGCGTGCGCTCTAAAAACACCTTTTGGGAATTCAATGCCTCCAGCGGCAGGGCAAGCCTTGTTTTGACCCCCGGGATCAGGCCCATTGTAACTCCCAGGTCGGGGGAATTCCCCTTGTTCTCCTGCTTCCAAAAAAGGAAGGTCACGCCCATCACCCAGTTTTCATGGTTCACGGCATCCACCACTATGTATTTGGCCTTTTTCCAGTCCAAATTCCCCAGTTTGCCCGGAAGGCCTTTGATATGGAGGCCTCCGCCGTCCTTTTTGCAGTCCAATATAAGAGACTGCCCATCAGGACCTTCCGTTACGGTACAGTTCACAGGGTTAAAATCCTTCATGTTGAACTTCCATTCCATCCTTATCTTCCTCCCTTATGGTTTTATATTTCAACGAAACTTAAGGAGCCGAACGGTTAACAGCAATCCTTACAATGGGCTTGCACAAAGTCCTTCACAAGGAATGATGTCTATCGTACCAGATTCCGGTTACAAGCGAAAAATACCCGAAAGCAAATCCTCAATCCAGTCTCCGGGACATTACCCCGGTCCGAAGCGATCAAGGAAAAATGAGCAAACGGCAGCCGGTAATCAAGCACCTGAACCAAGGCCCGCTTCATAACCGGATGCATTTCCTTATGTACTATCATAACTTTTTCCAGAAACAAAGTCAATTTAAACCATAAAAAAAGATTGGACGGCTAAACCGTCCAATCCCGCTTGAATCATTCATCCAGCCCGTCCCTGGGAAGGCCCATGGGCAATCCGGCCGGCCTTTGGCAGGTGCTCGAAAGCTCTATATGCTTACCGGTTTCGGAAGCATCATGGAATGCATGCATGATGTCCAGGACATGATAAGCCATCTCGCCGCTTGCCCTGTGGGCTCTGCCCGACAAAATGGCATAGGCCATATCCGCAACTCCGATTCCCCGGCTGTTCTCAGCAAAGCCATGGGTCAAGGGGAGCTCCTTCCATTCGCTGGCTCCCGCTCTGCGAATAAAGACCGGGCCGCCAAAGGTGTTGGGATCCGGAACGCTTAAAGTTCCTTCACTGCCGTATATTTCAATTCTGGGAAGCTGGGCTGCCCAGACATCGAAGCTGGTAATGATGGTCCCAATGGCCCCGTTCTCAAAATCCATGATTCCTGCCACATGGGTAGGCACATCCACCGTAATTTTGGTCCCATACTTCGGTGGGCTGGTGATCGTCCTTTCCGGGAAGGTAATCTTTGCAGACCCGGTTACCCTTCTTACAGGCCCCATCATGGCTATCAAGGCAGTCAGGTAATAGGGTCCCATATCAAACATGGGGCCGCCTCCAACCTTGTAATAGAATTCCGGATCGGGATGCCAGCTCTCGTGGCCGTGGCATGTCATGAACGCCGTTGCTGCCACGGGGCGGCCAATCCAGCCGTCGTTGATGAGTTTAATACAGGTCTGAATTCCCCCACCCAGGAAAGTGTCAGGAGCGTTTCCTACCAGCAAGCCCTTGGCCTTCGCCGTATCGAGGATTTTCTTTCCCTCTTCCCTGGTAACCGCCAGAGGTTTCTCTGCATAGACATGTTTTCCGGCCTCCAGGGCGGCCAGGGATACTTCCGCATGGGCTTTGGGTATGGTCAGGTTGACGACAATCTCAATCTCCGGATCGGAGAGCAGCTCTTCAACCGAGCAGGCCTTTGGAACATTGAATTCCTTGGCCTTTGCTTCAGCCCTCTCTGGAATCAAATCGGCACAGGCTGCCACTTCCAATATCTTAAAGGTTTGCGTACAATTTTTAAAATAGATGCCGCTTATGTTGCCGCAGCCGACAATTCCTACCTTTACCTTTCTCACTTCGGTACCTCCTTTTTAGGCCTTCTCTTTTCCTTCTGCAGCCCAGAGGAAGCCTCTGCGCATAATGGTAATCACCGGTTCAGCCTCTACAACGTCAGCATGATGGCCCAGGGAGCAGTAAAATACTCTTCCTTTTCCCCACCGTTTTGTCCAAACCACCGGCACATCCACCGGTCCGTTGGCTGCGTGGGGTCCATCGACTACCGGGAACCGTGTTGTGGCCAGGACTTCAATGGCAGGGTCCACATGCATGTAATACTGCTCAGTGCAGACTTTGAAATCTTCGATACCCTCTACAATCGGGCTGGAGCCTCTCTTGATATGGATCATATGCTCGGTTCCGTCATTTCCCGGATGAGCCACCCACTGTCCGCCGGTCATAAACTGCCAGTCAACGTTTTCACGGAAAGCATCGCACATTCCTCCATGACATCCGGCAATACCGACACCACTGGCTACTGCTTCCAGTACCGGTCTCACCTGCTCATTGGTGATCTTGCCCATGGTCCATATCGGTATAATGAGATCCAGTCCTTTTAATTTTTCTACATCCAAAAATGCATCCAGGGTCTCGGACACTTCCACCTCAAAATCGCATTCCTCTAAAATGCGCTTGAAAATCTCCGAAACCTGCACCGGTTCGTGTCCTTCCCATCCGCCCCGGACGATTAACGCTTTTTTGGCCATGAAAAATCCATCCTCCTTTATTTTTATTGATAAGTATAAAAAAGCTGCCTTATCACTGTCATGTACCTTAAGTATAAAGAAAAATCCCTGACAAAGCTTGTCAGGGATTGCGAATTCCTTCTCATTTATTGCTCTTCCTGTATTCGGTTGGCGAAAATCCTGTTATTTCCTTGAAAACCCTGTTAAAGGTCTTAATGCTGTTGAAGCCCGTTTTAAAGGCCACTTCTGTGACGGGATCCTCCGTATCCCGCAAATACTGGACAGCCCGCCGGATCCGAAGATTGCTTAAATATTGATTGAAGGTCATTCCGGTAGCCTCCTTAAAAAAGCGGGTAAAATGATAGATGCTGAAATTGGCAACCCTGGCGATTTCCTTCAGGGTAATCCCCTCGGCATAACGCTCTTCCACATAGCGAAAGACTTTCTGAAGCCTCTCCAAACGGCTAAGCTGCTTGCTCCGGTCCCTTGAAGAATTTATTTCGGTGGGGACATTGCGGACCAGGGCCGCTCCAATATCATACAGCCGGGCCTTTAGCACCATTTGATAGCCTTTCTCCTTATTTTGCTGTTCCTTCACCATCTCAAGGATTTGCCTTTCCAAAATAGAATAAACACATGCAGGATCTTCCCCCTTCTCCCTTGCCGGAGGCTGAAGCAGGGGAGAAGTGAACCTCCGATGCCCCATCTCCATGGAGAAGGAGTCTAAAAAAGGCATGGCAAAGCGCAAGACCACACAGCGATTCGGCTTTGAATGGGAAAAGAAATAATGGACATCACCGGGGCTGATGAGCAGGATATCCCTTGGCTGTAGAAAATAGGTATCGTGATTGAGTCCTGCCATGAGCTTTCCTTCCAGTACATAGATCAACTCAATTTCCTCATGCCAATGGGGCGGAAACTCAAGGGATTCTGAAATCCCCAGCAAGAAAGGAAATTCCGGCTCCATCTGATTTTTCTGATGCCATGCTTGCAAAGCTTATTCCCCCTAAAGCGATCGTCATTCCGGTTGTCATTTTTATGCCTCCATGGGTCGTAAAAAGCGGCGCAGGCAGCTACTTTATTGCAAATCGAGACATGCCCCAATTTCGTATAGCTTCAAAGAGCAGAGCCTTCCCTGTTCCCCCTGATCCCTACAGGCGGATAGGCGCTTTTTTAGGCCCGGGAACATGCAAATCCTTTGATGTTTCATGCAGGCCCGGCCGCTGTTTTGCAGGCTTTACGATGCTCCCATCTTTCTCCTGAATTGTGTAGGAGTCAGCCCGTGCTCTTTTTTAAATGCCTTGCTAAAATGATACTGATCGTAATACCCCAGCTTTTTGGATATCTGCTTGATGCTTAAATCCGTTTCCCTGAGAAGAGCCTGGGCCTGCTGCATCCGATAGGACTCCAGATAATTGATAATGGTTATTCCCGTCATGGATTTAAAGATCGTGTTCAGATAATTGGCACTGATACAGAGCTCCTGGGATATATCCGCCAGTCGGATATGGTCCGTATAATGGGATTCTATATATTTCTGCACCTCCTGGACAATGGTCTCCTTCCATCGGTTCGGATTGTATTCGGATTTGAATTGATCCATTGTCCTCCGGAAGGTATTGATCATCCACCGCATGACATTGTTTTTTATGTATTCCACCCGGTAAGGGGAGTCCCCTTCGATCTCCTTGCGTATGATCCCCATGATGTAATTATCTTCGTAGTTGGCCTCCAGCAAGCAGCCCTCTAAATTGAAAAAATTGCGGTCCGACCTTTTGCCGGATAAGAATAAGCGGAGTTTGCTAAAATCGAAGGCCATCCATATGCCCAGATAATCCTGTCCCATCACGGAGAGCTCGCTGTGGAGCATATCGGGAACGATCAAGCATACCTTTCCTTTTTCGATATCGTATATCCTGTCACCCAGCTGAATTCCGCAAGTTCCCCGGATGCACATAAAGATCTCCGTATAATTATGCCGCTCCGTTTCCCATACCTGCTCATAGCGCCTTCCCAGCTCCGCTTCGCAGAAAGGCAGGCCCTCTACGCAGGAGCTGTTTTCAAAGATAAGCCAGTTTCGATGGTAATGCTGAAGGACAGTATCAATCACGGTCTCATATTCCTGAATGAGAGATATGCCTTGTCCGCCGTTCATCAGGTTCAACCCCTTATTCCAGGTTCGCTGCAGTTCTATTATAACATAAAAAGCCTTTGAAGTGAGAAGAACTCAACTCCAAAGGCTTTCTTCCTTTAGTTTCCTTTTGCAACTTCGTCTATGGCATTAAACATCTTATCGACACTGGCTTTTGATATGACAAAGTCGCTTTTTCCGTCCCTGAACACCGCATAGAAGTTATCATCATAGGGTACGTAGTTGACATGAACTTCCCGATCTTTTCCCTTGTTCAGGTAAAAAGTTGTTTTTATAACCGGCTTTTCCTCCAGCTCTTTCTGATGTTCGGTGTCCACAATTAGGCCTATGACCTTCTGGAAGAGGCTTTTAAAAGTACTCTCCCCTATATCTTTACCGTTTAACAGGTAGGTTGTGATCACCTGGTCCTCTTCCCCTTCGTTCTCAGCCTTTTCCGTCTTCCGGGTCATGGATAGGGTATGGCTTACACCGTCCTTCTCAACAATTACTTTATCCACATCGTCGATGCGGGCGACAAAGGCAAATTTTACGACCCAGTCAAAAGCATTCACATCCATAAAATCCAGCAAATGCTTGCCGATGGTATAAACCTGATTGGATCCTTCCATTCTAAAGTATACATAGTCGTCCTCATATTCATCGCCAAAGTACAGATGGATGCTGTTTTGGTTATCTCTGATTTCAAACTCTCCCCAGGGATCCTCCAGCCCATATTTGGCCAGGCTTTCCGGATTGTCATCAATGAAATGGCTGATCATGAAATTGGGCAGAACCTGGAGTACGTCGGTGTTGAAATCAGCTCCGTCCACGCTCATGGGCTGAGAATAGGGCTGTACCATTTGCCACAGGCTGATTCCCACCGCCGGTGTACCCGGCTCTTCTTCCGACTCATTATAAGTGATTTCAATCGTCGGTTTGCCTTTACGGACGATTTTAAAGTATCGCATCTCATTTCCGTTGATCTCAGGAAAACTCCTTTCACGGACATCCGAGAGGGAGCTGTTGAAGTTGTTGGCGTGATCCAGCCATACCGCATAGACCTTTTTTTCACCTTCGGGCATAAGATAATAAGCGTTCCCGGCCGGTGCCTTATTGCCCAAATAGAAGGTTACGGTTTTTCCGTCCTTTAGAGTTGCCGTTGCGACGGAAACCGGATCATCCAGGCCATACAGGGACAGATCCTCCGGATTTTCATCCAGCAGCCTTTGCACATCCAGATAAGCAAAGCTTTTGGCTATGTCATCCACTTCATCCTGGCTTAAGACAACAGGATAGGGATAGTCCACAGTCCATTCATCACCCTTTTTCTCGAAAAGCAGGGTTTCGTTCTTCTTTTTTAACTCTATCTTTACAATATCATCCTTATTCAGCTCGGATATGACGACGGTTTGTGGTATATTGGACTCATCCTTGGGCCGGCTGGACAGATAGGCATACGCTCCTATCAAGATTCCCAGCACCACCACCAGAATGATAATACTTCGCAGTTTCTTCATAGATGCCTCCTCCTCAGCCAAACAACCAGGCCCATGCTGAATACAACAAGAGGAATGAGGATCACCACAACGCCGGACCAAATGAGGATCTGGAGAGCGTTAATGTTCAGAGGAGTCTGGGTCACCCTCTTGGGCCGAACGGTGATGTTTTCCTTTCTCTCCCTCAGCCAGTTGATGCTGTTCATAAGAAAATCGTCATTGGCATAGCCATAGAACTGAGGATCCAGGAAGGATGCATTGCTGACCAGTACCAATTTTGTTTCCTTGGTCTTGTTATCCTCAAAGACCTGTTCAGTAATCGCCACTGCCACGTTAAAGGGACCTTCCGGATCCCCTGATTCTTTTTCCAGGGTTTTTGTACTCAAATCGGTTTTTGCCCAGGAATTTGAGGAGGTAGTATACAGGGGCTCAACCTTCAGGCTGTGCCTCTTCACATCCGTCGTCCTGATTCCCTGCGCCAGGGGAATAAACATCTTCAATTCGTTATCGACCAAAGGACTTACGATATCATGCTTCGCCGCTTTGGGGAACAGCCAAATCGGATTTCCGGCATGCTGGGACCGGTCGCCCTCTACGATAATCGAGTGCTGAAGCTCGACGCCGTATTTTCTAAAAAGCTTTTGAAAATTCGGCTGCTCATCATTCACCAGATCCATCAAGAAGATCATACGGCCTTCATTGACAAGGTAATCATAGAGCTTTTGCTCTTCCGTCTCGTTGAGGTCGATCTTCGGGGAAATCACCATGACTGCATGGGCATCCTCCGGGACGGCATCGACGGTCATCAAATCAAGGGACTTGACCGTAAAATTCTCAAGATCAAATTGCTGCTGTAGCTGAGTGGGCAGGGTAGCCTCGCCGTGGCCCACCAGGGTATACACAACCGGCAGCTCTTTTGCTGTTACAAACTGAATCGCCCCGGTCACCCTCTGTTCAACAGTAATGGATTCTATGGTCAGCTGGCCATAGGCGGAATAACCGAAATTATAAAGCTCCTGTTGCGAAATGACCTTAAATTTGTCTCCGCTTTCGACAATGATGCTTCCCAAATCCAGCGATTTACCGTCTTCCTGGTATTTCATGGCCAATTGGGGGTATTTCACAGGGTCAAAGGTCGTCAGGGTAATTTTGTCAGACTCCCGCTGATATCTGTCCAGTATCTCAATCACGTCGGTATTTTCCCGTCCGGCTTGATACAGCCCTATGATTCGTATATCCCGGTCCAGGTTCTTAAGGACCTGTTTTGTTTGATCGGACAGGGAATACAGCTGGTTTTCAGTTAAGTCAAATTTTATATTGATCTGGTCCACCACCAGATTTGCAACCACCAGGGCCACGATTACAATAGCCGTAAGCAGGGTGGCATATCCGCCGTATTTAAACTTGTTGCTCTGAAAGGATTGCATAATATTGATCCGCTTCATGATTCTCCCCCCTCTTAGCTCCATCTTCTCTTCTCTATCACTCGCACTGTGAGGAATAAAAACGCTGAACAGAAGCTAATGAAATAAAAGACGCTGCTCAAACTTAAAATTCCTCTCGTAAAGCCGTCATATCGCTTTAAAAGAGAAAACCAGTCAAGAAACTTCACTATGAGTCCGTCATAGGCAAAAGGATTGATGATATAAATCAAAGTCATGATTGCAGCTCCTACCAGGATAACAGCCACGCTCACATAAATGTTTTTCATGGTGAAGTATACCAGGGCTGCGGCGGCGATAACCAATAAAACGGCAAACACCACACCAGAAACCCTGTCTGTGGGCATTCCCTGCTGTATCCAACCAAGGATCCACATCAGAAGAAGGGCACCGAAGGTTGCGACGGCTGCAATGATCTGATTGTCCGTCAAAGATGAAATGAAAAGCCCGATGGATATAAAGGCAGAACCTAAAAGGAAGAAACCGACATAACCGCCGATGATTTCAGCAAGGGCCAAAGTGCCGAAAAAGCTGAGAATAATCGGATACAAAACCGTGACCAGCAGCGTGATGCCAAACACAGCTACTGCTGCCAGATATTTGCCCAAAACAAGATTTGACAGGCTCAAAGGACTGGTGAGAAGGAGCTGGTCCGTCTTTTGCCTGGTTTCTTCAGAGATCAGTCTCATCGTTAAAATCGGGACAAGAAACAGGAAGATAAAGGCAATGTTCCCTAAAACGCTCAAATAATCACGGCTCTGAGCCCAGATATTATACAGGGCAAAGAAAAATCCGCAAATGAGCAGGAAAAAGCCCATAAAAATATAGCCGGTAGGAGATGAATAATAGGCTTTTATTTCTCTTCTGAATACCGCCAGCATATTAAGAAACCTCCTTTTCCGTCGTGGTAACCTGCAGGAAGATATCTTCCAGGGTCAGATCAATGGATTTCATCATGAGAATCGGAAATTCCGCACGGCTGAGGGCATAGAACAAGGGCCTTCGTATATCAATATCCTTTTCTGATTCCACGAGGATATCCACCGTATCCTTTTCCCGCACGCCCTGGGATTCAGCGTATTTCACTCCCGGGATTCCCCGAATCAACTTAAGCGCCTGTTTTTCCTCTGCAGCAATTCTTAAGGAAAATTTCCTGCTGTCGCCCAGGCCCCTTGACAAGTTCTCCGGAGTATCGCTGGCGACGATCTTTCCCTTGTTGATGATCACAACCCTTTCACATATTGCGCTGACCTCAGGCAATATGTGGGAACTTAAGATGATCGTGTGTTCACGACCAAGCTCTTTAATCAAATTTCGAATTTCAATGATTTGCTTTGGATCCAAGCCTACAGTCGGCTCATCCAAAATGAGCACGGGTGGATTCCCAATCAATGCCTGGGCCAGTCCAACGCGCTGCTTGTAACCCTTGGACAGGTTCTTGATCAGGCGTTTGCGAACATCCCCTATCTTGACCAAATCCATGATTTTCTCCATGCTCTGCTTTCTTCTGGGTCCGAAAACCTTCTTGATATCGCTCACAAAGTTTAAATATTCCTGCACCGTCATATCCATATACAGCGGCGGAAATTCAGGCAAATAACCGATTCTTTTTTTCACTTCCTCCG
>Ga0134092_1003631_pt1 | contig 10167 bp, 13 predicted proteins | sample 3_6taG_FD_94454 | JGI IMG/M metagenome (GOLD analysis project Ga0134092, IMG submission 94454) | Switchgrass degrading microbial communities from high solid loading bioreactors in New Hampshire, USA - 3_6_20_6_A3 metaG | ecosystem: Engineered > Bioreactor > Semi-continuous > Anaerobic >...
AGGAGGTAAAATAATGCAAAAAATTTCTTCTTCACGAATAGTTGTTACAGTTGTAGGAAAAGACAAAGTAGGTATTATTGCTGAAGTAGCCAATGTCTTGGCGCAAAATAACGCAAATATTTTAGATATAAGTCAAACAATACTTCAGGAATTCTTTACCATGATTATGATTGTGGACATCAGTCAGTGTGTTGTGGATTTCAACACTTTAAAAGAGAAACTGGAACAGACCGGTGAGAAGATTGGCGTAAAAATTATGGCGCAACATGAAGATGTTTTTCAATTTATGCATCGTATTTAGGGGGGACAAAAATGCCTATATCATTAGCAAGTGAAGAAATTTTGGAAACAATTCGTATGGTTCAAATGGAAAATCTTGATATTAGAACGATTACCATGGGGATTTCTTTAAGAGACTGTGCCTGTTCAGATATAGAAAAAACCTGTCAAAAAATTTACGATAAGATTACCAAATATGCTGAGAATTTAGTTGCGGTAGGTAATGAGATAGAAAAAGAATATGGCATTCCCATAATTAATAAACGGATTTCTGTAACACCTATTGGAATAGTGGCAGAATCTTGCAAATGTAACGATTATGTACAAATTGCCCGGGTATTGGATAAAGCAGCGCGGGAGGTCGGAGTGAATTTTTTAGGCGGTTTTTCCAGCCTTGTTCATAAAGGAATGACTGAAGGAGATCGAAAACTAATTACTTCCATTCCCCAAAGCCTGGCGGAAACAGAAAGGGTCTGTGCTTCTGTAAATGTGGGAACCACAAAAGCCGGGATTAATATGGATGCGGTAAAAATAATGGGAAATGTCATTAAAGAAACGGCAGAATTAACTAAAGAACAAGATGGATTAGGTTGTGCCAAACTTGTGGTATTTTGTAATGTTCCAGAAGACAACCCTTTTATGGCCGGTGCATTTCATGGGGTAGGTGAACCGGAAGCTGTGATTAATGTGGGGGTAAGCGGCCCGGGAGTAGTTTTAAACGCCATCAAGAAAAATCCGAAGGTAGATTTTGGTCAATTAGCTACAATTATTAAAAAAATGGCTTTTAAAATTACCAGGATGGGTGAACTAGTGGGAAGAGAAGCTGCTAACCGTTTAGGAATTCCTTTTGGAATTGTTGACTTATCTTTAGCTCCTACTCCGGCCATAGGTGACAGTGTAGCCGACATTCTGGAAGCTATGGGCTTAGAAAGGTGTGGTACCCACGGTACAACAGCGGCTTTAGCTTTATTAAATGATGCGGTTAAAAAAGGTGGAGCCATGGCTTCTTCTTATGTTGGCGGTTTAAGTGGAGCCTTTATTCCTGTTAGTGAAGATGCGGGTATGATCAGAGCAGTAGAAGCCGGTGCTTTAGATATTAATAAATTAGAAGCCATGACCTGTGTCTGTTCTGTAGGCTTAGATATGATCGCTGTACCGGGTGATACCAGTGCTGCCACAATTTCAGCAATTATTGCTGATGAAGCGGCCATTGGTATGATTAACAAAAAAACAACGGCTGTACGTATTATTCCTGTTCCTGGTAAAACTGTTGGTGAGATGGTACATTTTGGTGGACTGTTAGGAAAAGCACCTATTATGCCCGTAAACCGCTATAGTTCGCAAAAGTTTATTGAAAGAGGTGGCAGGATTCCTGCTCCTATTCAAGCCTTAACAAATTAATGATTTCAGTTAAGTTTCCTTTGTGAAACTTAAATAATACATATTTTTCAACTATTAAAACCTGCTAAGCAGGTTTTTTTTATGTATTACTACTTAGCTTAAGGGAAAACTTAAGAGTGAGCCATTTATTAAAAATTAACCCGATTAGGGGGCAATAACTTAATGGCTAAAGAATTTTTAGAGGATAAGGTTGAAAAGCTGGCGGTAGCCATTGAGAAAATGAAATTAGCTGAGTATGTTGAGCTATTAAATAATCCCAAAAAACTTCTCTGGGTTAATTTCATTGCAGGTATAGCTCGAGGTTTAGGAACTGCCATTGGTTTGACTATTCTTTTTGCCATTATTATTTATTTCTTGCAAAAAATTATCATGCTGAATTTACCTGTAATCAGTGATTTTATTGCTGAAATTATTCGGATGGTAGAAGATAGTAAAAAAATAAGGTAATTCCTTAATTAAATTAGAAACTAAAAAGGAGGAAAACCAGTGGATAGTTTAAGTAAAATTGCATTGAGAAAAAAATTAGAAGATTTAAAGAAGGAGTATCAACAATACATTAATAACCTGGAACAAGGTTTAGAAGTATCTTTAACTGATAGTATCGCTGAGTTGTCTCTTTATGATAATCATCCTGCTGATGTGGCCAGTGAAGTTTATGAAAGAGGTAAAGATATAGGGTTTAAAATTTATGCTCAACAGCAGATTGAAAAGGTAGAAGATGCATTACGGAGATTGGAAGAAGGCACATATGGCTACTGTGATAAATGCGGAAAACCTATACCTTTAGAGAGGCTAGAAATAGTTCCTTTTACAACTATGTGTGCCGATTGTCGTAAAGAAGAGTGGGAAGATGGAACTAAATATGATTTAAAAGCCAGGCGTTCTATTGAGGAACAGGTAATAATGCCTCCTTTCGGTGGCTTTACTAACGATATTCCCAGGGATGAGTTAGGGGAAGGTGTTGAGGAAAATATGTTTGATGGAGAAGATGCTTGGCAGATAGTAGCCCGCTATGGTACTGCTGAGTCACCCAGCGATATTGGTAGTGTCTTAGATTATGATCATCTTTATCTTGATTATGACGAAGATGTAGGTATTGTGGAGAGATATGAACAAATTCCTATTTATAAAGATGAAGATGGACAATTTTATGAAGATTTTTCAGGTTTAGATGATGAGAGTAAACCTCAGGAAACCTATAATCAAGAATAAGGTTATGTATATTTACGCAGAACGTATTTTAATGCAAATACTTGCCTTTTCTTTAAGTCCTCTCCTGGGCTTAATTGTTACCGCTTTCGGCAATTTAAAGTTAGGCCTTTTGGCGATGGTTATAGGATTTATTTTAATTTTTTTCCAACCCTATTTTTCAGAACAATGTTTAAGAAATACGGCGCAAGAATTAGGGTTAAGTCCTATAGTATTAGCCGAAGGCAAAGTAGTTTATTTTGGAAAGAATGATCTTTATCAAGGAAAATTATTTTTGACTAAAAATGAATTAGTATTTGTAGAAGACAATAAAATTGATTTTAAAATATCTTTAGCTTTAATCGATGGTGTTTCAGTAAAAAAGGAAACAAATGACGTGCAAATTAAAGATTTAAAACCGGTTTTGGAGAAAGGTTCTCCAAATCTGGTTGATTTAACAATTATGTTGAATTCTTTGCTGGCAGAGGAGGGGCAGTTGGTAATTAAAGTAAAGAACTCCTTCTTTTCTCATAACTATTATTTTCAAGTAACAGTTCCCGAGTATTGGTGTCAACAAATAATAGCTATAAAAAGGGAGAACACCTAATAGCTATTTAGCCTTAACTAGCAATTCAATATCCCTCTCCTATTAATATCCAGCTATTTATGCTAAAATTAATTTGAAAATAAAAAAAGGAGTGAAGGGATATTGGCTTTTTGGCTAGCTATAGTTTGCACAATTTTACTTGATCAGCTTACGAAAATATTAGTTAGAAACAACATGAATCTTTTTGAGAGCATTCCTGTAATTCCCAAAGTTTTTCATATAACCTACATAGAAAATCCCGGAGCGGCCTTCGGAATTTTGGCAAACCAAAGAACCTTTTTTATTATCATTACTCTGCTTATATTAGCCGGTGTGTTCTATTTTCAGCGTAAATTAAAAACCCCTCGGCTTATCCTAAATATTTCTTTAGGTTTGGTTGTAGGTGGGGCAATCGGTAATCTTATAGACAGATTACGCGTCGGTACTGTAACCGATTTTTTTGATTTTAGAATTTGGCCTGTGTTTAATATTGCTGATACCGCCGTTGTTTTAGGTGTAATTTATTTAAGCTATTATTTTCTCTTTCATTGGGAGGAACTTTAATGGACAGAATTACTTTTAATATTTCTAAAGAAGAACAAGACCAACGGTTAGACTCTTTTCTGGCCGAAAATCTTGACGACATTTCCCGTTCTTATATACAAAGACTGATTAGTGAGGGCTATGTTACAGTTAACGGAAAACAGGTAAAACCAGGTTACAAAATAAAAGAAGATGATCTAATTTTAGCTGAAATTCCTGAGCCGGAACCGATTACAATTAAACCTGAAGATATACCTTTAGACATAATTTATGAGGATAAGGATTTATTGGTAGTTAATAAACCTGCGGGTATGGTGGTTCATCCTGCCAGTGGTAATTATACAGGAACACTAGTCAATGCTCTTCTTGCTCATTGTCAGGATTTGTCAGGGATTAACGGTAAACTGCGACCGGGAATTGTCCATCGGATTGATAAAGATACTTCAGGACTTTTAGTTGTAGCGAAAAATGATTTTACACATGTCCATTTAGCCAAACAATTTAAAGAACACAGTATAGACCGTGCCTATCTGGCTTTAGTTCAGGGTGTGGTAGCAGAACCAGGGGGAATAATCGATGCTCCTATAGGTCGGCATCCTTCCAACCGTAAAAAAATGGCTGTTGTTCTGAATAACTCTAAAAAGGCTGTAACCAAATATTTTGTGAGAAAGCGCTATGCTAATCATTCTCTTTTAGAGTGTCGCTTAGAAACGGGGAGGACTCATCAGATTCGTGTTCATTTGGCCTATATAAATCATCCAGTGGTGGGAGACCCTTTATATGGTTTTCGTAAAAACAATTTAGGTTTTACCGGGCAGGCTTTACATGCTTATCTTTTAGGTTTCGCTCATCCGAGAAAGCAAGAAAGATTAGAATTTTCCGTGGAATTACCTAAAAACTTTTTAGAAATACTGGAAAGATTAGAAAGGGAGGTTGATTAAGATGAATATTAAAGAAAAAAAAGTAATTATGGATAAAGAGGCTTTAAACCGTTCCCTAACTAGAATTGCCCATGAAATAATCGAAAGGAATAAGGGTGTGGATAATTTACTCTTAGTGGGCATCAGAAGACGGGGAGTGCCTTTAGCTGAACGTTTAGCAGAAAAAATTCTAAAAATAGAAGGTACTAAGATAGAGGTGGGTAAATTAGATATTACTTTATATCGTGATGATTTAACAACATTAGGTGATCAACCTGTTGTACATGGTACGGAAATAAAATCAAGTATTGTGGGAAAAAAACTGGTCTTGGTTGATGATGTGCTCTATACAGGGAGAACAGTTCGAGCAGCTTTAGACGCCATTGTTGATATTGGTCGTCCTTTAGCCATTCAATTAGCAGTGCTTGTGGACAGGGGACACAGAGAATTGCCTATTCGTGCAGATTTCGTAGGAAAAAATATACCTACCTCGCGTAAAGAAATTATTTTAGTAAAGCTGGAAGAAGTAGATAAAATCGACCAAGTTGTTTTAGGAGAACTTATTTAAACTATAAGAATTTTTTTATTACTGTAAAAATAAGAAGGAAAATGGCAGGTGAGAGTTGAAATAAATATAATAAAAAAAATTTATATGGGGGCAACTAAAAATGCTAAACGACAGTATAAGGGTATTTTTAACCGTTGCCGAAAAAAAGAATTTTTCTCATGCGGCTAAAGCTCTATCTTTAACTCAACCTGCTGTAAGTTTCCAAATTCAGACCTTAGAACAATATTATGGGACGATTTTATTTGACCGTGTTAACAGAAATATTACTTTAACAGCTGCGGGTGAGTTGTTAAAGGAATATGCTTTACATATGAATAAGCTTCAGTCTGAGTTAGAGCGGGAAATGCAAAAACTTACCGGAAAAGTAAAAGGAGAATTACAAATAGGGGCCAGCACAACTATTGGCGAATATATTTTACCCCGGTTAATAGGAAGTTTTAAGAAAAAGTATCCAGAGGTTATGGTAAGTTTAGAAATCAATAATACTTTGGAAATTGCAAAATCAGTATTGGAAAATTCTCTAGATATTGCCTTAGTAGAGGGACCTGTTACAAATAGTAATTTTATTGTGGAAGATTTTTTGGATGATGAATTAGTTCTAATAGTTCCTCCCACGCACCCCTGGGCTAATAGAGAGGAAATTTCTATTGAAGAATTAAAAGAGTATCCTTTTATTAGTAGAGAAAAAGGTTCCGGTACCCGGTCGGTGACAGAAAAGGCTTTTAAAAAAATTGATTTTCCTCTGACTAATTTAAAAATAAATATGGAGTTAGGTAGTACTACTGCAATTAAGGCTGCAGTCATAAACGGACTAGGGGTGGCCATTGTTTCAAAATATGCAGTTGCCGAAGAGGTAAGGTTAGGGAAATTAGTGGTAGTTCCAATAAAGGAAATAAAATTTAAGAGGAAATTTATAATTATTTATCGGGAAGGAAAGTTTCAAACTCAAGCCGCAAACAAGTTTTTACAGTATTTAGAAACTCAGAAAGAATATATTTAAAAATATATTTCGGTAGAGTGAGTTGAGTGATATGAACCTGGCTAATAACCTGGCTAAAATTTTGACGGAAAAAAATATAACACTGGAATACTTAGCTAAAAACATTGATATACCCTATGAAAAATTACAGGCTATGTATACTGGTGAGAGAGAATTTACAGAAAATGTTATTCAGAAAATTGCTGATTTTTTAAATATGGATAAAGAAGATTCAAAAAATGATGGCAAAAAAGAAATTTATAAAAAAATTGGAATACAATTAAGACAAATTCGCGAAGAAAAAAATTTAACTCTAATTGAACTAGGAAAAATGTCAGGTGTTTCTTATACACATATTAGTGAAATAGAAAGAGGAAAAACTTGTGCTTCTTTAAAAACCTTAGAAAAGTTGGCCAAAGTTTTGGAAATTCCCACCAGTTTCTTCTTTCAATTGGAAGAAAATTTTTCTTTAGGGGATAAAATTAGACGATTAAGAGAAAAACAAAATCTTACTCAACTCCAGTTAGCAGAAAAAGTAGGAGTATCTCTAAGTTTAATCGCCCAAATTGAAACCGGGAGAGTAAAACCGGCTCTTGATACCTTATATAATATAGCAGGGATTTTAGGCGTTAGTGTTTATTATTTTCTTTTAACCGAACAAGAAGAAATAGAGTTTAAACAAAAATTTAAAACAATTTTGACAAAATCATGGGATAAAATGAATAAAATGTTTGAAGATGTATCTGAACAGGATTTTAATTTAATAATGGATTTGTTTAATATTCTAAAAAAGTATAATAAGTTGAATATGGAGGAAGAAAAAATAGATCCAGAGACTAAAGAATTGTTACAAATAATAGGTCAACTTTCAAAAGAAGATAAGACCTTTTTATTAAACAATGCCAGATGGTTACTAAAAAAGGCAAAAGGATAAGGACGCATAAACGGGAAAATCCATAAGCTGTATAATTTATATTTATTTTTTAAATTATGGTATAATAGGTAAAACTGAGATGTTATATTTTATTTTGGAAAAAAGGAGTGATTGTAATTTGTTAAACGATAGTATTAGGGTTTTTCTAACAGTTGTTGAGAAGAAAAGTTTTTCTAAAGCAGCAAAAGCCCTATTTCTTACTCAACCTGCAGTTAGTTTTCAAATTCAAATGCTTGAAGAATACTATGGGACAAGGCTGTTTGATCGGGTCAGCAGAAACATTACTTTAACCCAAGCAGGGCATTTGCTTTTAAAATATGCTAACCAGATGAGCAAACTACAGAGTGAATTAGAGAGGGAGATGCAAGAACTTACCGGAACTATAAAAGGAAGGCTTTTGATTGGTGCCAGTACCACTATTGCTGAGTATATTCTTCCCTATGTTTTAGGAGCCTTTAAAAAACATTATCCGGAAGTTGATTTAAGTTTGGAAGTAGGTAATACTGAAGATATTGAAGGTAAAATTCACGATACTACTTTAGACATTGCCCTGGTAGAGGGACCGGTTGCCGGTAAAGATTTAGAAAAAGAACTTTTTATAAAAGACCATTTAATATTAATTGTCGGTAAAAATCATCCTTGGTTTAACCGAGATAAAATTTCCGTGTTTGAATTAGATAAATACCCTTTTATTATGCGGGAAAAGGGATCAGGAACCAGACTGGAAGTTGAACAGCATTTAAAGAAGGCCGGTTTTTCTGCAAATAACTTAAATGTAATTATGGAACTGGGAAGCACTTCCGCCATTAAGGCTGCTGTGGAAAGCGGTTTAGGTGTATCAATCATTTCTAAATGGGCGGCTAAAGAAAAAGTAAAACGGGGACAATTGGCCCAGATTTCTTTTAAAGAAGATAATTTTGAAAGGGACTTTACAATTATTTACCATAAAAAGAAATTCCGTACTCAGGCGGCGGAGGAGTTTATTCGGTTTTTAAAATCGGAAGAGGTTGTCAATTTGTTGGACAACTTACACACATAATAGAAAAAAAAGCTCGGAGAAAAGGTTTCCGGGCTTTTACTTATTTAACCAGGAAAGAAATTTGTAACAAATAAAACCCCACCCAAAAAACAGGGTAAAAAAGAGAAGAGGATGATCAGTTCCAATTCGGGCATTGTTTTTTCCGAAAAATATATTTTCCCAACCGGGAATATCAGTATAGTAGTAGTTTCCCGGTCCAAAATCAAGACCTTCAATAAGTCCGATTCCGTTATACATAATGTAAAATGAAATAGGTAAAATAATAATTAAAGCTAGTAAACTAATTTTGGGAAGCCAAGAATTCATTTTATGACACCTCGATTAGTATTTGGATAAAAGGCACCATCTTTAAAAATAAAGATGGTGCCATTGAATTTATTATACAGCAATGTTGGGAACTGGGAAGATAATACCGCTTAGTAACAACCAGGCTACCAGTAAGGTAAGCACTAGGTTAAAGCTTTGCCCTACAATATACAGCCATAAGGGTTTGCCACCTTGGATATATTGGGCCATTTCTTTAAAGTTAGATTCTAAACCTATGCAGGTAAAGGCCAAACAGAAGCACCAGCCTTTAAACCCTTTACTGTTACTGAGTACACCGTTTACTCCTTCTTTTCCTATTGCAGGTTCATAAATAAAGGAGAAAATTATGGATGCAGCAATAAAGCCAAGGATAAATTTGGGGAAACGATGCCAAATCTCACTGGCACCAACAGCAGGGCCACTTTCATCGCGGTCTACTTTAGTGGCGAAGAAAACAGCAATAGCAAAGGCGATAATACCAATAAGCACGTTTTGAATCATTTTAACCAAGGCAGCTACCTGACCGCCAACAGGACCTAAAGCTTCCCCGGCTAAAACAACGGCTCCGGTAGAGTCAACAGTACCGCCGATCCAGGCACCGCCAACCATCTCACTCATACCAACTGCTTTAATCAGTAGAGGCATAAAGACCATCATTAAAACAGTAAACATTAAGGAAAGACCAACGGCAAAAGTTAAGTCGTCTTTAGATGCTTTACTGGCAGCAGCGGCAGCGATAGCGGCAGATACCCCACAAACGGAAGTAGCCGTAGCGATAACGATAACCATAGGTTTACTGGTCATTTTTAGGATTTTAGTTCCGTATTGCCACATGAAAATGATTACAACTGGAGTAACCCCCCAGGCAATACCTAAACCGTATAACCCGAATTGAACTACGTTAGAGAACAATACTTCTGCGCCGAAGATAACCAATCCGGTTTTAATGTAATACTCTGTTTTAACCGCCGGCTTCATCCATTCCGGTGTTTTTACGGTATTACTTACTAGTAAACCAATGGCCAAAGCCCAGAAAGCGTATTCTAAGTATTGAGACATGGTGCTTTGGGCGGATAATAAATAGGCAATGGTAGCTAAAACAAATACTCCGGCGAATCCAATTAAGAATTTTCCTACATTTTCGCCCATAAACTTAACGCCTATGGCAAAGAGAATTGCTAAAACAATAAAAGTAAAGATTATGCCCGGGATTTTGCCGGAAAAAGATTCAATAATGGGAGTACCTGCACCCCAAGAACCGGGTTTTGAACTTTTGAAAGGAAAGGCACCTGTTAAATAACTGATGGTAGATAATAATAGTACTATAAAGCCAAGCCAAATTGCCCACCAGTCTTCTTTTTTAATTAGATCTGACCATTTAAACTTACTAGCAGTTACCACTTCTGACATTAAAGACACCTCCT
>Ga0134092_1003633_pt1 | contig 10164 bp, 14 predicted proteins | sample 3_6taG_FD_94454 | JGI IMG/M metagenome (GOLD analysis project Ga0134092, IMG submission 94454) | Switchgrass degrading microbial communities from high solid loading bioreactors in New Hampshire, USA - 3_6_20_6_A3 metaG | ecosystem: Engineered > Bioreactor > Semi-continuous > Anaerobic >...
AGAACGAACACAGCCGGCGATCGACCTGGTCAACAGGATCGGCATGGAAAACCCGAAGAAAATCCTTGATGTAGGCTGTGGACCGGGAAACAGCACGGCTGTGCTGGCGAAAAAGTTTCCGGACGCATATATCCTTGGAATTGACAATTCCGAGAATATGATCTCTGCGGCAAGGAAGAATCACCCGGACCTTGATTTCAGGCTGTGCGATGCAGGCCGCGATTTGTCATCACTTGATCACGATTTTGACATAGTGTTTTCAAATGCCTGTATCCAATGGGTGCCGGATCACAAAAAACTGATAGGGGAGCTTATGGGCCTGCTCAGGAAAGGTGGCGTCCTGGCCGTCCAGATCCCCATGAATTTCAATGAGCCTATCCACAGGATAATAAGGGAGGTCAGCACATCGGACAAGTGGAAAGGTTATTTCCCTGAAGCCCGGAATGGTAATACGCTCACTCAGGGTGAGTATTTCGATATACTATCTGAACTGACAGATAACTTTTCCCTTTGGGATACCGTATATTATCATGTAATGAAAAGTCACAGCGACATCCTGGAGTGGTATCGCGGAACAGGACTGAGGCCTTACCTTAATGTACTGGATGATGAGAAGCAGGCGGATTTTGAAAATGACGTCCTGGAACGCATAAAGGGAAGTTACGCCGTACAGAAAAACGGGGAGATCATATTCAGATTCCCGAGGTTCTTCTTTACGGCATATTCCGTATAAGTATGATCTGCGGCAGATAGATTTGCAGATCAGGTATTTGAGAGTATAAAAAATGAGGACTATCATCGTTGAGCGTCGACGCAAATATTGACTGCTCTGCTGGCTTGTATTACCATAAGTGCTATAATGCACAGGCAGGGATATTCAGGTGCAGTCTGCCGGATGGAGCCTGCATTGTGCTAAGTGATGAGCATTCCGAGTACAGATGGTTCGACCCGGACGAACTGGGAGAAGTCCAAAAGAGAAGAGTACCGGATGCAACAGAATACAAAGGAAGGCTGTACAGCCGGTCACTTTGAACACGGAGAGGGAAGATATGCGTACGGTTACTTTGATACCTGGTGACGGAATAGGACCCGAAGTGGCATTTGCAGCGCAAAGGCTTATAGATACATCGGGTGTTGAGTTGAATTGGGAAATACAAAACGCAGGGGCTCATATGATCGAACAATACGGGACACCTTTGCCTGAGCCGGTGATAGAATCGATCAGGAGGAATGGAGTTGCGCTGAAAGGGCCTGTTTCCACTCCGATAGGAGAGGGTTTCAGAAGCGTAAATGTCGCGCTCAGGAAAGAACTCGATCTGTATGTGAATCTGCGTCCTGTAAAAACATACCGGGGGATCCCGTCCAGGTATGAAAATATCGATATCGTTATAGTCAGAGAAAACACTGAGGATCTGTATGTGGGGATCGAGCATATGGTAGGCGAGGATGCTGCCGAGAGTATCAAGGTGTTTACAAGAAAGGGCTGTGAAAGGATCTGCAGATATGCCTTTGAATATGCACGTAAAGAAGGAAGAAAGAAGGTAACCGCGGTCCACAAGGCCAATATCATGAAATGCACGGACGGCATGTTTCTCAGCATTGCCCGCGATGTTTCAAGAGAATATCCGGATATAGAATTTGAAGAGATGATCATTGACGCGATGTGCATGAAGCTTGTCCAGTCGCCGGAATCATATGATGTGCTTGTTTTGCCTAACCTTTACGGCGATATAGTTTCAGATCTTTGTGCCGGACTCGTCGGCGGCCTGGGATTTGCTCCCGGAGCCAATATAGGATCAGGCTGTGCGGTGTTTGAACCGGTTCATGGCAGTGCTCCTGACATTGCCGGAAAGGATGTTGCAAATCCGATAGCCATGATGCTTTCAGGAGTTTACATGCTGAAATATATCGGAGAGACCGAGGCTGCAAACAGGATAGAAAAAGCTATTTCTGATGTGCTTAGTGAAGGCATTGCCAAAACACATGATCTGGGCGGTTCATTCGGCACTGAAGAGTTTACGGATTATGTGATTTCGAAATTATAGGTGAATATTCATGAAAGAACTCCGGGATTTATACGATTCCCAAAGAAACTTTCCTGGAAGGCGCCGGAATGATGTAAATGCAATGGGGTGAAAGCCTTGATATGCAGTCTGTGTGGTTTTAAAAACAGCAGTAATACTGAAAAATGCATCAGTTGCGGAGCCGAACTGAAGACAGGGATGAGCAGCGGGGAAATATCGGCGATGATAGACCGTTTGTCGGACCGCAGTGATGCATTGACTGCATCGGAGTTTGAGAGGATATTGAAATGGGTGTTTTTCGCACTTGCAGCGGCAGAACTGTTACTGTGCCTGATATTTCAGGGACAGCCGGCAGCCGGTATCCTTGCCGCCGTATATGCGCTTGTTGCCGGAGTAATTGCCGGATACCCAAATGTTATATGGGCAGTGAACAAATTTCGCATAAGTATTTATGCCAATGCAGATGACATAACTCCCAACGACTTCTGGTCATATGGCCGCAAAGCAGCTTACTGGGTACTTTTTGTAGTTTCGGTTGTTTTCCTGCTGATTTCGTTTTCTTTATGAGAGGATGCAAAACACATACGAGACACAAACGACAACGACGGTGTCGCTAAATGACCGGAAGAATATGACCTGGGCTGATTGTCCGGTAAAACAGTATTTTGATATAATTGGATGCAATATGTTAGAAGCACACTAGTATCCAGGCAATAGCAACTGAAGTCCGGCATACGTTCTGTCGGGACGAAATACAGGGAAGTCCCAGGCTGCGAAAAGATCAGCGGCAGGCATTGCTTCCATGAAGTAACATCAGAAACTGGGGGGAGGACAGAAAATGGATCCGCAATTCGTAAACGAGTATACTGTGTCAGAAAAACGTTTTCTCGAATGGGCCAGACGGCCGGTCACACCTGACGTTAACGATTATTTGTGGATAGCGTTGGCGGTCATCATCCCGGCATTTGCAATAATATCTAAAGCTTATGACTATGTCATCTACTTATTGCTGTATGCTTTTCTGGAACTGTTCTGCTTTTTCATGATTTTTTTCAGGAAGAGACTGCTTCTGGCTAAGCAGTTCAAGGCATACACCATAGTCCAGGGAAAGGATGAATGGAACCGTATAATAGAGTTGGGTGACAAGATCAGGGTGACTGACGGGAATTCTGCCAGTGAATACGAGTGGGCTCAGGTCAAAGAGTTCATCATCGACAGGGATTACCTGATCCTGGTAATGGCAAGAAGGCTGGGTCTGCGTCTTGACAAGTCGGGGTTCACAAAAGGCACAGCTGAGTCGTTCATCGAATATATGAAAAAGGAGCATGCCCGTATACCGATAAAAGTGAGAAAGTAGATACCCGACAGGATCTCAGACATTCATTTCCTGTGATCTCCTGGGTACCGGCAGGGCTGACATCGAAGTGCTCCGGTGGAATGATACCGGCATGCGCTTTTGGAAATCAATGGGATCCAAAGAGCGCAGCATTTACATGAGACTTGAGTGATCGTGGGGTTTGGGATGATAAAGCTGATAGTTACTGATCTTGATAATACACTTCTGAGAAGTGACAAAACCATATCCCGGTATACGGCTTCCGTGCTTGAAAAATGCCGTAAAAAGGGGATCATGATCGCTTATGCCACAGCGAGGTCGAAGCAGTCTGCTTCAAGATTCATTGATATGTTTACTCCCGACATATTCATAGGATACGGAGGAGCTGCAGCATTTGCAGGAGATAAATTGATCTGCCGTTTTGCGATACCCGCTGATGTTTCAGCCCGGCTGATAGGCAGATGCCTTATGGAGCCTGCGATCTCAGGCGTATATGCGATAAGCGAAACCGTTGCCCATGCGAGCAGGCTGGATCTGACGGATGATGCGGATATTCCGCATTACAGGATCGTTGACTTTTCGCAATGCAGCGATATCAGCTACCTGAAAGTTTCACTGGTCAGCAGCGACCAATGTGCAGTGGAGAATATAATGTCGGAGTTTCCGACTCTCAGCTTTCTGCGTTATACCGGTGAGGACCTGTACAGCATAGGCGGTCGGGACGTTTCAAAATGGAAAGCTGTCAGGGCCGTCGCTGAATATTATGGTATCGATACTGCTATGATCGCTGCTTTCGGTGACGACATGAATGACCTTGAAATGATAAGGAACTGCGGTATTGGCGTGGCTGTAAGCAATGCCGTGAAAGGGATAAGGAAAGCAGCCAGGCATATTTGCGGCAGCAACGACGAGGACGGCGTTGCCAAATGGATAGAGGAGCATATACTTGCTGAATGAGTGTATTACGGGCGTCCGGTATAGCCGGTGTGAGCGTGGCATTGCTACTTTTGCCGGGCAGAGGAGACAGCGGTACATAACGAACCTTTGAGGAAAGGAGCGGACCATGTGCACGAGGGCACATCTGGCAGAAGTTGCAAAAACGGAAGATTTGCATGAAAAGCCGGGTCATTCAAGCTGTGACAAATTGAAGCCACAGGGGGCCGTGCCTGTAAATCGGACTGAGAAATACGATTGCCTGCTGTTCGATATCGGCGGTGTCCTGTTCGAGGTTTGCAGCGCACCTAAGATCCTGGAATGGATGGATAATAAGGTCAGCAATGAAGAAATCAACAATATATGGCTGTTTTCCAAGGCTGTCAGGAGTTATGAAAGCGGGCTGATTTCATCAGAGGTTTTTGCAGAAAGTGTAATCGAGGAATTGAAGCTTAGTGTAAGTGCCGAAAAATTCCTTGAAGAATTTGTCGGCTTCATAAAAGGCCCGTATCCCGGGGTTGAAGAACTGTTGAAGAATTTGAGCAGGAAATATACCGTGGCATGCCTTTCCAATACGAACGAACTGCACTGGAAAAGGCTGTGCGATGATTTCAATTTTGATAAAATGATAAAAAGGAGTTTCCTTTCATTCAAAACAGGATTCATGAAGCCGGATCCGGAAGCATACAGGCATGTTATCAGCGAGATGGCATGCGAGCCGTCCAGGATCCTGTTTTTTGACGACAACAGAGTAAATGTCGAGGCTGCCAGGCGCGCCGGTATGGACGCTTTCCATGTATCCGGATTTGCAGATGTGAAGCGGAAGCTGCTTGATATAGGGATTATTAATTAGCACGGTCAGGACCGCATATAATGTTGCAGTGTAAATGCTCCCTATCTCTTTCTGCATCAAGGCCAGAAAACTGTAGTATACAGGTATCCATTGCCCCCGATTCTTATGTTCGCTCGCTTTATATAACATGAGATGTCAGTTTATGAGGTGTATATTGTTAACAAACATATGATGCGCCAGGCACCGCACATATTTATGCAGTGCACTGGCGGTAAAAGGGGGCTTGTTTATGGCATACAGGATCAAACTCAACTCGTTCTATTTGTGCGTTAAGGATTTGAAAAGGGCGGTAAACTTCTATGAGCAGCTTTTGAACCAGAAGGTCGAGGACAATGGTTCACTGTTTGTCATCAACGGCATAAGGTTCTGGCTGTTCGATTACCAGGCTGCAAATGACGACCGTGTCATTTTCGGGCATAACTGCCTGCCGAGTTTTGAAGTGGATGATATCAGAGCCTTAATGAAGAAGCTGGATGAATTGCAGGCGCCGATAGTTTTTCCGCTTACCCGTATAGGGGACAACTGGGTTCTTGAGTTCAGGGATCCGGAAGGTAATGATATCGAGGTATATTCCAGGTACCGTCCACTTGACGAAGAACCGGATCCAGACTACCAGTTTTACTGATTCATCCACGACACATCTGTAATGTGATTTCTGCAAAAAAGCTAATATGTCAGGAAGATGTGGTGGTTTTCTGAGTGAAAAAACCGAAATGCAAAAAGTCACTGACGAGATCATACGTTTCATGCGGGGCAGGTATGCCCTGGATGAAGTGCCGGGCAAACACTATGAAGCTGACTGCCTGAGGTTCCGGCAGGGGAAGAAGGCCATAGTGACAGTCATCTTTTATAGCAAAAGTGGCCACAGGTGCGATATGTGCGTCCACTATACCGGAGCTGCGATCAGCGAAGAGTTCAGGAAAGAACTGGAGGAAAGGCTGACAAGAGTGTATAATTATGATGACTGGTCGATCAGGTGCTCCGGCTGCGGAACTCCGGGATGTTACACGGAAAGAACATATCGGCTTTTGTCTCTAAAACGGTCAAAGCTGAAACAGGACAAAGAATAAACCACACTACCCTGCCGGCATCCGGAATACTGAAGCAAAAAACAGGTGTGAGCACAGACTATGCAAACCTGATGACGGCGATGCTCAGGGCTGCAGGCATTCCCGCAAGACACGTATCCGGGCTGGTCTCAAGACACGTATCCGGGCTGGTCTTCAACAGGATGACCGAGGCAGCGGACTGGTCGCATCCCGCGTCTTCCCATGCATGGGTCGAGTTCTATGCCGACGGGAAATGGCATTTTGCCGACCCGACATGGGGGAACCTGTATTTTGACAGGTCCGGCGGCTTCCACCTTTCATACAGGGAGGAGCTTGTGGATATCTCCACTGTTGAATTCAAGGGCTGGTTCGAGGAATTCCAAAAGAGCGTCGAAGATGACGGATATAAGATTATAGGTGCCATGACGGCGCCTATGAAGTTCACGGCATGGTCTGAGGATCATAATGCCTGGATCATATCGCGGGTGGAAGTGACCAAAACCGGGGGAACGGATGCGGAGCAGCAATAAACCGGTTACTGAGAAGCAAAGCGGATCTGCAGTAACCTGGGTCGGCTGAAACAAACCGGTCAGATGTGAAGCCCTTTGACACAGGAACGAAAAAAGGAAGCGGAATCGACTTTTCATAGGAAGCGACCAGGCTGGCTATTACGAAGGAGAATAGAATCAGGAGAGAACAGAACCTGCGAAGGAGAGCAAGACCTTAACTGCAACAGGAGAGAAAGACATATGGAGATACCTTTCGGACTGCGGACGGCTTTGGAGCGTCAGTTACAGGACGCAGACCATGGACGGCTCGTCCGGGATTCGCAGAATATAAGCCTCAGGTACAGGACCCGGGGCGGCACCGGTGAACGCCTGCTTACGGGCGACAGCGAAGCCTTGTCGTATGCGACAGCAAGGATGCCTGCAACCTACGGAGCGGTGTGTTCGGCGCTTGAAAATACACTGGCATGCGTTGATTGCCGTCCCCGCACGCTGATTGACGCCGGTGCGGGGACTGGGGCAGCTTCATGGGCGGCTGCCGGTCTGCTTGACCTTGAAAGCGTCATGTGCCTTGAGAGAGAGCGCGCGATGCTTGAATTGGGCGCCAGGCTGATGGAAGCCGGGGCACAGGAATCCGGGGACGGGATGCGCGTTCTGCGCGAAGCGAAATGGATCGGGCACGATCTTGGAACAGACGATATCCCGGGAAAGGCCGACCTGGTCATCGCGTCATATGTGCTCAATGAAATGGCCGGGGATACAAGGAGGCGGGCTGTCCAAAAGCTGTGGGAGTCGGCAGGGATGATCCTGCTGCTGGTCGAGCCTGGGACGCCCGCAGGCTTTTCAAACCTGAAAGAAGTACGAAGGATGCTTGTTGAACAGGGGGCGTTCGTTGCGGCTCCGTGTCCCCATTCTGATGACTGCCCGATGGAAGAAGACGACTGGTGCCATTTCGCATGCCGCGTGGCAAGGAGCCGGCTGCATCGCCAGCTTAAGGGCGGAGAAGCGCCGTTTGAAGACGAAAAATTTGCCTATATGGCATTCGTAAGGGAAGCGTACAGGAACGCAGGTATGCGGATCCTGCGCCACCCTCAGGTGCGCGGCGGACATTTAATGCTGAGGGTCTGCACAAATGACGGCATTAAGGATATCACACTGACCAGGAAGGACGGCGAAAGGTACAAAAAGGCGCGCAAGGCTTCATCCGGCGATGAGTTGGACTGATCCGGCAGAATCAGGTATAATCAGAGTGTAAGATGCAATGTTTGGATACGAAAGATACAGGAACCGGCAGATCCTCACCACAGGAAAACTGTCAGAAGAAAGGCAGTTGATCACATGTTATATATATTCTCGATAATCCTGATCGTAGCGTCAAATACCATGTATCATATCAGTCAGAAGTCGACCCCGGAGCGGGTGAACCCGTTCGTGGCACTCCTGGCTACATATGCCACTGCTTTAATTCTGACGGCGGTGACACTTCTCTTTTACAGGCCGGAAAAGGGCCTGATAGAATCCATGAAACAGCTCAACTGGACCAGCATCGTACTGGGCATCTCGATCGTCGGACTGGAACTTGGTTACCTGCTGGCATACAGGGCCGGCTGGAACATAAGCGTAGGATCGCTCGTTGCCAACATCCTGCTTGCCCTTGTACTGATCCCTATAGGGGTAATGCTGTATCATGAGAAGTTCGAACTGACCAAGGTGATCGGTTCTGTCTTCTGTATCGCGGGCCTGACATTGATCAACAAAAAGTAGGCGTACGCAGGCAAAAACGGGCGCGCGCAGTCAAAGACCAGGCGCGTTTCGGTAAAAAGCCGGTGCGAGACGGATGCCCTGCAATTGACCGGTATAGCTGTGAAACCTGGTCCGGAGGGGAAACCGAAGATTTCCATGGAGGTGGGTTGCCATGAAAAAAGCCTCGAACTGCGAGCATTGTGTAAATTACATGTATGACGATGAATATGGCGGATATATGTGCACTGTTGATATGGACCAGGACGATTACGAAAGGTACGTGCAAAGGTCGTACCAAAACTGCCCTTATTTCAGGCTGGACGATGAGTACGGGACTGCCAGGAAGCAGATGTGATCTGAAAGATATAGTGATCAGGGAAGTAACAGGCGAGTTCGGGGAGTGGGCATCCGTTATAAGGGACTCGTTTGCAACGGTTGCGGAGGAGTTCGGCATAACGCGGGAAAATGCCCCGACCAATCCGGCATTTACAGAGGCCGATTCCCTTGAAAAAATGAAAGAGAAGGGAATATTCATGTTCAGCGCATATCTTGGCGGGCATCGCGTCGGCTTTGTGGCTGCAGAGAAGGCTGACGGCGGCTGCTGGTACATGGAAAGGCTTTGCGTATTGCCGCAGTACAGGCACAGGGGGATCGGAAGGAAGCTGATGGATTTCGTTTTCGAGACCGTCAGGCAACGGGACGGCAAAAAGGTTTCCATCGGTATTATCAATGTAAACACAGTGCTGAAAAACTGGTATATCGGCTACGGGTTTACCGAAACGGGCAAACGTAAATTCAGCCACCTGCCGTTCGAGGTGTGCTTCCTTGAAAAGGAAATACAGTTCTGACAGGAGGCTGTACATGTATAGCAGACAGTCTTGATATAGTTTGGTCAGACTGGTATATTACATGGAACGACAGGCAGAATCAATGGCGGGTCACGGAGTGCTGCTATGGAGTACAAATACAGCAAAGATGATAATTTCGAGGATTTTGCATGCGGCAGGGTACTGTACCACAGGTCCGGCATGCCATGCTTTCCCGTGAGACTGGCGGATGAGATATTCAAAAGGTGCATGGAACACCTGGGCAGGCAGGACGATATCGTGCTGTTCGACCCGTGCTGCGGAGGCGGGTACATGGCCGCAGTACTTGGGCTGCTCAATCCGGCGGCAATAAGGAAGTTCGTTTGCTCAGATATTGACGAAGAAGCGGTCGCGCTTGCGCGGAGCAACCTGTCCCTGCTTACGATGGACGGCCTGCTGCGGCGTAGGGACCAGATCGCTGAAATGATAGAGACGTTCGGCAAGCAGTCGCATAAAGATGCGATGAGAAGTGTGGACAGATTCATCGGGATCATGCGGGAACGGCCGTTCGTTCCTGAAATAAGGTGCTTCACTGCGGATGCGCTGGATAAAACAGCATTCTGCGGTATGGATTTTACTGCAGATATTGTCATTGCCGATGTTCCTTATGGAAATCTTTCCACGTGGTCCGAAAAGGAAGACGTTGCTGCCGATATGTTACTCGACTCCGTCAAATGCGCCATCCATGAAGACTCTGTCGTCGCTGTTGTTTGTGACAAATCCCAGAAAATCCGCAACAGCGGCTATAAAAGGCTTGAACGGTTCAAGGCCGGAAAAAGGGTGGTCGAGATACTGCATTTATGGACATAACACGATCTGAGCTGCATCAACGGTTTTGCTGATATGTTTTTTAC
>Ga0134092_1003634_pt1 | contig 10161 bp, 10 predicted proteins | sample 3_6taG_FD_94454 | JGI IMG/M metagenome (GOLD analysis project Ga0134092, IMG submission 94454) | Switchgrass degrading microbial communities from high solid loading bioreactors in New Hampshire, USA - 3_6_20_6_A3 metaG | ecosystem: Engineered > Bioreactor > Semi-continuous > Anaerobic >...
CGGCTTAAATGCTATTCCAGGAGTAAGCTGCTTACGTCCTGAAGGCGCTTTCTATGTCTTCCCCAACATTAAATCTTTCGGCAAGTCCAGTAAAGAAATCGCTGACTACCTACTTTATGAAGCAGGCGTGGCTTGCTTAGCCGGTACTTCCTTCGGTTCTTACGGTGAAGGATATTTACGTCTTTCCTACGCTAACTCAGTAGAAAACATTGAAAAGGCTATAGCAAGAATTAAAGACGCACTGGCTAAATTGAAATAACCTTTGTTTTTAAAAAGCCTTTGTGGAAATCCACAAAGGCTTTTTTAGCGGTCGTTACGGGCTATTCACCGCTTAAGCTTCTTTTATGGCATCAACTATTCGGCCTATTTTTTCAGGAGTCAAAAGATTATCCCCTTTAGTCTGAAAAAGTTCCTCCAGCCGGTTTAGCAAAACCGCCTCAAAAGTCCCCACTTCCAGTTCACTGGCATTAGTAAAAACCACAGCCTGATAGACAGGAACATCTTCCTTTAAACGCTGTTTTAAAAAATCTTTTAAACGCTTAGCCCCGTACCGGACTTCCAGCAGTGGGTTAGGAAAGCTAAGGGTTTTGCTTTTCGGATTTTTAGGTTTTAAGGTTTGGGACCATTCTTTTTCATTTTCTTTACCGCAAATTTTTCCGGCCAAAATATTTACTTCCAGGCACCAAACGCCCTGACGGTTGACCAAGGTCCAATCAATTCGAGCCCCTTTTTTGCCCTTTTCCACTTTTACTCCCTGTAGAGCATGGATATCCTCATCGATAGCTTCCAGTCGCTTTAAAAACTTATAATCAGCATTTAACTTAACCAGCCGTTTTCTGATTTTGGAAGTTATTTTTAAAGCAAAATAGCAGAAGACCACATAGATGGTGTAGAATATAGGATTCCGATAGAGAAAATCGATATAGGCTAGTCCGGGCAAGACGACACCCCAGATAGCTCCGATTTTTATCCATTCTAACTGTTTTTGCCGAAACAACTCCTTTTTGCTGCGACTGACTTTTGCCATCTAAATCCTCCTTAAGTTAACCTAACCCGCTTTCCTTTACTTTACTATCTCCGGTAAACAATTATAATAAATTCTAGGTTTAAATCTTTAATCCTTTTTATCGCTATAATCTATCAAATTTATAAAGGAGCTATACTCGATGAATTTAGAACGCTACAAGACCGTCCTCTGGGATTGGAACGGTACCTTAATCAATGATGCCTGGCTGTCAGTAGCTGTTAACAACGAGCTTTTGGCCAAACGGGGAATGCCTCCGGTAAGCCTGGAAGATTACAGGAAAGCTTTTGATTTTCCGGTAATCAATTACTACATCAAGTTAGGCTTTGACTTGGAAGCTGAACCTTTTGAGCGGATTGCCGAAGAATATATCATCTTATATGAAAAAAGGCGCTTCGAATGTAGCCTACAAGAAGGTGCTAACGAAGTGCTGGATCGTTTTTCGGCTTTGGGAATATGCCAAAATATTCTCTCTGCCAGCCATATTGAAAGCCTCAAACCCTTTGTCGACCATTACCAGCTCACACCTTATTTTACACAGATTCTGGGGCTCGATAATCACTATGCCGCAAGTAAGGTTCAAATAGGCTTAGATTGGCTTAAGAAAACTACTGTCAAACCCCAGGAAATTCTTTTAATCGGCGACACCCTTCACGACTGTGAAGTGGCCCAAGCCCTGGGAGCCGATTGTATTGTGGTAGCCTGCGGACACCAGGACGAAAGCAGACTCCGGTCATCAGGCGCCAGGGTTCTTTCCTCCCTCCAAGAGCTTAAGGATCTTTTACCAAAATAAGATTATAAAATACAGAAAAGGAGTAGGATGATGAGTTACTTATTTGTTTGTTACCCCAGTTGAAGCACCTGTAAAAAAGCCAAGGCTTGGCTCGATAAAAAAGCTATAACTTACGTTGAACGGCATATTAAAAACCAAAAACCAACTGTTGTCGAACTTAGAGAATGGCATAAAAAAAGCGGCCTGCCTTTGAAAAAGTTTTTTAACACCAGCGGCCAAATTTATAAAACCCTGGGACTGGCTAAAAAACTCCCGGCTATGACCGAAGAAGAACAGCTAGATCTTCTGGCCAGCGACGGTATGTTGGTTAAAAGACCTATTTTAGTCGGGGAAAACAAAGTCTTAGTGGGCTTTAAGGAAGAAGGCTGGGAAAGAGAGCTGGAGAATAAGGAAGCCAGGCTTTGCCTGGCTTTAGGGGTAAGCCTTGTATGTAGTTTAATCGCAGAAGCATAAAAGGAGAATCAACACCAAGAAAATTACCCAGATTTTGTCATTGTTGAAACCGCCCATCGTCGCACCCCCTTGCTTTCCAGCTCTGCTTTATCCTATGTAAGTAGCAAAGAGAGTGTTACCGGCTCCAAATATTACCAGCTATCTTGCTTACCGACCGTCCTTATGATTATTATGCTTAATTGGCTCCTATCCTGAATGTTTAACAGTTAATACAATGTAAATACAGGTCCGGTTCCAGCCAGAACCAACTAACCCAGCATTTCTTCTCTCCAAAGTTAACTTCCAAATTGGTTACATCTTTATCCTCTTTGATTTCGTTAAGACGGCAGAAGGGACAAACTTCGTCTCGCTGAAATATTTTATTGAAACACTTACAGTCAGAAGGAAAACCTTGAACTTTGGCTTTTTTATTGGCGGCAAGGATCAACCGCTCTTCATTAATTATATAGGACGGATAGGGCAAGAGATCGATGACCTTAATAATCGGTTTAGGCACTTCAAATCTTGGCATTTCGTCTTTTTCTATTTTGATTTTTTTTACTTGGTAAACATTTAAAATTTTAGCCAGGCGTCTTTCATCTTTCGGCAGCATGCCCATGAAGCGAATTCCATATTCCCAAGCAGAGTTAATGTGCTTTTTACGTAAAAGCTGACCTAATAAGGTAAACTCCTCCTGCTCAACTTCAAAAGTTAATTCTATAATTATTTCCCGTTCAATGGGAAAATCCAAAGAGCTACTGATTTTTGCCCCACTTACACTTAAATCTAAGATTCTTAATGGAAAGCGTTTTCTTAAGGCAACATTTTCTTTGTCGACAGTGATTATTTTCCCCGTCCCTTCCAGCGGTTCGGGCAAATAAACCCTGAAACTATTACGTTTCTCTATAATTAACTTTTTCTCCTTATGAATTTCCGACATACTTATCACTCCAAATCAAAAAATGAAATGGATAACTCAAAAAGCATCTCGAAAAACAATTTAAATAGTTAATTTATATCAAATATTAACATAAGTTAATTATTAAAGCAATTTACCCAGCCACAAAAAAAGACTGGTTTTTTCCAAACCAGTCCTCTAAAGTAACAAAGTGTAGTTAGTCTCTCTTCTTAAATACTTTGCTTTGTTTTCAGTTTTTTATCTATTTTTTCAATACTTCAGGATTTAAACAGTTAGGAGGTAATTCTCCTCTGAGCCCTGCCAGTAAGTTTTCTACAGCCATCAAGCCCATATTAGTTCTGGTCTCATAAGTTGCACTGGCAATATGGGGGCAAACTACCACATTATCCAGCTCAGCAAGACCTGGAGCCATGGCAGGTTCATCTTCATAAACATCCAGACCTGCTCCCCAGATTTCGCCTTCTTGCAGCGCTTTAACTAAAGCTTTTTCATCCACAACCGGTCCCCGGGCAGTGTTAATGAGAATTGCTGTTTTCTTCATCTGTTTTAATTCTCTTTCCCCAATGAGGTGCTTGGTTTCGGGAGTAAGGGGCACGTGCAAAGATACAAAATCAGCTTCTTTTAACAAGGTATGCAGATCTACAAACTTTCCACCGGTTTCAGCTTCAAAGGTCGGGTTAGGTGCAACATCAGTATAGAGTATCTTCATATCAAAACCTTTTGCCTTCCTGGCAAAAGAACAGCCAATCCGTCCGCCGCCGACTACACCTAAAGTCTTACCCGTTATTTCTTGACCCAGGAAGAGTAAGGGACCCCAGCCTTCATACTTGCCTGCTCTCATAAACTTGTCAGACTCTACCACTCTTCTGGCAACTGCAAAGAGGAGAGCCCAAGCCATATCTGCTGTTGCTTCAGTTAACACACCAGGGGTATTGGTGATTAAAATGCCACGCTCAGTAGCAGCTTTAACATCAATATTGTTAAAGCCTACGGCATAGTTGGCAAAAATTTTCGCACCTTTAGCCGCATCTAATACTTCCGCATCTATAGGATCAGTTAATAAGCAAATCACACCGTCTCTGCCTTTTACCTTTTCGATCAGTTCAGCCTTTGTCAGAACCCGATCCTCTGGGTTAACCTCCATTTCACAGTGCTGAGCAAGTAGGTCCAAAGCTGGTTTAGGGATTTCTCGCGTTACATATACATTCCACTTTCTCGTCATTCTTATCCTCCTTTAGGCTGCAAGAATTATTATAAAAATAGTAATTTAGATTATTTTAAATAATACTCCATAAAACTAGGAGTTGCAATAACAACTTACAAAAACTACCTATTCCAAGCATGTAATAAACGGGCTATGTTTACGGCCTGCGCTTTTAAATAAATCCGTCCTCTTTCCAAAGCCTGTTCCAGAGTGATAGGCCCGGGAGCTATGCTAAAGACTGCATCCAGGCCGGCTTCATAAACAGCTTGGTAGTTTTCACCCAGACCACCTGAAATGGCGATAACCGGCACACCTAATCTTTTGGCGACTTTTGCAATTCCGACAGGAGCTTTTCCATGGGCTGTCTGGTAATCTGTTCGGCCCTCCCCTGTAATCACCATGTCGGCGCCCTTGATTTTTTCTTCCAGCTTGGTTGAGGAAATAACGATGTCAATACCCGGCTTTAAAGTAGCCCCTAAGAGACTTACCAGTCCTGCTCCCAGTCCTCCTGCCGCCCCGGCGCCGGGTAAGTTAAGAATATCCTTGCCCAATTGCTCCTTAATAATCCTGGCGTAATGGGCAAGATTATGATCCAGAATCTTAACTTTTTCCGGCGTAGCTCCCTTTTGAGGGCCGAAAACAGCTGAAGCCCCTTTTGGCCCGCATAAGGGATTATCTACATCACAAGCTACAATAATGGTAGTATTTTTTATCCGGGGGTCCAAACCCGACATGTCTATCCGGGCAAGTCTTCCCAGGCTACCTCCGCCGAAGGGAAGTTCTTCACCTTTTGCGTCCAGGAAACTGATACCTAATGCCTGAGCCATTCCCACTCCGCCGTCATTAGTCCCGCTACCGCCAATACCCACAATGATCGTATGACACCCTTGATCTAAAGCAGCCTTAATCAATTCACCGGTACCATAAGTAGTAGTAATAAGCGGATCGCGTTTGCCCACCGGAACAAGTGGAAGTCCTGAAGCTGCTGCCATCTCGACTACAGCAGTCCCATCGGGCAATAAGCCATAAAAGGCCTTAACCGGTTTTCCTAATGGACCGGTCACTTTTAAGTAGTGCTTTTCCCCGCCTAAAGCGCTAAGAAAAGCATCAACCGTTCCCTCTCCCCCGTCGGCAATAGGAACTTTTATAACCTCGGCTTCGGGAAATACTTCCAACAAAGCTTCGGCGATGATCTCCGCTACTTGGACGGAAGTAAGACTTCCTTTATATGAATCCGGGGCTATTACAAACCGCATGTTTCTCTCTCCTCTGTTCAAACTTTTAGAGCAATCCTAACCGGAAAACCCTCTTGGCATTACTAGACGTTATTTCCGCCAGTTCTTCCCAATCCATTTGCCTTAAATCCGCAACAAATTTGGCGATTTCAGCGACATAAGCCGGTTCATTACGCTTTCCCCTGTAAGGTTCCGGCGCCAAATAAGGGCAATCGGTTTCTAACAGCAAATGATCTAGAGGAATTTTAGGAGCAATTTCTTGCAGTCTTCTGGCGTTTTTAAAAGTAACCGGTCCGGCCAGGGAAATATAAAAGCCAGAGTTGATGCAAACTTTAGCCATTTCCCAGCTACCGGAAAAACAGTGGAGAATACCACCGTATTCTCCAGCCTGCTCCTCTTTAATGATCTGCAGAATATCACCATGGGCATCCCGATCGTGAATGCTGATGGGCAGCTTAAATTCTTTAGCTATCTGAATTTGTTCCCGAAAAACAGCTTGTTGTAGATCTTTTGGCGTAGGATCCCGGTAATAATCTAGGCCTATTTCACCTACAGCTACCACCTTAGGCCCCTGAAGCAACTTCTTAAGTTCCTCATAAGTCTCAGCGGTAACTGTGTCCGCATCTTGTGGGTGAATTCCGACAGCCGCGTAACAGCAAGAATGGGCTTTGGCAATTTCTACAGCCCGCCGACTGGAAGGCAAGTCGTAGCCCATGTTAGCAATATAACTTACCCCTGCTTCCTGTGCTCTAATCAGTACTTCCTCCAGATCTTCAGCAAACGCTTCTTCGTTTAAATGAGCATGGGTGTCAAAAAGCATCTTACTTCACCTTTGCTCCGCTTGGTACATCCCTGTCTAAAGTGAGTACGCCTAACTTATCTCCTTCGGAAGCGGCTAACAGCATTCCCTGAGAAGTAATTCCTCTCAGTTTGGCGGGTTTAAGGTTGTAAACTACAACGATCTTCTTCCCAACCATTTCTTCCGGAGTATAATGGAGGGCAATTCCTGCCACAATCGTCCTTTCCTCTTCACCTATCTTTACTTTAAGTTCCAACAGTTTGTCAGCTTTTTCTACCTTTTTAGCCTCGATTACTTCAGCCACCCGAAGCTGGACTTTAGCAAAATCATCAATAGTAATCACATTGGCTAATTCTTCATTAGCCGGTTCTTCTTTTTTAACTTCCTCCACTTTTTTCTCCTCCTCTTGTTTTGCGGTAGCTTCAGCGACAACCTCTTTCTTTTCCTCAATACGTGGGAAAATAGGTTCTCCCCTGTTAATTTTAATCCCTGTAGGAGTTCCTCCCCAATTTAAAACGCTTTCCCAGGTCAAAACTTCCGGATGGTCACTTAATCCTAATTGGGTCCAGACCTTGGCCGGAGTATTGGGCATAAAGGGTGAAATGTAAATGGTACTGATCCGGATAGCTTCTACTAAATTATACATAACCGTATGCAGTCTCTTCTCCTTAGCCGGATCTTTAGCTAAAGCCCAGGGAGCAGTTTCTTCAATATATTTGTTAGCCTTATTAATCAGCTTCCAAATGTGGGACAAGGCTGCACTAAATTCAAAATTATTTAAAGCTTCATCTACCTGTTTGGGCAGTTCTTTAGCAATAACCTTTAATTCCTCATCAATAGGTTCAGCCTGGCCAGGTTCGGGAATAATGCCCTGGCAGAATTTATTAAGCATGGAAGTAGTCCTGCTTAACAGGTTGCCATAATCGTTGGCCAGGTCCGTATTAATTCTTAGGATTAAGGCGTCTTCAGAATAATAGCCATCAGAGCCGTAAGGCATTTCTCTCAATAAGAAGTAACGGATGGCGTCAGCTCCGTATTGATTGATCAAGACTAAGGGATCTACTACGTTTCCTTTTGATTTGGACATCTTACTGCCGTCAACTAACAGCCAGCCATGTCCGAAGACCTTTTTAGGCAATTCAATTCCGGCGGCCATTAAGATGGTCGGCCAGATAATAGTATGGAAACGCATAATATCCTTGCCTACCAAATGAACGGCATGGGGCCAATACTTTTTAAATAAAGAATCATCCTCCGTTCCATAGCCTAAAGCAGAAATATAGTTTGTTAAGGCGTCAAACCAGACGTAAATAACGTGCTTTTCGTCAATAGGTACAGGAATACCCCAATTAAAGGTAGTCCGGGAGATACATAGGTCTTCCAGTCCTTGTTTGATAAAGGCCAGCATTTCATTTCTTCTGGTAACCGGTTGAATAAAATCAGGATGGGTCTCAATATACTCTACTAACCGATCGGCATACTTGCTCATCTTGAAAAAGTAACTTTCTTCCTTCAAAAGCTCTACCGGCCGACCACAATCAGGGCACATTCCGTCTTTTAACTGTCTTTCCGTCCAGAAAGTCTCACATGGGGTACAGTACCAACCTTCGTATTCAGACTTGTAAATATCGCCCTGATCATAAATTTTCTTAAACAAAGCCTGCACAACTTTTTGATGCCGTTCTTCAGAGGTCCGGATGAAGTCACTGTACTCAATGTTTAAATCTTTCCACAATTGTTTAAAACTTGCAACGATCCGGTCAACAAACTCCAGGGGAGTAAGCCCTGCTTCCTTAGCCCGTCGTTCAATTTTCTGACCGTGTTCGTCTGAACCGGTAAGAAAAAACACGTCATAACCCTGCAGCTTTTTATAACGTGCCAAGGTGTCTGCCATGGTGGTCGTTAAAGCGTGGCCAATATGCAATTTATCACTGGGATAGTAAATGGGTGTAGTGATATAAAAAACCTTATCTTCCATTCTTAACCCTCTCTTTTTTGGTAGATTATTGTAATTTTTTGTCGAAAATTGTTTAACAATCCACAATATTATATTATAATATAGTATTATCTGGAAAAAAAGCTTTGTCGGTTTTAGCTTTAACGGAAAATAATAATATCGTTTCCTGCCAGGCTAACCTCTAAGCTTTCTTCTTATAGTAAAGTCCTTTAACCCTTCTGTCAAGTTTTTCCTATTTGGGCATTTTTATGTACGGAAAATATTGACTTTTAATGGTACTGCTGGTATAATTTTCTCAGAATGTCGAAATATGTTGAAAGGGAGGAGAAACCAAAGATGATTAAGTCGACTGGTATTGTCCGTAAAGTAGATGAGCTGGGTAGAGTCGTCATCCCCATTGAATTACGCCGCACTTTAGGCATTGACGAAAAAGACGCTTTAGAAATTTACGTTGATCACGAAAAAATCATACTCAAAAAATATGAACCGGCTTGCGTTTTCTGCGGAAATGCCGAAGATGTCCGTATCTTCAAAGGGAAAAACGTTTGCCGTGAATGCGCTGAAGCTATGGCTAACGGACAAGTTGGTTAATCCTGCGTTACATAAAACGAGCCATGCAAAAAGCACCTTTTGAAGGTGCTTTTTATATTTTGTCATCTGTCCTCTGTAAAAATATGAACCATGCCGAACTTTAAAGGTCCGGCATTATATTTTTATTTAGTTAAGCCCGCTGCCAAATACATATTGGAGATTAAAGATTCCAGTTGAATCCTTCCTGACCTTCCGCCCGTAAGTTCATCTAAAGCTGCGTTGACTGCCGGGTGAAAGAACTGACCTCTTGCTTTTGCTTCTATCCCCTTCATTACGGCTTGCTCTAGAATCTTCCGGTTTTGAATACGTTTATCAGTAGGAATAGGGTTTAAGATTAACAACTTTTCACCAAAAGGAATTTGCTCCGGTAACCTGCCGTTTAGTTTCACCTTTTCACCTACAAAAACATATCCATCACAGATATCTCCGCCCTTTCCCAGCACCTTAATGCCATGGGATATTAGCCATTCGATAGTAGCAGCTATATCCAGCATATCCTTTGGGGAAGTTGCGATTAAAGACACCGGAAGAGAAGTTAAGCTCTTAAGGTCACTACAGATTTGTCCGCTTTTAAGGTTATCTATCCCCCCCATGCCGGCCGTAACAGCAAAAGGAATCCCCCATTTAGCTGCCACGGCCATGGTTCCGGAGGCAGTTAAGGCTCCGTTTAACCCTTGGGTACAAGCTTCTTCCAATTTGGCCTGGTCAATCCGGAGAAGGTCCTTTGCTCGCTGCCTAAAAGGTAAAAAATAGGCAACTCCTCCTAAAGTTATCCTGCCTCCGTCTATCCAGACAAGCCAAGGAAATTCCGGTGGCATAAGCTTTAGCAACTCTTCATCGCCAACTCTTGTCAGCCCATGGGTTAAAAGGGCTGTTTCCACTAAAAAAGGTATTGCTTTCCTCACAGTTTTTCCCAGCCTTTAATGGAAATGTTTTCCTACTTATTAATGTACTAACTCCCTTTAATTGAGTCAAATTAATCAATCTGACTACTATTGTAAAAAAAATAGTTTTCTCAACCTTAAGTATGATATTGTTTTAAAAATATAGTAGGAATTCTCTAATTTTATGCCGAATTTACAAAATGTAAAAATTTTGCAACTATCAAAACTTAATCGGGGTCTATCTGTCTATGCTTATTTAAGAGGAGGGATAACATGAATCGGAGCCGTTTAATGCAAGCAGCCAATGGTCAGATTCCTTTTGA
>Ga0134092_1003643_pt1 | contig 10141 bp, 9 predicted proteins | sample 3_6taG_FD_94454 | JGI IMG/M metagenome (GOLD analysis project Ga0134092, IMG submission 94454) | Switchgrass degrading microbial communities from high solid loading bioreactors in New Hampshire, USA - 3_6_20_6_A3 metaG | ecosystem: Engineered > Bioreactor > Semi-continuous > Anaerobic > Digestate...
TATGCCGGGGCTTACTGAAGAACAGAAGGATTACATTTATCACGCAGAACTGGTACTCGACAATCAGAGAATCATTATGAGTGATCATGTAGATATTCCATTCTCCGTTTGCTATTCAAACTTCCTAACGATTATGTATGACACAAAGGAAGAAGTGCAGCGTGCGTACGAAATCATGAAAGAAGGAAGCACTACAATATATAAAATGGAAGAAACTCCATATAGCTCCTGCCGTGTGGTTTTTGTTGATAAATACGGTATTCGCTGGGGTATTATGACGGAGCAAACTGAAAGATAACATATCAAGGGGGATTTTGCGATAAAATTGCGGTTTCTAAATTAGCAGGTTGAGTTGACAGAATGAATGCAACCTTTTAAACCGAGAACTGGAGTAGAACAAAATAAGATAAATAAAGAAATATTTCAAATTGCTATGGAACAATCATCCATGGATATCAATTGTAAAGCGGGTGATTTTTGCAAAGCAATCATGTCGCTGTTAAGTATAACCTGTTCGAGATATATACATCAAGATCCAGTGAAGGCAAGGATAATGGATGAAGAACAAAAGCGCTTTTTCAAGAGATGCTTATGGACAAGGATTCGAAAACAAGAACAATGGAACAGTGCAAATATTGGACAATTTAATAAAAGAATTTTATTGCTGTTACAGGTTTGAACAATAAGGTGAACAGAACTCGAGGATTTAAACAGGAGAACCATCCCCTTGTCTGGAGAAAGGATGACATATGAATATCAGTAATTATAAAAAGTATATTTCGGCAGAAACAATGATGGGGCCAAACTGCGTAAGGCTTCTTGGAGAGTTATTCGACAAATATCCTTTGCAACTTACACCAGATGATTTAGTTCTTGATTTGGGATGCGGAACTGGGCTGACGAGTCTTGTGATTGCAAAAGAGACTGGAGCGAAGGTTTATGCCAATGACCTGTGGGTGAGTGCAGAAGATAATAAAAAACGGTTTATCGAATGGAAGATTGATGGACAGGTAATACCTGTTCGCGAAGACGCCAATAATCTGCATTTTGATCATAAGCTATTCAATGCTTTGATCAGCATTGATTCATATCATTATTTTGCAGGTGAGCAAGGATTTTTCCAGGAAAAGATACTTCCATTTATGAAAGATGACGGAGTGGTTCTGATAGGCATCCCAGGTCTGAAAGATGAATACGAAGGCCGATCCGAAGAACTTTTATCCGATTGGCTTGGGAATGAAGCCTATATGTTTAAAAGCCCCAGAACATGGAAAAAGCTTATTGGCAGTCATAACAGGATCGAATCAGTGGTAACATGGGAAATGGATTGCTTTGAAGAAGCATGGAATGAGTGGCTTGCAACTGATAATGAGTATGCACACAGCGACAGGCAATACTTTGAAACAATTATCAATCCTTATACTTGCTTTGTTGGTATATATGTAAAGTTAAAAAGGTAATGGAAAGCTAATCTGGAACTTTGAAAACAATGGATATATATTGCCATGCAGCATGGTATGGAAATGTCATACGGCCGAGATGGTCAATGCCTTAAAAGAGGTTGGGTATGATGCCGTACGCCTGACAGTCGCCTGGTCACTTTATGCAGACGATCAAACCTTTTAATCGAGTAAGATTTTCTTGGCTAAGATCATGAATATGCGGTGAGATGGAAAGAGTTCTGAAACAGATCGTCAGTGCTGATCGTCGGTTTCCTGCGTGTTCTCGGCAATCCTGTAGCCAACGCCGACCTCTGTGAAAATGTACCTGGGGTTCGTCGGATCATCTTCGATCTTCCTGCGAATGCTGGCCATATGGACACGCAGGATTTTGTTATCCATGAGGGCTGATGGTCCCCAGAGCTCACGCAGGATCGATTTATATGTCAACACACGCCCCGGGTGTTTGCCCAGTAAAGCTACGATCCTGAATTCGTTCGGGGTCAGATGGACATCTTTCCCGCGAACACACACCCTTAACTTTTTATAGTCGATTTCCAGCTCTCCGACACGATAACAACCGTCTATTCCGATTTCTTTATTCTCTGCCGCGGTAAGTGAATGCCTTAATGCTGTTCGTATACGGGCAAGCAATTCGATCGAACTGAATGGCTTCGTTATATAGTCATCTGCCCCGGAGTCCAAAGCAACCGCTTTGTCTTCATCCGAGCTTCGTGCAGAAATCACGATGATCGGGGTCAATGTCCATTTCCGGACACTCGTTATGATATCAATGCCATCCATATCCGGAAGTCCAAGATCGAGCAAAATGCAATCGGGACAGTGAGACGCAACCATATGGAGTGCCAATTTTCCATCGGTTGCAGTAACAGTTTCATATCCGGCGGCGCTGACTGTTGTTTCCAGATAATTCAAAATACCCGGATCGTCCTCAATAATCAAAATTTTCTGAAATACCTTACCCGACATGCATATCCTCCTTACACGGCAGCGAGAATTCAAATGCAGCACCGCCATGACGACTCTTCCCGGCAAACAGTTGTCCATCATGCGCTTCGATGATGGATCTGCACACAGACAATCCTATTCCCATGCTGCGCCGATCATCGCTCCTGCTGCGTTTGGACAGATATGTCCCGTCAAGGATCTGGGGCAATATTGACGCCGGAATGCCGCATCCGTCATCTTCGACAGAGATGAAAACCATACCATTCTCTTTCCTGAGGTGGATCCAAATTTTCGTGGCGCCTTCCGCATGCGCACTTACATTGTCGAACAAATTGATCAATACCTGTTCGATCAGCATCGCGTCCATCGGGACAAGAATGATATCCCGGAGCGTATCCGACTCCACAGGCAGAGAACCCGGAAGACGATGATATTTCGTAATCGCACTGCCGATGATTTCCTCCAGTACTTCATCCTCTTTTTTGATCATACTGTGATTGCTGACACGGGTGACAGACAACAGATTTTCAGTTACACGGACAAGCCATTCTGCATCTTTGCGGATACCTTCAGCAAGACGGATCTGATCGGCGGCAGATAATTCCTGTTCCAGTATTGCCGAACTTGCTCCGATGATGGCAGTCAGAGGCGTGCGCAAATCATGGGCGATCGCACGCAATAAGTTGGAGTACATTTTTTCCCGTTCAATGTCAAACCGAAGCCGTTCCTGCTGTTTGAGCCGTGTGGTCAGTGTACTTATCAGTACAGATACGATCAGCATGACCGCAAAAGTCAGAGGATATCCTGTATAACTGATACTGAATGCCCAAAACGGATATGTGAAAAAATAGTTTACGCAGAATGTGCCTATGATGGCAGCAACTATTCCCCAAATGTACCCGTCTGTCCACCGGGCCACAATGACCACAGCCATTATAAAAACAGCCATAGCAAAGGGATTGTTATCGTCATCGACGGATGACAAAAGCTCCGCGAGTCCGATTGTCGCGCCAAGCGTTAACAGAAGGACAAGCACATTTCTAATTATTTTATTTTCCTGCAGAAATGCTTTTAACCTGTCCGTAATACTCACCCCCGAATGGATACAGATATTGTATCATGGCATCACATATCCCGTAACAGATAATTTTGTACATTGGGTTATTCTTTGCGAAAAATTAGCAGTGGAATGTTGTATAAAATGTTGTATAATATGACAGGTTGCGTGTCGACAGCATGGGGAAAGAAATGTACTTCTCCGGCGGTTATATAATGACTTGGGGCAAACCAATGCGGCGCTGCTAAACCAAAAGAAAAAGAGAAAGGAAGGAAAGAAAGAAAAATGTCTCTCAATTGGATCATCACTGTACTAAGTATTATTGCAGTAACACTTGCATATGTGGTCTGGAATTATACGCGGATCCGCAAAATGCCGGAGGGAACTGCTGATATGGTCGAAATGGCTGCAATTATCCGTTCCGGCGCAAATGCATTCATGAAAACCGAATATAAAACCATTGCGATTGTTGTCGTTCTGGTTGCATTGGCTTTATCACTTTTTGTAGAAAAAACCAGCGGCATTACTTTCATTGTAGGTGCCGCCATGAGTAGCTGTGCCTGCATACTTGGGATGAAAAGCGCAACATATGCCAATGTAAGAACAGCAAATAAGGCACGGGAAAGCATGTCCATAGGTGATACTGTTAAGGTGGCGCTGTGCGGGGGCAGCATCTCCGGCTTGAGCGTACAGGCTTTTGGTATGCTTGGCCTTGCTGCGGTCCTGCTGATTTGGGGCGGAGTCAACCATCAGACGGAAGGCAGCGGTCTGCTGCTCCACCTCCAGGGAATCAACGCTTCTGTGATGCGCGTGTCAACATACTCGCTCGGATGTTCTCTGGTTGCCATGTTCAACCGTGTCGCAGGCGGCAATTATACAAAAGCTGCAGATATTTCCGCTGATATCCTGGGGAAAATCCGGAACGATCTTCCTGAGGATGACAGCAGGGTTCCGAACGTAATTGCCGACTTCATCGGTGACAATGTCAATGATATCGCCGGTAACTGCTCAGACCTTCTTGAGAGTTTTGTCGCAACGATGTCCGCTACCATTATGATTGCCGTGATCATGTTCCAGAAATTCGGCATCGACCAAATGTTCAATCCGACTGTGATCTTCCCGATCGTCCTTGCGGGAGCAGGTCTGTTGAGCTGCCTGATTGGTATGCTGTATGCGAATGTGAAAAAGATGGGAAACGAACCTTCTCATGAATTGAATCTTGCCACATGGATCTCCGCAGGACTGACGGTCATTCTTGGTCTGGGAGCATCCTGGCTTATCTTCGGAAAGATCGATGCTGCCGCATTTGGAACATTCGGATGGAAAGCAGGCTGGCTGAGCCCGTGGATCTGCGCGGTGTTCGGACTTGCCAGCGGTGTCGCGATCGGATCCATTACCGAATACTATACATCTTCTGACTTTAAACCTACCCGGAAACTTGCTGAAATGGCACCCGAGGGCGACGCCTTTGTTATCACCAAAGGTGACGCTATCGGTAGCCGCAGCTGTCTGCTGCCTATTGTACTGATCGGCATTGCTCTCTTCGTCAGCGGAAAAATAGGCGGTACCTACGGTATTGCCGTTGCGGCTCTCGGCATGCTCTCTTTCGTTGGCACGACAGTTTCCATTGACGCCTTCGGACCGATCGCCGACAATGCCGGTGGCCTGGCGGAAAGCTGCCACCTTCCCGAAAAGGTTCGCGTGATCACGGACAAACTGGATTCCGTCGGTAATACGACTGCAGCTATAGGCAAGGGTTTCGCCATTGGCAGTGCCGCATTTGCAACGGTCAGCCTGATCGTTTCCTATGTTGGAAATTACACCCCCGTAAACTCTGAAATGATTTTGAATATTGCCAGCTTCACTGTGGTTGCCGGTGCGATAATCGGCGGTGCCCTGGTGGAATACTTCAGTGCGGTCCTGGCGGACAATACGATCGAATCAGCACGTGCAATGGCTGTTGAAGGAGATAAGCTTCTGTCTGTTCCCGGTGTCATGGAAGGCAAAGTCCGCCCGGACTATAACCGTATGATCGAGATGGCAACGCAGGGAGCACTCCGCAAGATGCTGTTCCCTTCCGTACTTGCAATAGTGATCCCTGCGATCAGCGGATTTATTTTCGGTGTTGAATTTGTTGGGGGCTTGTTGATCGGAGCTACGATCGTCGCCATTCCGCGCGCCATCTTCATGGGTAATTCCGGTGGGGCGTTCGACAATGCGAAAAAGTACATCGAATCCGGGGCCCTGAAGGGTCATGGCAAAGGAACGGCAGCGCATAAATCAGCGGTTACCGGCGATACTGTCGGCGATACACGCAAGGATGTCGTCGGTGTTGCACTCGATATCTTTATAAAGACGATGTCGACGGTCGCTAATACACTGGTCAACGTTTTCAGAAACTTCACACTCATCCGATAATATTTCGACGAACTGAATGATTTTCACCCCATTGCCGCCGCAGTCTGCCTGATACTGGCAGATTGTGGCGGCTGTTTATTTTTGTTCTTAGTTCTGGACTTAATGCGGCCACAGGTCAGGAAAGGCAGCAAAGCTCAGAAAATTGACCAAGCTGTCAGGGGACAGATCGTGTACCTTATTTGCATGAGTTACCCGACTGCTGTCTTGGCCAGGCAGTTTATGTGGAAACTTATAAAAGTCAATATATACCATACATACAGATCCAACATATTCAGTATATAATAGGTCATACAAGCTACAGGCTTTGTCGTGGATCGCGCCATCTTCGTTTTGTGGGCCGAACCACCTGGATACTAAATCAAATAGAGGGAAGTGGAAGCATGATAGCATCACAATACAGGATAACATTGCCGGCCGATTACGATATGGATATCATAAGAAAAAGAGTCAGGGACAACGGATATAAAACAGACGGATTTGAAGGTCTGAAGTTCAAACTTTATTTAACAACAGAAAACGGAAAATACAATAACTTGCAGAATAGTTATTCCCCATTGTATCTTTGGAAAGATCATGTTACGACTCTGCATTATGCTGGACAAGAGAATTCGACGGCAAGGCGAGCGGTGACATCGATGCATCCATAGTTGCCACCCACATGATGCTTGAAGCCTGGGAACTGGGAATAGGTTCGACATGGATCATGCATTTTAATCCTGAAGCAGTTATAAAAGAATTTAACCTTCCGGAAAATGTTGTGCCGGTCTGTATCCTGGTCATGGGGTATCCCGCACAGGAAGCAGTCCCGAGTGTTCTGCACAGCAAGAAGAAAGACCTGAAAGATATGGTTACGGTTTTGTGAGGATATTGACGAGTTTGAAGATGCCCACCCAATATCGTCATCAGGTACGGCAAAACGCGGAGAAAATCCGAGGCAGATCAAATATAGATCTTCATATTGGCACTGCTGATATATTATTTTGTGATAATTAAATTATACATTTATATCTGGAATCGCTTAATATCCCCCATACGTACAGGAAATTCGAGGGGATAGGCCACGATTCGGAAAAAATATTATAAGTTCTTTCCGGGCAGCTTCAGGTGGATGGGTTAATGTAGACAGAAAAGACGAAATTGTTGGTTCCTTTTTATGCAAACAAGAAACCCAAATTGAAAAATGCAGAACAGTTTTATATACTTTATTCTGAAAGATAATGTGGAAACAGGCAGTCACTGCAGATGCATGGTTGACGGCGTGTTTGCAAAAAACCATCAACGGAGGATACCATGACAACAGATGAATTGCGGGACCAGCAATACGCTAAGACTCTGCAGCGGCTTATCCGGATGGAGACAGTCTCTGTAGCTGGAGACAGAAGTACAGAAAAATTCGTGCGATTTCATTCGCTTCTGAGAGAATTATCCCCGAATCTGTTTGAGAAGTCGGATGTTGAAAATTTTTCAGGAAGCCTTTTGATGCGTTGGCCTGGAGAATGTTCCGAAAAGCCGATCCTGCTGATGAGCCATCACGATGTGGTAGAAGCGGTTGGAAGCTGGAGCCATGGACCGTTTTCCGGTGATATAGAGGACGGGAAACTATGGGGCCGTGGTTCTTTAGATACCAAGTGCAGCCTCTGGGCTATGCTGCAGGCTGCCGAAGAACTGGCTGCTGAGGGCTTTCGCCCGAAACAGGATATATGGTTTGTATCTACCTGTACAGAAGAGACGGACGGTTCCGGTGCGGATACCATTTCGCAGGAACTGCAGAAGCGCGGTGTGGAGTTTGCCATGGTGCTGGATGAAGGTGGCTTTATTCTCCATGACCCCATCGGAGGTGCCGATCACGATTTTGCCATGGTAGGAGTAGGGGAAAAAGGCTGTGCGGATTTGAGATTCGTTGCCCGTTCCAAAGGTGGACATGCTTCCATGCCGGGAAAGAATACACCTCTGGTGCGGCTGGGCAAGTTTATGGCTGAGGCAGAGCGTTCGGCACTTTTCCCGCCTCGTATGGATGCAGTTACGGAGGAAATGCTGCGCCGCTTTGGACGATATATGACCGGTATTCCGGGTGTATTGTTCCGAAACATTCGTTTCTTCAAGCCTCTGCTGACCAGAGTCATGCCCAGGGTGTCCAATGCAGCCGGTGCCATGCTGAAAACAACCATCGCCTTTACCATGGCCGGCGGTTCCCAGGGCAGGAATGTGCTGCCCCAGGAAGCCTGGGTCGTTGGCAATATGCGCTTTTCTATCCACCAGGGGCAGCAAAGTTCCTTTGAGGCCATCCGAAAGGTGGCTGCAAAATATGATATTGAAATGGAGATCCTGGACCCCGGATTTGAGTCGCCGGTTTCCGATTTCCGAACGCCGGAGTTCCGCAAGATCGAGCAGGCAGTATCGGCGATTTTCGGTGATGTTGTCACAGTGCCTTACATCATGACCGGTGCCAGTGATTGCCGCTATTTCAGCCGTGTCAGCCGCAACTGTTTCCGGTTTGCACCCTTTGCCATATCGAATGAGCAGCTGGCCTCCATCCATGGCGTCGACGAAAATATCACGATTTCCGGGATCCATCGGGCAGTGGATTTTTATAAGTACATAATAAAGGAGATTTGATCCATGAAGGAACAGACGAAAGAGGGCAGCCTGAATTTCAGCGTTAAGTCCTATATCACAGCCCTGGCCGTTATTTTCGCACTGATGGTTCTGACCTATGTACTGACGTTGGTGATTCCCGGCGGGAAATTTGAACGGGACGCTGCGACAGGAGAACTTATCGAGGGCAGCTTCCGTTACGTTGAAGGCGGTATTCCATTCTGGAAATGGATCCTTTCACCATTTCTGGTCCTGGGCGCGCAGGGCAGCGGAACCCTGATTGCCGTCATCATATTTTTGCTGGTCATCGGCGGTGTGTTCAACGCGCTGAGCGAGCATAACCTCATGAAGTATATGCTTGACAAAATCGCCGGCAAATATGGCGCCAACCGCTATCGCCTGCAGGCGATCCTGATTTTCTTCTTCATGGCCATGGGCGCTATGATCGGTTCCTTTGAAGAATGCGTTCCGCTGGTTCCCATCGTAGTGGCGCTTTCTGTTTCGTTGGGCTGGGACCATCTTACCGGAATGGGCATGAGCCTGCTGGCTGTTGGCTGTGGCTTTGCCTCCGGTGTGTGTAATCCTTTCACTGTGGGCGTTGCCCAGGAGCTTGCAGGACTTCCCATGTTCTCTGGCATCTGGCTTCGGCTGTTAAGCTTTGTTTGTATCTATCTGCTGGTATGGCTGTTTGTCCGTCACCATGCGAAGAAAGCAGAGAAACCGATCCAGACGACATCTGTTCAGGAAATGGTCCACGATCGGAGGATGGATCGCGGTATTGCGTGGTTTGCCGGCATTTTGGGCACTGGTATCACATTGGTGTTGTGCTCAGGCTTCCTGACCTTCCTGCAGGATTACACCATGATCATTGTGGCAGTAATGTTCATGGCAGGTGGTATTGTGGCAACGCTGGTGTCGGGCATGAGCGGAAGGGAACTGGCGAGGTCCTTTGGAAGCGGCGTTGTCAGTGTTCTTCCGGGTGTTTTGATGATCCTTATGGCTTCTTCCATCAAGTATATCCTGGAGACAGCCAATGTTCTTGATACCGTACTATACGGCGCAGTAGGTCTGGCTGACGCCATGCCCCGTTGGGTGGTTATCCTGTTCATTTACTTTATTGTTCTGATGATGGAATTCTTCATCAGCTCCGGCAGTGCCAAGGCATTCATGCTGATCCCTCTGATCGTTCCGCTGGCGCAGCAGCTCGGCATTAGCCCGCAGCTTTGCATTGTGGCCTTTGCCTTCGGCGATGGTTTCTTCAATGTGTTTTACCCCACCAACGCAGCGCTCCTCATCAGCCTGGGCCTGGCCGATGTCAGCTATGGAGAATGGTTCCGATGGAGCTGGAAGTTTCAACTTATGAACCTTGTCATGACTTCAGGACTGCTGTTCCTGGGCCTGGCAGTGGGTTATTGATGACAGATGTGCATGAACCCATTGGCATGTTTCCTCGTCAGTTACTGTGAAAACAGCACGCAGACATCAAATCTGCTGGTCCAAAGAAAGGAAAATCTATGTTTATATACAAAAGGTGTACAGAAGCAGACACAGATGCGATATATGAAGCTTTTATCGCTGGATTTTCAGATTATATCATTAAAATCGACATGTCAAAGGAAAACTTCCTAAAGCATTTTTTTGGACCAGAGGGTAACAGCCCTGA
>Ga0134092_1003662_pt1 | contig 10098 bp, 5 predicted proteins | sample 3_6taG_FD_94454 | JGI IMG/M metagenome (GOLD analysis project Ga0134092, IMG submission 94454) | Switchgrass degrading microbial communities from high solid loading bioreactors in New Hampshire, USA - 3_6_20_6_A3 metaG | ecosystem: Engineered > Bioreactor > Semi-continuous > Anaerobic > Digestate...
CCATGCGCGTTTTGACGTACAAAACGCGCGTCGTATCTGAAATCAGCTGGAGGCTGTCCCTGTCGCCGGTGACGACGACGCACTCCCAGCCCTCGCGCGCGCACGATTCGGCAATCGTGCCGATGAGGTCGTCGGCCTCCCACCCCTCGCACTCGTAGCGGGGGATGCGCATCGCGTCCAGCACTTCCTTTAATATAGGTATCTGCGCGGCCAGTTCGTCCGGCATGCCGGTGCGGTGGGCCTTGTACCCTTCAAACTGTTCGTGGCGGAACGTGGGCGCCTTGAGGTCAAACGCGACGCACAGCGCGTCCGGCTCCTCCTCGCCGACGAGCTTGAGAAGGATGTTTAAAAACCCATAGACGGCGTTCGTCGGCGTGCCGTCCCGCGTCGTGAGCATGCGGATGCCGTAAAACGCGCGGTTGACGATGCTGTTGCCGTCAAGCACCATGAGTTTCATCCCGCCACCTCCTTTTGCGAATGATGCCTTTACGCCCTTCTCCAGCGGACGCCCTGCGGCGTATCCTCCAGAATTATACCCATTTCCTTGAGCTTGTCGCGGATGCGGTCGGCCTCCGCCCAGTTTTTCGCCTTGCGGGCCGCCTGCCGCGCCGCGATAAGCGCCTCCACTTCCTCGGCAAGCTCCGTGTCCGCGTCTTTTTCGGCATAGAGAAGCCCCAGAACACCCGTGAGCTCGTCGAAGAGGCTTAAATACCTTTCCGCCTCGCGGCGCGCCATCGTGCCGGAGGAGACGAGGGTGTTGGCCTCGCGCACCAGCTCGAAGATGACGGAAATGGCGTCGGCCGTGTTGAAGTCGTCGTCCATCGCTTCGATATACCGGCTGCGGTAGACTTCGAGCTTTTTGTCAAGGCCGGCTTCGTCGATCTCCCCTTCCCGCCCGTTTTCCTTGACGAACAGGAGGTTTTTGCGCGCCTGCTTGAGCCGTTCGAGGGCGTTTTTCGCGTGCGTGAGCGCCTCGCCGGAGTAGTTGAGCGGGCTTCTGTAGTGGCTCATGAGCATGAACATGCGGATGTTCTCGTACCCGTACGCCGCCGCGGCGTCGCGGACGGTGAAGAAGTTGCCGAGGGACTTGGACATCTTCCTGTTGTCCACGTTGATATACCCGTTGTGCAGCCAGTAGCGGACGAACGTCTGGCCGCTGGCACCCTCCGACTGGGCGATTTCGTTTTCGTGGTGCGGGAAGGTGAGGTCCTGCCCGCCGCAGTGGATGTCAATCGTCTTGCCGAGGTAGCGGCTGGACATGGCCGAGCACTCGATGTGCCAGCCCGGGCGCCCTTCTCCCCACGGGGACGGCCACGACGGCTCGCCGGGCTTGGCCTTCTTCCACAGGGCAAAGTCCATGGGGTTTTCCTTGATTTCGTTCACATCCACGCGCGCGCCGGCCAGCAGGTCGTCGAGCGACTGGTGGGAGAGCTTGCCGTACCCGTCGTACCGCTCCGTGCGGAAGTAGACGTCCCCGCCCGACTCGTAGGCCAGGCCCTTGTCCATCAGGGTCTGGATAAGCTCGATAATCTGCGGGATGTTCTCCGTGGCGCGGGGGTGCACCGTCGCCTCGCGGACGCCGAGCCCCTTTGCGTCGACGAAGTACTCCTCAATGAATTTTTCAGCCAGCTCGCGGCTTGAAATCCCCAGCTCGTTCGCGCGCCGGATGATTTTATCGTCGATGTCCGTAAAGTTCTGGACGAACGTCACCTCGTACCCGCGGTACTCAAAGTAACGGCGCAGGGCGTCGAACACGATGATGGGGCGCGCGTTGCCGATGTGGATGTAGTCGTACACCGTCGGCCCGCAGGCGTACATGGTGACTTTGCCCTCCACCAGGGGGACAAACTCTTCCTTTTGCATGGTCATTGAATTATACAGCTTCATACTCAAACCGCCTTATCCTTTTGTTTTGCTTCGGGCGCCTGGCGCTTTACGCGTCCTGCTCCTGCTTCGGAGCCTGCTCGCTGTCCGCGCCGCCCGGCTCCCGGGGCGCGCCCGCGCTCTCCCCTTCCGGCTCCGGCGCGCCTTCCATTTCGTCGAGCCGTTCGTAAAGGGTGGGGTCGTGTGTGACGAGCTGGCGCTCGAGCATCTGCATCTGCGCCGTGATGGCGGACAGTTCCACGTCGATGGGGTCCGTCACGCTGATATGGTCGATGCTTTCGACGTAGTTCGTGCGCTTTCCGGCGACGCGCACGATGCGCGCCGGCACGCCGACGGCCGTCGAATCCGGCGGCACCTCTTTGAGGACGACGGCGTTTGCCGCGATGCGCGCGTTGTCGCCGACGGTAAACGGCCCTAAGACCTTCGCGCCCGCGCCGATCATGACGTTGTTGCCGATTGTCGGGTGGCGCTTGCCCTTGTCCTTGCCCGTTCCGCCGAGCGTCACGCCCTGATAGAGGAGGACGTCGTCGCCGATTTCAGCCGTCTCGCCGATGACGACGCCCATGCCGTGGTCAATCACGAGCCGGCGGCCGATTTTCGCGCCCGGGTGGATTTCAATCCCCGTCCAGAAGCGCGACCACTGGGACACGAACCGGGCGAGAAACCGCAGCCTTTTGTTGTAGAGCCAGTGGGCGATGCGATGATAAATGATGGCGTGAAAACCGGGGTAGAGCAGGATAATCTCAAGGCTGCTGCGCGCGGCCGGGTCGCGGGCCTTGAACGCGTCGATTGTCTCTTTCAGGCGTTTGAACATCGCCGGCATCACCTCGCTATAAGTCTTAGGCAAAACCGCCGCCGATTATGAGAAGAAAAAATAAAACCGCCTCCTGCGCAACAAGAGGCGGCGCTGTAGCCGCGGTTCCACTCTTTTCACGCAAGCCATCGTTGGGTTTTCCTTCGTTGGATTGCGCCTCATTCAGCTTTAACGCAGCCGTACGGCGGCCATTACGCCACGCGCTCCCGGGCGCACTTCCGGACCGTTTTCCGAGGGCGGCTTGCAGCCTTTCGGCCGCCCCTCTCTGGCGGAAAATGAGGCCCGTACTCTTCCCGTTCATAGCAAAGTTAGTTTAGCATAGCTGCTAAAATGTGTCAAGACGAGAGGGCTCCCGCAAGGGGCGGCGGGGTTTCGGGGAAAAAAGAAGCTCCCAGCTTTACGCTGGGAGCTTCAATGTTAGATTAGACTTTCGTCGTCGAAGGCGTCACAACACTTAGCCAATGGTGTAGGTGTAGTAGACCCACTGCGCCACACCATTCAGGTCCTCAAGGACATAGGTAATCCTGTATTTGACGTAGGGGGTGCTGGCTTCGACGGAGCCGGGGAGGACAGGCGCAACAGGATTGTTCTGGTCGTACACGAAGAACCCCGTATTGGCGTTGATGTTGACGACTTTATCGCCCGCCGCAACGTAGCCGTCCGTGACGAAAGTAGTATCAGCGTTAATGTACTTGATTCTGCTACCCGATCCCGTTGTGTCGTCGAATCCCGTCACATAGCCCTTCGAGTCGACGGTGATCTTGTAGAGGCCCGGAGTGACAGTAGTGTCGCTCTCGTTCTCCTTGAACAGGTTAGCGCTGGAGGACTTCAGCGTGACCTTCTCGCCGCCGGCATAGACTTCGTAGTAGTATGTCGGTACGGTATACGTGTAGGACACAGTAGGCTCGCTGAACTTCGTGACGAACACGTACTGATCCGACGTGGAGGCAACGGTGCTGCTCTTGCCGATCAGGATCGCGCTCAGAGCGTTCGTACCCGGGGTCACCTTGTAGGCAACAACCGTATCCGCATCCGCACTGTCCGTGTAGGCATAGCCGGTTGTCACTGTGACGCGGTTGCTACTGCCGTATTCCGCATCCGTATTGAAGTAGAAGACCTTCGTTGTGTTTGTGATGTAGTAGGTAGCAGCAGCACCCTCGCCATTAATTTCTCCGTTTTCGTCGTACGTATACGGATTAATCTTAATGACAGAAGACTTAGCTGTATAACCTCCTGTTGCAATCTCGCCCATAGCGATCTTGTAGAGCGTCACTTTGCCCTGATCGTCAAGAGCGTAGTTTACGAGGTAGCCGTACGGGTCGCCGGGCTGCCTGGATTCCGTCAGGCCTCTGAAGGCATCCGACTGTTTCTCAACAATGCCGAGGACATTCGGGGCAACGGAGTAGGTGGCGAGGACGCCGTCTTCCTTCACGATCTTGGCGATGGCCGTGCCGGTGAAATCGTCGTACCTGTAGCCGACGAGGACGCCTGTGGGCATCGCGGGCGGAATGGTCGTCAGCTGGAACTTCACAACACCGTTGCCATTGTCAAGCCAGATCATGGCGTCAGCGTTGAAGTTTGCATAGTTGCCAACGATTGTGCTCAACGACATAGCGTTGACAACAGCGGACTGCCTGTAGACGCTGCCGGCGAAGGTAATCGCGCTCGAGCTGCCCTGCGTCAGCTGGCCGCTCACGGCGCGGGCTTTCTCAATGTAGGTGATGCCGCCGGCCGTGTAGTAGAGGACAACGTCGCCCTTCTTCAGGCCCTCATAGCCGACGACCTGGGCCTTAGGCGTGTTGCTGACACCAGCGATGCCCGCGATCGTAACGTTGCCGGTCGCCGAGACAAACGGATCGGCCGAGAGCGTTCCAACGCTCTTCTGGATGACAAGGACGGTGTCGATTATGCCGTCATTGCCAGCGGCGTCGACCAGCGAGACGACCCAGCCTCTCTTACCCGCAGCAAGATCGGTTTTGAGAGCAGCAAGTGGGTTTGGATCCTCAGGATCTGCGGGGGCTGTGACCTGAGCGCCGTTTACGAAATAACTAGCATCAGCAGCGATGGTAGCCTTGTAGAGCGGGCTGCCGAGCGTCGTGAAGCTGGCGAGCGGGGTGCCGTCAGCATAAGTGTGGATGACCCTGACAGCGGCATCCGGCCACGGATTGCCGGTCAGTTCAACGGTGCTGTTCTTCTTCCACTTGTGCGAAGCGACACCGTTGATAACGCCGACGGGAACGGACACGACGCCCTGCTGGGCAGCCAGAGTCTGAGCAACTCCGCTGACGTACTTCGGCTCATAATCTTCTTTGTCCTTGCTGTAGCTGACAAAGACAACCTTCGTGTAGAAGTTGAACGCGTAGCGGGCAACTTCGTCACGGGTGGCCGGAGCCATGTAGTCAACGCCCGTGTCGAGGATCTTCAGGTTCTGAGCGTCAACAATCGCGTTGATAGCCCAGTCAGCGCCAACATACTCGCCCTTCTTGCCGTAGCCGGCGGCAACGAGGAGCATCTTGGCAAACTGAGCGGCGGTGACTTCACCATTCGGAACGAACGTGTTGTCGCCCATACCGTTGATGATGCCTCTGCTCACGCAGTACTGGATGTACTTCGCAGCCCAGTGATTGGCCGGAACATCAGCAAACGGAGCGGTGGTGGCGACCATGTTGTCGGCAACGGTTCTGCCGAGGAGCATACGCGCGATGACAGCGGCAGCCTGCGCGCGGGTGAAGTAGCCGTCCGGTCCAAAAGAGCCGTCTTCCAGACCGTCGAACACTTTCAGGCCAGCGAGCGTGTCGACAGCCTCTTTGTTCACGATCGCGTCAGCATCAGTGAAGTCCTGATACTTCGACACGTTCGCGGCGCCGACGAGCGTCACGAGGCTGAGAGCCATCGCGAGCACGAGGGCTACGCTGAGCACTTTTTTGAGTGTCTTCATGTATTTGCCTCCTTTTTTGATTTTGTGTTTCCACGTTCCGCCTGCTTCTTAAGGCGGCCGCTCCAGCTTTGCGGCACCCATGCCGCCTGATGGCGGCGTGATGAATGAGCGCCTTCCGGCCGGGGCGGCTTTCCGCCTGCAAAGCAGGCCTCGTTTGTTATGTACAAGCATTTACAACAGGTCCGGCTAATACCTTTTGTAAATGGATGTACCGCTTCTTTGGTGTGGCGTTGTCTTTCGCACCGCTTCAGCCTGAGGCTTGCCGCCCTAAACTGAAGGAGGCAGGGAAGCGGATGCGGCTCCGCTTCCCGAATACATAGACCTCCAAGCGAACCTGACGCGGCACACCACACACCGTATATCAGTCTCGCTTGCCAGTGCGTTCCCTCAGATTGGATATAGAGGGAAAAACAGTTATCACTGCTTTACATGAGTGATTATATGTTGGCAAGATTTTGTTGTCAATGAAATCGAAGCCAATTTTATATTACATTTCTGTTACACGCGCGTAAAAGCGCGTTTTCCCGGTTATCCTATAATTTTCCTTCAAAAACCGGCGGCGCTGAATATATCACATTTTTCCGGCAATTTCAAGCGCCCCTTTCCCATCGCGCCGCGCCCCCGCAAAGCAAAAAGCGCCGTCTTAGCACGCAGATTTGAAAAAACGCGCCGACTCCGCCTTGCCGCCGCACCGCATAATTAACATCGCCGGTTCCTAATCCACGCGCCGCCCCGCGCCGCGAACTTGACAAATAAGAGGCGCGCCGCCGTTTTCCGAGTTTCCTGCCGCACGAAAAGCGCCCGTTCCCGAAACGATGCGCCGCCTTGCTCCGCAACTGTACAAAAAAGCGCGCCGCCAATTTCGGCGCTTCCCGCCGCTTAAAGCGCGCGCAAAACAAAAAAGCGCGCCGCCCAATCTGGGCGGCGCGCTTTGATGCGGCGCGGCCCCGCATTCGCTGCGGGGCCGTTCGCCGGATATTTTAGAACTTGTAGGACGTCGTGAAGTAGACGGCGGAGGCGGCGTGTTCGCCGACGGTGTAGTAGAGGATGGTGCAGGCGATGATGTCGTTGCTGACCATCAGCTCGCCGGCGGAGACGGTGCCTTCGCTGTCGACGAAGTAGAACCTGGTGTTCTCGTCGACAAAGAGCGTGGCCGTCTTGTCTTTTTCACTCTCAAAGACGAAGTAGTTGCCTTCGTCAATGAACGTGACTTCGCCGTATTTGTCCGCCGGGGAGAAGATGCCGTCTTCCTCGGACTGGCTCGTCGCAGTGACGCGGCCGGCGCTGCTCAGCGTGTACTTGACAAGGCCGGTCTGCGTGAACAGGCCGCTTGTGCCTGTCAGCTTCGTGAGCTGGCCGTTTACATACACGAGGTAATCGTACACCAGAGAGCCGTTTTCAACGCGCATCGTCGGGGTCGTGCCGGCCGGGACGTAGGCGTAGTGCGACGTGGTGGTCGTCGGCAGCTTCGCTGTGTCGTCGACGACGAGCAGGCTGATGACGGACGCGTTGGACGGGTCGAGGACGACGTTGACCTTCGTGCCTTCGCCGATCTCAACGGACTTCTTGTAGCCGTCGGCCGTGTAGACGGCGCTCGGGCTGTAGGCGATGCCGTTCTTGTAGTAGATAATCTTCGTGTTCGTCGTCAGGAAGTAGCTCGCGCCGTCGATCTTGATGGCGGGCGACTTCGCTTCGTACTTCTCGCTGACGCGGGCGGGCTCTTTCTTCTCAAGGATGGTCAGGAGCACCTTGCCGTCGTTTGTGAAGGAGTAGGACACGAAGACGCGGGTGTTCGACGCGCTCAGGCCGAGCTTGTCGGTGAGGTTGTCGACGACGCCGTCTTCAGCGGCCTGCGTGTAGATGCCGAGGACGCCGTCTTCCGTCACGAGCTTGACGACCGCGGAGCCGTAGAACTCATCGTAGTGGTAGCCGGTGACGAAGCCGTAGGAGACGGACTGCGGGGCCGTGTTGTCATACAGCGCGATGGCGATCACGGCGCCGGACTCGTCAAGGTACGCCACGGCGGGGGCGTTGTAGTTGGCCGGCTTGGAGACGAAGTCGGCAAGCGGGTTCGTCTTGACAAGGCCGGAGGGAACGCGGAGCTCGCCGGCAAACTGGATGCCGGAGGAGTTGCCTTCCGTCATCGTGCCCTGGACTTTCGCGGCTTTGACGAAGTTATATGTCTTCGTCGTGTTGTCGAAGTAGTAGAGGACGTAGTCGCCCTTCTTCAGGCCTTCGTAGCCGATAACGGCGTCAGCCTTCGTGTTGGCGGGCAGCGGAATGCCGGGCATCGAGATCACACCCGTCTGGCCGACCTTCACGTCGCCGCTGAGGATGCCGACCGTGCGCTCGATGACGGAGACGACGTCGTATTTGCCGTTGCCGTTTTTGTCGATGAGCGTGACGGTGACGCCGCGGCGGATGACATCGTCGAGGTCACCGGCGTCGACTTCCGAACCGTTCAGGTAGTATGTAACGGCCTCGTCAGCGGCGGCGATGAAGTACTTCGATGTGCGCAGGGAAAGCTCGTCAAGCGAGTAGCCCATGTTGCTGGTGCCGAGGACTTTCTCCGTGGAGAGGGCCCAGACTTTGCCGGTCAGCGGCTGGCCGTTTCTCAGCCACATGAAGTGGTTTTTGCCGTTGATGACGACATATTCGGAACGGTCAAGGCCGAGCTGAGCCTGCAGCGTGCCTTTGCCAAGGTCAACGTAGGACTCCTTGTCCTTGCTGAAGGCCACGAAATAGCACTTTGCGCTCGTGATCGCGTTGAACGCGTACTGAGCGACCTGCTCGCGCGTGGCGGGCTCGAGGTAGTTGACGCCGAGCGTCAGGATGCCGAGGTTCTGCGCGTCGACAAGAACGTTGATGCTCCAGTCGTCGCCGACGTATTCGCCGTTCTTGCCGTAGCCGAGGCCGCCGAGAAGCATCTTGGCGAACTCTGCGCCCGTGACGTAGTATTCGGGGGCATACAGGCCGCCGCCGATACCGTTGACGATGCCCCTCGCCGCGCAGTACTGGATGTACGGCGCGCTCCAGCGGTCAGCGGGAACGTCGGAGAAGCTGGTGGCGCTCGTCTTGAGGTTCTGGGCCGCTTCGGCACCGATGAGAAGGTATGTTATGATTTTGGCAGCCTGCTCACGGGTGAGCTTGTCCTGAGGACCGAAGTTGCCGTTATCATAACCGTTGAGAATGCCAAGCCCGGTGAGCGTGTCGACGGCTTCGCCGTATGTAATGCCGGAAGCGTCGGCATACTCAGTGACGGACTTCGCGCTGACCAGTGTTGCGAAGGACAGAGCCATCACAAGCACGAGGGCCAGACTGAGTGCTTTCTTCACTGTCTTCATATTTTGCCTCCTTAAAATTGCTTTATCGGGCTTCGGTTTCGCGCGCCCCGCGGCCGCCCCCATAATAAGGAGAAGCGTGTGGTGTCTCTCGACGGGGCGGGCGCTCCCTCTAAAAGCCGCACGCAGGCCCGCTGCACCTGCCTTGGCCGCGGCTTTAGCGGAAGTTTCCTAGGCCTTTATCGCATGCCCAATTATAGCGGTTATTGCCATTATGTCAATTACGGCAACTTTTCCTCAGTATTGCGCGAATGTTACAATGCGAGCATTTATAGGCACAATTTGCCATATCTTCTGGCAAATTATTCTTATTACATATATTATTATGTCTACCTCCATTTTCTTATTTCCCCGCTTTTCGACATTTTTTATATTATAATGTATACGCGCCAGAATAAGCCCACATCGCGCGTTAATTACGTCACCTGCCGGGAAAACGCGCATTCCTTGGAAACGCTTCCGCGCTTTTCCGGCGCAGTTTGCCAATTATTTCTTTTTTTCGACAAATTGCCGCTGGCTTTTTCTTCTGCGCGGAACAGATGTATGAAGCTTAAGCGCTTGCGGGAATACTGTTTTCAGAAAGGGTTTCAGAAAGGACGAGAAAAAGGTCCCACCAGTCGGAAAATACTTGCAATTGTAAGAATAGAATGCTATAATCGTTGTGGCAGTCAGTTGGAGTGAGATTGAGTGGGTTCTTCCCACTCTTTTTCTTGCACTGTTTTCAATGGATAAAATTTTACGCCGGAGGCTGCTGTAATGAATAAAATTGCCGAATGCGTTTGGCAGCTGGCCGAACCTATCGTGACGAACCTCGGTCTTAAGCTCTGGGACGTGGAGTACGTCAAGGAAGCGGGCAGATGGTTTTTGCGCGTTTATATCGATAAGGAAGGCGGCGTCTCCATCGACGACTGCGAGGCGGTAAGCCGTGCGCTCGACCCCGTTCTCGACGAAGCGGACCCGATTCCGACCAGCTACACGTTTGAAGTTTCCTCGGCCGGCGCCGAGCGCGCCCTGCGCCGCCCGGGCGATTTTGCCGCGTTTGCCGGCCATCTCGTCGAAGTGCGCCTGTACAAGGCAATTGGCGGCCGCAAGGAGTATGTCGGCAACCTCATCTCCGGCGA
>Ga0134092_1003672_pt1 | contig 10075 bp, 5 predicted proteins | sample 3_6taG_FD_94454 | JGI IMG/M metagenome (GOLD analysis project Ga0134092, IMG submission 94454) | Switchgrass degrading microbial communities from high solid loading bioreactors in New Hampshire, USA - 3_6_20_6_A3 metaG | ecosystem: Engineered > Bioreactor > Semi-continuous > Anaerobic > Digestate...
AATACCATTGTGATTGCCGCTGTCAATGTGGTTTTACCATGGTCAACGTGTCCAATGGTCCCAATGTTTACGTGGGGCTTCGTTCTTTCAAATTTTGCCTTTGCCATTTTATTCTCCTCCTTAAGTTTCCACTTCTGTTTATAATGAACATATACACAAAAGCTAATCTATGGACAAATCCAAGCTGCAAACCTGAAAGCCGCAGCCTGAATACAAAAAAGAATTATGCGCCTAAAATTTTCTCGCTTATACTCTTGGGCACTTCTTCGTAATGGGACATCTGCATGACGTAAGTTCCGCGGCCCTGGGTCTTGGAGCGCAGGTCTGTGGCATAGCCAAACATCTCGGCCAAGGGAACATATCCTCGAATGACCTGGGCGCCAAAACGGGCTTCCATTCCTTCGATCCTGCCCCGGCGCGAGTTGATATCGCCCATTACATCGCCCATGTATTCCTCCGGTACGGTTACTTCAATCTTCATCACAGGTTCCAGAAGCACGGGATCCGCCTTGCGAAGGGCTTCTTTGAGAGCTATGGAACCGGCGATCTTAAAGGCCATTTCTGAAGAGTCGACCTCGTGATAAGAACCGTCAACCAGGCTCACACGGATATCAACAACCGGATAGCCACCCAGTACTCCGCTTTCCATCGCTTCCCGAATTCCGTTATCCACGGGCTGAATATATTCTTTCGGAACCACTCCGCCGACAATCTTGTTCACAAATTCATAGCCGGCACCGGCCTCAAGAGGTTCGACCTCAATCCAAACGTGGCCATACTGTCCACGCCCACCGGTCTGGCGAATAAACCAGCCTTCGGCTTTGACTTTCTTGCGGATTGTTTCACGATATGCAACCTGAGGCTTACCTACATTGGCTTCTACTTTAAATTCCCTCAAAAGCCTGTCAACGATAATCTCCAGATGCAACTCTCCCATTCCGGCAATAATGGTTTGCCCTGTTTCCGGGTCTGTATAGGTCTTAAAGGTAGGATCTTCCTCAGCCAGCTTTTGAAGGGCAATGCTCATCTTCTCCTGGCCGGCTTTCGTTTTTGGCTCAATGGCTACCTGTATGACCGGATCAGGGAACTCCATGGATTCCAGTATTACCGGTTGATCTTCGGAGCATAAGGTGTCGCCGGTAGTTGTCTCCTTCAAACCTACCGCAGCGGCGATATCTCCCGCATACACCTCTGTGATTTCTTCCCTGTGGTTTGCATGCATTCGCAGGATTCTACCGATTCTCTCCCGCTTTCCTTTGGTGGCATTATAGACATAAGAACCTGAATTCAAGACCCCGGAGTATACTCTAAAGAATGCCAGCTTACCCACATAGGGATCGGACATAATCTTGAAGGCCAGTGCGCTGAAGGGCTCATCATCAGAAGAATGCCTTTCCACCTCTTCTCCGGTATCTGGCCGGACCCCCTTTATGGCAGGTATATCGATGGGTGACGGCAAGTAATCCACAATAGCATCCAACAGAGGCTGTACACCCTTGTTTTTGTACGAGGATCCGCACAGAACAGGAGTGATTTGAACTGCTACGGTGGCTTTGCGCAATGCTTTCTTGATCTCTTCCTCCGTCAGCTCTTCGCCCTCCAAATACTTCATCATCAGCTCTTCGTCCTGATCAGCTACGGTCTCCAACAACCGGGTCCTGTATTCCTGGACCAGTTCCATCATATCCTCCGGTATATCGGTCTCCTCGCTGTGGGTTCCCAAGTCATCTACATAATAAATCGCTTTATTTCTAACAAGATCAATGATCCCCTGGAAATTATCTTCTTTGCCAATAGGTAACTGTATGGGCATCGGGTTTGCATGCAGGCGTTCTTTCATCATCCGGATAACATTGAAGAAATCTGCCCCTATGATATCCATCTTGTTGACATAGGCAAGGCGGGGTACTCCGTATTTGTCAGCCTGCCGCCATACAGTCTCAGATTGAGGCTCTACGCCTCCTTTAGCACAGAATACGGCTACTGAACCATCGAGAACGCGAAGGGAGCGTTCGACTTCAACAGTAAAGTCCACGTGCCCTGGCGTATCAATGATATTGATACGATGCCCTTTCCATGTTGCAGTCGTTGCGGCGGATGTGATGGTGATGCCTCTCTCCTGCTCTTGTTCCATCCAGTCCATAGTAGCTGTGCCTTCATGGGTTTCGCCCAGCTTATGGACCCGGCCGGTATAGAACAGGATTCTCTCAGTAGTCGTCGTCTTGCCGGCATCAATGTGAGCCATGATTCCTATGTTTCGCGTCTTCTCCAGTGAAAACTGCCTAGGCACTTTCTTCCTCCTTTCAGTTGTATAAGTCATCCATTATCGTTCCCAAAAATTCAGTATCCAATCGCCGTATATTCCAGGTTTCACGAGATAAACCTTTCATCGATGTCACGAATCGAGGCACGGATGTCACGAATCGAGGCACGATAATTAAGCCATACAATCTATTAGAATTAAAAAATTTGTCGCTTATATAGGATTCAAAGCGATGTGCAAAAGCGAAGCACTTTACCATCTGTAATGAGCAAAAGCCTTGTTGGCCTCTGCCATGCGATGGGTATCTTCTTTTTTCTTTACAGAGTTACCCGTGTTGTTGGCCGCGTCAATAATTTCGGCTGCCAAACGCTCCACCATGGTCTTTTCACCACGGGTACGGGCAAAATTCACTAACCATCGAAGTCCCAGGGTCTGGCGTCTTTCAGGTCGAATCTCGACAGGTACCTGATAGGTGGCACCACCTACTCTTCTGGCCTTTACTTCGAGAACCGGCATGATGTTATTAATCGCTTGCTCAAATACCTCCATGGGGTCTTTACCGGTCTTTTCCCTAACCAGTTCGAAGGCGCCGTAGCAGATGCGCTGGGCAAGACCCTTTTTACCGTCCTTCATGATTTGGTTGATCAATTTCGTTACGATTTTTTCTCCATATACAGGATCGGCAAGGACCTCTCTCTTGGGAACATGTCCCTTTCTTGGCATTCAATTTCCCTCCTTTATCAGGGTATTTTTGCTTGAGTTCAAACTGAGTTTTTCACAGGAATCTACAAGTACAACGACTTTCATTTATTTGCTCTTTGGCCTCTTGGCTCCGTACTTGGAACGACCTTGCTTACGGTTTGCTACTCCGGCTGTATCCAAAGTTCCTCGGATGATGTGATAACGGACACCGGGCAGGTCTTTTACCCTACCACCCCTGATCAATACAACAGAGTGCTCCTGTAAATTGTGGCCAATACCGGGAATATAAGCGGTGACCTCAATTCCGTTAACCAATCTCACCCTGGCAATTTTACGGAGTGCAGAGTTTGGCTTCCTCGGTGTTATTGTCTTTACGGAAATACAAACACCACGCTTTTGAGGAGATTCTTTCAAAGCAGGGCTCTGAGACTTATATTCAACTTTCTCTCTTCCCTTTCGGACCAATTGATTAATTGTCGGCATTCCCCCACCTCCTTTCAAAAGGTATACTAAACGAAGAATGTGTAGTCAGTCCTATCTATTATCCACGGATTCCATTCATTTTATGATGGCAGCGGTTGCAGCGCCTACATCGATGCCGCAGGCCTTGCCAAGCTCTTTCATCGTATCTACATATACGATCGGTACTTGATGGGTGTCGCATGTATCTTTGATTTTTCGTGCGACATACTCGTCAACATCCCTGGCAAGGAACACCTTTTCAGCCCTGCCGGCTTGCACCGCTTTCAGCGTTTGCTTGGTTCCGACTGTCTTCGATGAAGCTGTTTTCAGATCTTCCAACATGCCTTCATCAACTCCTACAGACATTCTATCCCACCATAAAAATAACACACTTTATCATTCTATCATCGAATCAGGTCTGTGTCAAGAATGAATCATCCATTAAGATTGAAACTGCATACGGGAACGGCTTTCCCGTATGCAGTTTCCCTTTTATTGCACTTCTGAAGGTTCATTGGTTTCTGCAGCTTGCTCGCCATCGGCCTCCTGGGCCGCTTTTAAATCGTCCTCGGTGATGATCTCAATATCCCTGTATCGGCTCATTCCGGTTCCGGCAGGGATGAGCTTACCGATGATGACATTTTCCTTCAGGCCCAGCAGGGGATCCGTTTTGCCCTTGATGGCGGCTTCCGTCAGCACCCTTGTGGTCTCCTGGAAGGATGCCGCCGACAGGAAGGAATCCGTAGCCAGGGACGCCTTGGTAATGCCCAGAAGCACGCGCTTTGCGGTTGCAGGATGCCCGCCTTCGCTAATCACCCTTTGATTCTCCCGTTCAAATTCAAAGATATCTACCAGGCCGCCCGGCAGCATATCCGTATCGCCGGCGTCTTCGATTCTGACCTTCCGCAGCATTTGCCTTACAATGATCTCAATGTGCTTGTCATTGATATCAACGCCCTGCATGCGGTATACCTTTTGTACCTCTGACAAAAGATACATCTGGACTCCCTTGACGCCTTTGATCTTCAAAATGTCATGGGGGTTAATGGAACCTTCCGTCAATTCATCGCCGGCCTCGACCCTCTGCCCGTCTTCCACTTTTAAGCGGGAGCCGTAGGGGATGAGATAGGTCTTGGCCTCGCCGTCATCGCTGACAATCGTAGCCTCTCTCTTTTTCTTGGTCTGGTTCAGCTTCACAATACCGGACAGCTCGGAAATAATCGCCAGGCCCTTCGGTTTGCGGGCTTCAAAGAGCTCCTCAACGCGGGGCAGACCCTGGGTAATGTCGTCTCCTGCAACACCGCCGGTATGGAAGGTTCTCATCGTCAGCTGGGTACCGGGCTCACCGATGGATTGGGCTGCGATGATTCCAACGGCTTCACCGATATTGACCGGATCACCGGTTGCCATGTTGGCACCATAGCATTTTGCGCAAATTCCCAGTTCGGAACGGCAGGTCAGGGCAGATCGGATATGGACCTTTTCAATCCCTGCCTTGACGATTCTTTCGGCGATATCGTGGGTAATCATCTGGTTCGTTTCAACCAAAAGCTCTCCCGTCTCGGGATGGTATATGTTCTCTGCGGCGCAACGGCCGATTATTCTGTCCATCAAAGGCTCAATCGTTTCATTGCCCTCTTTGATATCTTCAACGACGATGCCCTTGGGCTTTTCACCCAGCCTCTTGAAGCAGTCCTCTTCCCTGATGATGACGTCCTGGCTGACATCCACAAGCCTTCTGGTCAAATAACCGGAGTCAGCGGTACGCAGGGCTGTATCCGCCAAACCTTTTCTGGCTCCGTGGGTGGAAATGAAGAACTCCAGAACTGTGAGGCCTTCGCGGAAGTTGGCCCGGATGGGCAACTCAATGATTTTACCGGACGGGTTGGCCACCAGGCCGCGCATACCGCCCAGCTGGCTGATCTGGCTGATGCTTCCGCGGGCACCGGAAGTAGCCATCATGTGAATCGGATTGAATTTATCAAAGGATTTTAAAAGCTCCTTGGTCAGCTGATCCCTTGTCTGGTTCCAGGTATCAATGACCCTTTGATATCGCTCGTTGTCCGAAATCAAGCCCCGGCGATACTGGCGATCGATGCGCCTTATCTCTTCGTCGGCCTTTTCCAGCAGCTCCTTTTTGACCGCCGGTACCACAATGTCCGATACGCTGACCGTTATTGCACCCTTGGTGGAGTACTTAAAGCCCAGGGCTTTGATTTTATCCAGCACCTTGGATGTCTCGGTGGCACCGTACTTGCGATAGCATCGGTCTACGATCAAACCGAGCATCTTCTTATCAACCAGTGTGTTGATCTCCAGGTCAAAGGCTTCCTCCGGATTATTTCGGTCTTTAAAGCCCAAATCCTGGGGAATGGCCTCATTGAAAATAACGCGACCCGGCGTGACGTCAATCAGCTTTGACACCTTCTGGCCGTTTATTTCCCTTGTGACCCGCAATTTTACATGGGCATGGAGGCCTACCTCACCGGTTTGATAGGCCATAATGACCTCATCGGCGCTTATGAATGCCTTGCCCTCTCCCTTTTCTCCTTCCCGATCAATGGTCAGGTAATAGCTTCCTATAATCATATCCTGGGTCGGGCTCACAACGGGCCTACCGTCGGAGGGCTTTAATATGTTGTTGGTGGAAAGCATCAAAAATCTTGCTTCCGCCTGGGCTTCCACCGACAGGGGAACGTGAACGGCCATCTGGTCGCCGTCAAAGTCCGCATTGTAAGCGCTGCACACCAGGGGATGGAGCTTGATGGCACGGCCTTCCACCAGCACCGGTTCAAAGGCCTGGATACCCAAACGGTGAAGGGTCGGAGCGCGGTTTAAGAGCACGGGATGCTCCTTGATAACCTCTTCCAGTATATCCCATACCTCCGGCTTTACCCTTTCCACCATTCTCTTGGCGCTCTTGATATTATGGGCGAGATTTCGCTCCACCAGCCTCTTCATGACAAAGGGCTTGAAAAGCTCCAGGGCCATTTCCTTGGGCAGGCCGCACTGATACATCTTTAGCTCCGGCCCTACTACAATAACGGAACGCCCCGAATAGTCTACGCGTTTACCCAGAAGGTTTTGTCTAAAGCGGCCCTGTTTTCCTTTGAGCATATCGCTCAAGGACTTTAAGGGCCTGTTTCCCGGCCCGGTGACAGGCCGGCCTCGCCTGCCGTTATCAATAAGGGCGTCTACGGCCTCTTGAAGCATTCTCTTCTCATTCCGGACGATAATATCCGGCGCTCCCAGGTCCAATAGCCTTTTTAGGCGGTTATTTCGATTGATGACCCTGCGGTACAGATCGTTTAAATCGGAGGTGGCAAAGCGGCCGCCGTCCAGCTGTACCATGGGCCGAAGTTCAGGGGGAATAACGGGGATGACATCCAGAATCATCCATTCGGGTTTGTTGCCCGATTTTCTAAAGGCTTCGACTACTTCCAGTCTCTTTACAATCCTGACCCTCTTTTGCCCCGTGGCGTCTTTGAGTTCCGCCCGGAGCTCCTTGCTAAGGGCATCCAGGTCGATTTGCTGGAGCAGCTCTTTCACGGCCTCCGCCCCCATACCGGCCCGGAAGCGGTTGCCGTATCGCTCGTAATATTCTCTGTATTCTTTCTCGGTCAAAAGCTGTTTTGGAGACAGCCCTGTGTCGCCCGGATCAATGACGACATAGGATGCAAAATACAAAATCTTCTCCAAAGCCCTTGGAGACATATCCAGTAAAAGACCCATTCTGCTGGGAATCCCTTTAAAATGCCATATATGGGAAACCGGTGCAGCCAGTTCAATGTGACCCATTCGCTCACGGCGCACCTTGGAGCGGGTTACCTCAACGCCGCAGCGATCGCATATGATTCCCTTGTAACGTACCCTCTTATATTTACCGCAATGGCATTCCCAATCCTTTTGGGGTCCAAAGATCCTTTCACAGAACAAACCGTCTTTTTCAGGCTTCAGCGTCCGGTAATTGATGGTTTCCGGCTTCTTCACTTCGCCCCGTGACCATTCCCGAATTTTATCGGGAGAGGCCAAACCAATTTGTATGGAATCAAAATTATTGAGTTCGAACAAGGGCTTTCTCTCCCTTCATACTTTTTATGAAAACCGGCAGGAATCAAAGCTGCCAGAAAAGGGCAGCTTTGATTCCCCCGCGATTATAGATCGTCGTCATCCAGCAGATCATCAGGTAGATCATCGTCAAGGTCATCAGCCAGATCATCTATTCCATCCAGATCGTCCATATCGGCCAGATCCTCTATTTCATCCAGTTCATCCAGCAGCTTGTCGTCAATATCATCAAGGCCAGGAATATCTACCAGATCATCCAGGTCGAAATCCTCCAGTTCATCCTCTTCCGCTTCCTCCGGGACCTCCTCCGGCTCTTCCTGTTCTTCTCTGCCCTCGATATTGACATCCAGCTCATCGGTATCATCGTCTATTTCTTCTTTGATTGTAATCTCTTCTTTTTCTTCGGACAGAACTTTGACGTCCAGCGCCAGGCTCTGGAGTTCCTTAATTAGAACTTTAAAGGACTCCGGAACTCCCGGCTCAGGGATGTTTTCGCCCTTTACAATGGCCTCATAGGTCTTTACACGCCCTACAACGTCGTCGGATTTGACGGTCAGGATTTCCTGCAGGGTGTGGGCAGCGCCATAGGCCTCAAGGGCCCACACTTCCATCTCTCCAAATCTCTGGCCGCCGAACTGGGCTTTACCGCCCAGGGGCTGCTGGGTAACCAGAGAGTAAGGACCCGTAGAACGCGCATGAATCTTATCATCGACCAGGTGGGCCAGTTTCAAGAAATACATATAGCCTACCGTTACCCTGTTGTCAAAGGGTTCTCCGGTTCGGCCGTCGTATACGACCATTTTCCCGTCCCGATCCAGGCCGGCCTTTTCCAGGGTGTCCATGATATCGTATTCATTGGCGCCGTCAAATACCGGAGTGGCAACATGCCAGCCCAGGGCCTTGGCTGCCAGCCCCAGGTGAACTTCCAGCACCTGTCCGATATTCATACGGGACGGTACGCCAAGTGGATTGAGGACTATCTCCAGGGGTGTTCCGTCCGGCAGGAAGGGCATATCCTCCTCAGGCAGGATCCTGGAAATGACGCCTTTATTTCCGTGGCGGCCTGCCATCTTGTCTCCGACGGAGATCTTCCTCTTCTGGGCGATGTATACCCTTACCAGCTCATTGACTCCGGGAGGCAGTTCATCCCCGTTCTCCCTGGTAAAGACCTTCACATCCACTACAATGCCCCCCTCCCCGTGGGGAACGCGGAGGGAGGTATCCCGAACCTCACGGGCTTTCTCGCCGAAGATCGCCCTTAAAAGCCTTTCCTCTGCGGTGAGCTCCGTTTCTCCTTTGGGAGTCACTTTGCCGACTAAAATATCTCCTGACATGACTTCAGCCCCGATTCGGATGATGCCGCGCTCATCCAGATCCTTCAGGGCGTCTTCTCCGACGTTGGGGATATCCCGGGTGATTTCCTCAGGACCCAGTTTCGTATCCCGGGCTTCTGATTCATATTCTTCTATGTGAATCGATGTAAAGACATCTTCTTTTACAAGCTTTTCACTGATTAAAACAGCGTCCTCATAGTTATAGCCTTCCCAGGTCATAAATCCAACCAAAACGTTTTTGCCCAGGGCAATTTCGCCTTGATCGGTGGATGGGCCGTCTGCGATAATCTGGCCCTTTTCTACCCTTTCCCCGGCACTTACGATAGGCCTTTGGTTGATACAGGTTCCCTGGTTGGAGCGCTTGAATTTCAGCAGTTTATACACATATTCTTTGCCGCTGTCGCCTTTTAATATGATTTCATCCGCCGATATTCTCTTGATGACTCCGTCTTCATCGGCCAGCACAACAACCCCTGAATCCCTGGCTGCCTTATACTCAATGCCGGTTGCAACGATCGGAGCCTCCGGCTTGATCAGAGGAACCGCCTGGCGCTGCATGTTGGAACCCATCAGCGCACGGTTTGCGTCGTCGTTTTCCAAAAAGGGGATCATGGCCGTTGCAACTGAAACGACCTGTTTGGGTGATATGTCCATGAGGTCCACCTGGTTGCGCGGAACTTCATGAATTTCATCCCGCTCACGAACCATAACCATATCGTTGACGAAGCGGTTGTTTTCATCCAGGGGCTCGTTGGCCTGGGCAACCACATAGTTGTTCTCTTCATCGGCCGTCAGATATACAATTTCATCCGTTACAATGCCCCGCTCCTTATCCACCTTTCGATAAGGGGCTTCGATAAAGCCGTATTCGTTGATGCGGGCATAGGTGCTCAGGGAGTTGATAAGTCCGATGTTGGGACCTTCAGGGGTCTCAATCGGGCACATGCGGCCGTAGTGGGAGTCGTGTACGTCACGGACTTCAAAGCCTGCCCGCTCACGGCTTAAACCCCCCGGACCCAGGGCGCTTAACCTTCTCTTGTGAGTAAGCTCAGCCAGAGGATTGGTCTGATCCATGAACTGGGACAGCTGGCTGCTTCCAAAGAATTCCTTTATGGCCGCTACAACCGGCCGAATGTTAATGAGGGCCTGGGGAGTTAAGGAATCCACGTCCTGAATCGTCATCCTCTCCTTGACCACACGCTCCATACGGGACAGGCCGATGCGGAACTGATTCTGAAGCAGCTCT
>Ga0134092_1003675_pt1 | contig 10068 bp, 8 predicted proteins | sample 3_6taG_FD_94454 | JGI IMG/M metagenome (GOLD analysis project Ga0134092, IMG submission 94454) | Switchgrass degrading microbial communities from high solid loading bioreactors in New Hampshire, USA - 3_6_20_6_A3 metaG | ecosystem: Engineered > Bioreactor > Semi-continuous > Anaerobic > Digestate...
CTTTTATGCCGTTTAATTCAATCTCCGTTCCCGCACCCGCAGGTAAAAAGTCCGAAGCTTTTTTCTTGCCCTCCATGTATTTTACTCTTTTTATGCCGCTTTGACTGTCCCTTACCCTGACCGTGACGGTTCTTGTTTTATAATCGTCGGCAACGGTAAACCCGGCCGATATTGTCGGCGGTGTTATATCATCTTCGACTTTATAAACCGTAACGGTTTCGTTTCCGGCATAATCGCCGGCGTAAAATGTATATGTCCCCGCCTTTGACACTTTGAGCTGACCGTTATCTATATTAAAACCTACGGTTCCCCGTGCGAAATCCTCCATGTTTTGGATTCCCGGAAGCCATCGTATAACCCGTATACCGGAATTCCCCTTATCGTAAGCATCCACAGGCACCAGTAAATTTTCCTTATCATATACTGTTTTAAGTTTTACAATCGGGGGCAGGTTGTCTCTGTCTGCTTCTCCGGTGTTTAAGACAGCCTGATAGGCACTCGGAATTCCCGGGTATTTCACATAATTTTTCAGTTCATCGATAGGCTTCAATGTTTTTACAAGCAGCTCCTTTACCGCCGAAGGGTATAAATTCTCATCGTAAGAATAAATCAAGGCAGCCACTGCGCTTACCTGAGGAGCAGCCATGGAAGAGCCGCTCAGTGTCCTGTATGACCCTACGACCGTGCTTAATATATCGTAACCCGGAGCCGCAAAATCCACCGTGGTTTTGCCATAATTGGACTGCTCCGTCAACTTTCCTTTGGCATCGATAAACGTTACCGAAATCAGGTTGTCCAGTTTAAAGTTCGCCGGGTAAATCGGTTCCGAGTCATTATCCGAACCGGAGTTTCCTGCGGCCGTTACAAACAGCATATCGGATTCTCTCATGACTTCCTCAAGAGCGGGCGAATACTGGGAGGTCCCCCAACTTATGTTGCAGATATCCGCTCCCATCATTGTCGCATATTTTATGGCCGATATGGCGTCCGAAATGCTTCCTGTACTTTTGGGTCCTCCGTTGATTTTAAGTATCATCATTTTTATATCTATGTTTGAAGCTATTCCGGCTATTCCTATTTCATTATCTTTCACAGCCCCTATTATTCCAGCAATATGGGTTCCGTGATCGTCGTTATCTTCCGGCCGCGACAGGGTAAATCCCGTTTTCCCGTCATTCCTGTAATGGCATACACTGGCATCGTTGTTGTAAAAATCCCAACCGTATATATCGTCGATATAGCCGTTATTATCGTTATCGATTCCGTCGCCGGGAATTTCTTTTTCGTTAATCCAGATATTTTCAGCCAAATCCGGATGCTTATAATCGACTCCCGTATCTATAATTGCAACAACTACTTCCTTCCGCTCTACATTCTCCTTTTTCATATGAAGCCAGGCTTCGGTCACATCCATATCTATATCCGGCACGGCGGATATCTCCTGTAATCCTCCCGCAAAAAACACCGAATAATAGCCGGGATTATTAATCGCCCACTGCGCTTTTGAGTAGACGTCGTTGGTTGTCTGCATAAGACTGACAATACCGTCCGGTTGTACCGATTTCACCAGCGGATGGCTGCCTAAATAATTTATAAGTTCCTCATGTATCCGATCATCCTTGACATAAATAAGAGCATAATCCCCGTAATGCTTTTCGATTTCGGTACGGGTTTCATACCCGCGCAAAATTTCATTCAAATCCTGCTCTTCAACATCTTTGTCAAACAAAACAATAATCCTTCCCGACACGGAATCTTCTTCCGTCCCGTTTTCATCGTATGATGCTCCGTAAAGTTTTGAAACCATAACCAATGATAATAAAATAATTATAATCAGCGTAATGCCGGCATAACGGCTTAAGTAATTTCTTTTCAGCATCCCGATCATGACATTTCCAACTTTCTGTGCCAAACTCTACTAATTCTTTCCTGACTTATATAATATTACCTTAACTTGTCATTTATGTGGCAATTATTAAATTATGAAATTTTAAGTGTTTACATAATTTAACTATTTTTTTAATTTATGACCATATTTTATGCGTGCATTAATGTTTATTTAATGATATAATATTATAAAGTATACCTATTTTTCGACACCTTAAGGAGAGGATATTAAATGTACACGCATAAATTCGATAAGCATAACAATGATTTAAATAAAGAATTCTGGGACAGCCTCCATAACGAAATACTCAAGTCTAACGAAGACATTTCGAAAGAAGAACTTCTTTCCTATGTTGAAAACAGTTTTGTTTATTCTCTTTTTTTTAGGGGTATGTCACACAAGGAATTAAATGCTTTTCGAAATATACTTAAGCTGAAAGATCTCGGTTATGTTATTCAGTTCGAGTTCATACCGAAGGATAAAACCGGTATAATAGATTATGATATAAACAATTTGAATTTATATTACCTGATCAAAAATGAACTTAAGGATATATCTTGTGCCGTCGGGCCCATATTGCAAAACCAAGTAAGTATAATAGTAACCGAAGGTCCCGATAAGTTGGCGCCAGGTTTGGATACAAAATCCAGGAGCATTCATACCGCAAAAATGCTGCTCGATGCCATTCAAAGCAAATTTAAAATAAATTTAATGGCGGGAATAGGCAGTGTGCAAAGCATACATTCAATTGATATTTCATTAATGGACGCACTCTCCTGCATGCATTACTGCAATTCCGGTGATATTATACATATACAGGATCTTGACAAATATAAAAGTCACAACCTATATGAATATAAAGATGCCGAGAAGCATATGATTGACGCAATCCGACTGAGAAAAGCCGATGCTTATGATTATTTCTGCCTTCTTATAAACCGCTTAAAGGACCTTAGCGACAATGCCAAAAGAAACAAAATAATTGAAATTCTGGTTTTGGCAACTCATGCGGCCAATATAGACGGTTTCGACGATGCTGATTATCATAATTATATATGTAATTTTAAAACCATAATGGAACTTGAAGGAGATCAGTTGATTGAATGGGCTTTTCAGAAGTTTGTAAAAATCACGGGATGCGTTAAATCCCAAAGTTCCATAGATTATTCCAACAAAATTGTACAAGCCACAAAAGAATATCTTGAAGCCCATTATTCCGAGGAAATAACCCTTGAAGACGTAGCCGAATATGTGAATATCAGTCCTCAGTATTTCAGTAAACTTATTAAGAAAAATACGGGTTTTAACTTTATCGACTGGCTTTCAATGCTCCGAGTCAAAAAAGCCAAGGAACTTTTAGCCAATACAAGTCTTACCGTCAAGGAAGTCTGTTTTATGGTCGGCTACAAAGATCCCAATTATTTCAGCAGGATATTTAAGAAAAAAATTGGTATGACGCCGAGCGAATATGTCAAAAGCATAAAAAAAATCACGTCATAAATAAATACAAAAACACCGGCTGCGATTTGTGTGGCATATACGGATACTTAAATCCGTATATGACGCAGAAACCGCAGCCGGTTTATTTTTATACGTGTATTAAGTTAAGTTACGTCATCCACAATCACAAAAGCCGTTAATCAGGCTATCATTGCAGCCTCTGTCAGCCTTGCTTCATGCTATGCGGTCTGATGCCGTATAACCTTGACAGGGCATGCCTTTGCGCAGGCTCCGCAATTGGTGCATTTGGCGTAATCTATTTTTGCAAGATTATCGTTCACATGAACGGCATCGAACTCGCAGGCCTTTTCGCAAAGCTTGCAGCCGATACAGCCAATGGAGCAGACGGTCTTTACATCCTTGCCTTTATCATGGGAACTGCATGCCACCATGGTATTGGCCTTGTAAGGAACCAACTCTATTATATGAACCGGACATTCTGCCACACACATACCGCATGAGGTACATTTTTCTTTATCGACTTCGGCCACTCCGTCTACGATATGTATGGCATCAAACGCACATACTTTGACACAGGAACCGAAACCCATACAGCCGTAGCCGCATCCTTTTGAGCCGTTGCCTCCTATACCTGCCGCCAGCTTGCAGTCCTTAGGTCCGTAGTAGGTTGAATTGATTTTTGATCTGTCGCAGGTTCCGGCGCACTTTACAAAAGCGACCTTCTTTTCGGTAGCTTCCACGCTTCTTCCTATAACTTTTGCAATCTCCATGTGAATTTCATTATTTGCCACAGGGCATGCATCCGCCGGGGCTTCTCCGGAGGCGATGGCCTTGGCACAGGCATCACATCCGGCATAACCGCAGCCGCCGCAGTTTGCACCCGGTAAAAGCTCCCTTACTCTCGCTTCCTTTTCATCGACAGGCACCTCAAATTTCCTGGAAACGGCTCCGAGAAAAAGTCCGATTAGCAACCCCAGGCCGCTTACGACACCGGTAGCAATACCGACCCCTTTAATGCTGAAAGATGCCAGTACTACCGACAGATCGGTGAAAATGCCGGCCGCCGTTAACATACTTACCGTCATTATATTCCTTCCTCCCTTCTATACCAGGCCGGAAAAGCCGTAGAAAGCCATGGCCATCAAAGTTGCCGTTATCAAGGTAATAGGGAATCCCTGAAATGTTTTTGGAATATCGTTATATTCCATCCTTTCCCGTATGCCAGCCATAAGTATTATCGATATCGTATAGCCCAAAGCTGCCGAAAATCCGTTTACAATACTTTCAACCAAATCATAGCCGTTTTCCACATTCAAAAGGGCAACACCCAGTACTGCGCAGTTGGTGGTAATAAGCGGCAAATACACACCCAACGCATTATACAGAGCCGGACTGTATTTTTTAATAACCATTTCTACAAACTGAACAAGACAGGCTATTACGGCAATAAAAACAATCGTATTTAGATATCCCAGATCCAGCGGTGCCAAAATGTAATTATAAATCAGGTAACATATTACAGACGACATTGTAATAACAAATATAACCGCCAGTCCCATACCTATCGAAGACTTGATTTTGTTTGAAATTCCAAGGAAGGAACAAATGCCCAGGAACTGGCTCAATATAACGTTATTTATGAGCGCTCCGCTTATAAAAATCAATAACAGATTTACAAAATATTTGTAATCCATTTTAATCCTCCTTCCTTATTTCTTTTTTAGCGGAAGACCCTGCTTCGCTGTTATGGAAAGAGGCAAATTTTTCAGCGTTGCAATGGGCGCAGTCTCCTCCACAGGCAAGAGCCGATTTTTTAGCCGTACCGTTGGTGGCTGAAGGCAGCTTGAATTTATTCTGCAGCGCCGTAAGCATTGCAAGAACCAGAAACGCTCCGGGAGGCTGTACAAATATGGATATGGGCTCATAGCTTTCGGGCATTACTCTGAAATTAAAAATTGTACCTGCACCAAGCAGTTCACGAAAAGCGCCTATGAGCACCAGTGCAATTGTAAATCCCAGTCCCATGCCAACCCCGTCGAAGAACGAAAGTCCGACCGAATTTTTTGCCGCATATGCCTCTACTCTGCCAAATATGATACAGTTAACCACAATCAGAGGAATATATATACCCAACGCCTCGTTGATGTCCGGGAAATATGCCTTAAGCACCAGTTCAACGACGGTTACCATGGAAGCCACTACAACAATAAAATACGGTATTCTTACCTTTTCCGGTATGAATTTTCTTAATGCCGATATAACGACATTGGAAACTATCAAAACCACCGTGGTTGATAATCCCATACCGATTCCGTTTATGGCCGATTTGGTCACGGCCAGTGTCGGGCACATACCGAGCATAAGAACAAATGTCGGATTTTCTTTAAATACACCGTTTACCAAACGCTCAACATATTTATTCATTAGCCGCACCTCCTAATCCTTCGGCATATTCTTTAAGAAATGCCAGTCCGCCGTTGACGGCCCTTACCACTGCGGTGGTTGTTACGGTGGCACCGCTTACGACATCTATTTCAGTGTCGTTCGTGGGCTCGGTCTTCGTCACGGTAAAATGATCCGTTTTTACTCCTGCAAATTTGGATTTAAACTCAGGAGTATCCGCGTTCATGCCAAATCCGACCGATTCACCTATTTCTATAAACTCAATACCCTGGACGGTTCCGTCAAGGGAATATCCCACAGCCAGATTTATAGTGCTGGCATATCCTCTGGTGCTTGACGTAACTATATAGCCCATCAAATTGCCGTTATCATCGATGGCACGTATAACGTCTCCTATGGTTACTCCGTCAAAGTTGGAATTCAGAGTGGACAAATCGGTTTCGGCAGCTTTACTAACCAGATCTTCATCGGTTATAAGCTTCTTGGCATCTGTATAAACAGCCTTATAACCTTCATTCTTTTTGGCCTCTTCCTGCTCTTTTATAGGAGTTTTGGTTATTTCATAAACAAATGCCAGGGCAAAACTGCAAATAACGGTTATTATGGTTAATGACAAGGCATCTTTAATTATTGATGATTTTTTTTCTTTTTTATTTGCCATTTTTTACACGCTCCCTTCCGAATGCAACCGGGCGTGTCAGATTATCAATCACGGGTACCAGAAGGTTGCCCAAAAGAATGGCATAGGATACTCCTTCGGGCCCTTTACCCACAATTCTAAACAAACCGGTCATTATTCCGAGAAAAATGCCGTAAATGATCTGTCCCTTGGGCGTTGCCGGGCTGGTAACATAATCTGTCGCCATGAAGAATGCTCCCAGAATAAGGCCTCCGCCTAAAATCTCCCCAAGCAGGTAATTAACATCGAATCCCTTTCCTCCGAATATCAGCGCAAATACCGCAAAGGATAATATGTAGCTGAGAGGGATCCTTAAGGATATTACCTTCCGGTACAGCAAATATGCCGCTCCCAAAAGCAGGGCCAGCGTACTTGTTTCACCTATGGTTCCTCCGACATGCCCAACAAATAATTTCAGTAAATCCACCGTTTCTCCCGCCTTGAGTTGTCCCAAAGGAGTTGCTCCGGAAACGCCGTCCAGTACCAACGCACCGTCTCTTAAGAAATCTTTAAGCCCCGGAGACGAAACTTTTTCCAGTGTAAACGAAGACATTTTTGACGTAAAACTGATTAACAGAAACACACGGGCAGCCAGAGCCGGATTCATAAAGTTCTGTCCCAATCCTCCGAACAGCATCTTTACAATCAATATGGCAAACACTCCACCCAGTACGGCCATCCATATCGGAACAGAAACCGGTAAATTCAGGGCCAAAAGCAAACCTGTAACGACGTCGCTGAAATCCCAGGGATTGACCGGCTTCTTCATAAATTTGCAATACAGGTATTCGGTTACGACACACGATAAAACAGTTGCCAAAATAATCAGCAGGGCTCTTAATCCGAAGTTGAATATGCCGAATAAAGCGGCAGGTATCAGTGCTATTATAACGTCCTGCATTATTGACTTTGTTGTTATCGGGCTCCTGGTGTGAGGGGCTGCCGAAACGTTAAACATACCGCTCATGGTTCACACCTCTTTCTCTTATATCTACTTTGTATATTTTGATTTCAGTTATGGTTTGAGGATGTATCATTTTTCTTATCAAGAATTAGCTGCTTTGTCCTTACAATAGTCTGTGTCAGGCTTCTTTTGGCCGGACATACATAGGAACAGCAGCCGCATCCGCAGCATTCCAGCCCATAATTCTTTTCAAACTTTTCGTAATCATTATGAAGGCCGAACATCTGCAATTGACTGGGCATTAAATTAAGCGGGCAATATTCATGACACTTTCCGCAGCGGATACATACCGATTCCTCAACCGCGGCTTCGTCTTTTACAAATCCCAATAATGCGGAGGCTGTTTTTGTCACCGGAATATCATATGTGTACATGGCAATACCCATCATCGGCCCGCCAAAAACAATTTTCTCGGGATCTGTTTTAAAACCGCCGGCTGCTTCTACTATTTCACTGAAACTCATACCGATAGGAACCCGGTAATTGGCCGGTTCGGCTACCGCATCCCCGGATATCGTCACTATCATATGTGTTAAAGGAACCGATTTTGCTACAGCCATATAGATGGCTGCCACCGTCGCCGCATTGTTTACTATACATCCTATATCAGCGGGGATTTTTTGGGAGTTAAGCTTTCTTCCTGTAAGTGTATATATAAGCTGACGTTCGCCGCCCTGAGGATATTTGGTTTTCAGGGATTTAACCTGAATTCTGTCCTCATTGGCAGTTAATTCCTTCATCTTGTCTATAACATCCGGTTTATTATCTTCAATACCGATAATACCTACGGCATTCTCAAATAAACGAAGCATGATTTTTAATCCGCCGATAATCTTTTCAGGTTCCTCTAACATCAGCCTGTAATCGCTTGTCAGATAAGGCTCACATTCCGCTCCGTTTACAATGACATATTCGATTTTTTCCTCATTTTTTGGGGTCAATTTAACATGGGTGGGGAAACCGGCTCCGCCTAATCCCACTATACCCGCTTCTTTCACCGCTTTTCTGATTTCTTCTTTGGACATTATCATATAGTTTCTTTCCTGCCCAAAGCCTTCTATTTTCTTATATTCGTTATCATTGGCAACAACTATTGCCTCTTCCATCCTGCCTGTCGCCGTAAGCCTTTTTTCTATCGACTTAACCGTTCCCGACACTGAACTGATAATATTTGCAGAAATCGGGCCGTCGGCTTCGGCAATCTTTTGTCCTACCAATACCGGATCGCCTTTTTTCACAAGAGGTTTGGCAGGTGCTCCTATATGTTGTACCAAGGGAAACACCAAATCGCCCTTCGGCAACAGTTCGGTTATGGGCTTGTCCTTAGACAGATTTTTGCCGTCATATATGTGGATTCCACCCTTAAATGTTAATCTGGCCATCACTTATCCTTCCTTTATAATTTATATATGTTAAAAAATAAACAAAGTACTGCCATCCAGGCATACTTTATAATTATAACATATATTTAAATTTTTCACATTAATTTTTTGTTTTTTATTAATTATCACTAAAACTCACAATATATAACATAATATTTTTTATGACTAAATTAAAAAACCTGTAATCCGGTAATGCCTTCTCAGTCCTATTCGTACACAATAAGCCAAAACAAATCAAAATCCTTTGATAATATGCACTACAGGCATTTTAACATCACCGTATTTTTATTTGATCAGCCCAGAATTGTAATAGTTATTTTTTTAACAAAATTAGTTTTTTAATTAAACTATTGTCTATAAACCGTAAAAACTGCCGGTATTTTCTTGGATACAATCAGGTTTCCCGCTTGGGAATCCCTATTTTAAATCATACAGCAACAAATATCCATAGAATAAAAAAGGGTATCTTTGTGAATATTTCCACGAAGATACCTTTTTATGTTGATTTTAATTAATATGCCCGGCTATTTGTATTTTGCCTTTTGTTTATATTTCTCTTTTGTTGCCATACCGCCCCTTATATGACGTTCCGACTTATTGCGATCCAGTACCACCCTTGCCTTGTTGGCCAGTATCGGGTTAATTTGAAGAAGACGCTCCGTAACGTCTTTATGTACGGTTGATTTCGATATACCGAACTGTTTTGCGGTTTGCCTAACGGTTGCGTTGTTCTCAATAATATAATTAGCTATCTCAACCGCCCGTTCCTCTATATAGCCTTTCATAGTGTCTGCGTCCCTGCATGCCCGCGGAACGCATTCCCCCTTATAATCGTTGTTGTTACATTGTATGCAGGCAAAATAAGCGGTATTACTGATAATTCTTATATAAAATTGAGTAATTAACTATTATTTAAATTATGATATAATATAGTAGTTAGCATTCCTGGCCCATGAAATTTAGGCGTTCAAATATCAATCATTTTAAACTGGCTGATTTTCATGGATAATTCAAATAAATACAAAGGGAGGTTTTTCATGAAGATAGGAGCTTTGGAAGCCGGCGGCACAAAAATGGTATGCGCGATCGGCGATGAGAACGGCAGAATAATAAAAAGAGTTGTTTTCCCTACGGAAACACCCGATATTACTATGCCCTTAATGATTGATTTTTTTAAAAACGAGAGCATAGAAGCTTTTGGAATAGGCAGTTTCGGCCCCATAGATCCCAACAGGAATTCGGAAACCTACGGGTATATAACCAGCACCCCGAAACTGGCCTGGAGAAATTA
>Ga0134092_1003678_pt1 | contig 10059 bp, 10 predicted proteins | sample 3_6taG_FD_94454 | JGI IMG/M metagenome (GOLD analysis project Ga0134092, IMG submission 94454) | Switchgrass degrading microbial communities from high solid loading bioreactors in New Hampshire, USA - 3_6_20_6_A3 metaG | ecosystem: Engineered > Bioreactor > Semi-continuous > Anaerobic >...
ATTTTATCCCGCGTTCAAAAGCCCGCGAGATACACAGGCGGCGAGCTAAACGAAGTAAAAAAGGACCCGGGTAAGGTAAAAATCCGATATTGTTTTTGTTTTCCCGATGTTTACGAAATTGGAATGAGCCATTTAGGCATGAAAATTTTATACAGCATTATCAACGAAAGGGAGGATACATACTGCGAGCGCGCCTTTGCCCCTTGGTTTGACATGGAAGAGGAATTGGTAAAAAACAATATCCCCCTTTTTTCTTTAGAGACAAAAACGCCCTTAAACCAGTTTGATTTGCTGGGCTTTACTTTGCAGTATGAAATGAGCTATACAAACATACTGAATATGCTGGATCTGGCTGGCATACCGCTGAAAAGCGCCGACAGGCAGGAGGGCATGCCCTTTGTCTGCGCCGGAGGCCCGTGTGCATATAATCCTGAACCGCTGGCGGATTTCGTTGATTTCTTCATGCTCGGCGAGGGTGAAGAGATCATCAATGAAGTGATGGACGTTTACGGACAGTGGAAAAAGGATGGAGCGTCAAGAGAGGATTTTCTCAAAAGGATAGTTAATATAGAAGGAATTTATATACCGAGCTTTTACGAGCCTGAGTACAACAGCGACGGAACATTGAAGGCAGTCAGGCCTGTTAACGAAGCCTATCCTGCAAGAATCAGAAAAAGGATCATAAATGATCTAGATAACGTGTACTTTCCTGAAAAAGCGGTGGTCCCATATATCAATATAGTCCATGACAGGATCATGCTGGAGCTTTTCCGCGGCTGCACAAGGGGCTGCAGGTTCTGCCAGGCTGGCTATATCTACAGGCCGGTCAGGGAGAGAACACCGGAAAGGCTGATGGAGCTGGCAAGGAAGCTCCAGGAAAGCACAGGGTATGAGGAGATATCGCTGACATCGCTGAGCACAAGCGATTACTCAGGCCTTCCGGAGCTTACGTCAGGGCTTATAGAAGAAATGGAACCCCAAAAGGTCAATCTTGCGCTGCCGTCCCTCCGTATAGATTCATTTTCGCTGGATCTGATGGAGAAGGTTCAAAAGGTGAGAAAAAGCGGATTGACATTCGCACCGGAGGCAGGAACTCAGAGGCTCAGAGACATCATCAACAAAGGTGTTACCGAGGAGGATCTGCTCAATTCTGCCGGAATGGCGTTCAGAGGCGGATGGAACGGCGTCAAGCTGTATTTTATGATAGGACTGCCATATGAGACCTTGGACGATGTGGAAGGCATAGCCAGGCTTGGAAAGCAGGTCGTCGAAGAATATTACAAGGTCCCGAAGGCGGAAAGGGGCAGAGGCCTGGAGGTAACCATCAGCACGTCCTCATTCGTGCCCAAGCCGTTTACTCCGTTCCAGTGGGAAGCACAGGACAAAATAGAGACACTGAGAGAAAAGCAAAAGTTCCTGAAGGATAAGATACGAGACAAGCATCTGAAATATAACTGGCATGACCCTGAATTAAGCATGCTGGAGGCCGTCTTTGCAAGAGGCGACAGGCGTGTGGGAAGGGTACTGGCCAGGGCATGGGAGCTTGGCTGCCGCTTTGACAGCTGGGGCGAGCATTTCAAATTCGATGCGTGGATGCAGGCCTTTGACGACTGCGGCATTGACCCGGCGTTTTACGCCAACAGGGAGAGAAGCGTTGAAGAGGTATTCCCGTGGGATCATATAGATGTGGGAGTTACAAAGAAACACCTGCTGCGGGAGAGAGAAAAAGCGCAGAGGGGAGAAGTGACACCGAACTGTATGACAGCATGCGTTGGATGTGGAGCAACGGTATTTGGCCAGGGTATATGCGTGGACCGGAAAGACGGGGAAGGCTGTTCCTGCAGCTGCACTGAGCAAGCCGGCCAATCAGATATGATCGAGGGACGCAAGGACGGTCCCAATGCTTTTGACGGGGGGAACAGCGGTGAGTAAGATACGTATAAAATTTGATCGGGGTGAGGCTGTCAAGTTCATTTCTCACCTTGATCTGATGAAAGTGTTTGAAAGGGCCATCAGGCGTTCCGGCCTTCCGATATCATATTCCAAAGGGTTCAACCCTCATCCGCATATCGTATTCGGGCTGCCGTTGGCTGTAGGTATGACAAGTGAATGCGAACATGCTGATTTGGAAATGGATAAGGATGTGAACCCTGATGAGCTGATGCAGAAGCTTAATGCTGCCCTGCCGGAAGGTATCAGAGTGACCGGTGCCGCCGTCAATAACTCCAAAAAGAACATTATGGCGTCGGTATGCCGCGCCGATTACGAACTTGAGGTATTCACTGAAGAAGAGGTTTCATGGGAAAAGGCAGCCGGAGCTGTGGAAAAGATACTCGGTTCGGAAAGTATAATAGTAGGTAAGGAATCCAGAGGCAAGGACGGACGCACCACTGTCAGGGATACAGAAATAAGGCCGCTCATACTTGATGTATCGATAGAGCGGATATTGACGCCGCCGCCCGGATATGAGGGCTTCGGGTCTGCATTTTTAGTTAAGACAGCGTTAAAGGCGGGAAGCGAGGCCAACCTCAACCCCGGTCTGTTTGTAAAGGCATTGGAGCAGCAGTGGGTTATGTCTGTTGCTGCGGTGAGGATACACCGTAAAGCAATTTATACGGACAACGGTAAAGGAATGGCTGATCCCATGGACACGGCTTCCCTGTCATGAAGGTTAGAGAGGTGTTTGTTTGAAAAAGCAGTTGATTGTTGATATAGGTGCCAGCGAAAACAGGGTCGCGCTGCTGGAGGATAATGAACTGGCCGAGATATATATAGAAAAAGCCGGTGCAGAGACAATGGTGGGCAATATATACAGAGGTAAGGTCAGCAGCGTACTGCCGGGGATGCAGGCTGCTTTTGTGGATATCGGCTATGATAAAAATGCGTTCCTTTATGCAGGTGATATAATAGCAAAAAAGGATTACAGTGATGACGATGATGAAGGTGTTAATGTAGTAAAGGACTGCAACATCAGTGATCTTGTCAGCGTAGGACAGGAGCTGACCGTACAGGTCGTCAAGGAACCTATAGGTTCAAAGGGTCCAAGAGTAACTACGAATATAACATTGCCCGGACGGCATCTGGTGCTGCTGCCGGATGCTGAATACACCGGTGTTTCCCGGAGGATCGAGAACGAAGCGGAAAGAGCAAAGCTTAAGAAAATCGCCGAGGAGCTCAGGCCCGAAGGAATGGGGCTCATTGTGAGGACTGCTTCCGAAGGCATGGAGAAAGAGGAGTTCATTGATGATCTGAACTTTCTGCTGAAGCTGTGGGGCAGCATCAGGGAAAAGGAAAAAAGCGGCCATGTGCCGCGCTGCATACACAAGGACCTTAATCTTGTATACAGAATGGTCCGGGACATGTTTACGAAGGATATTGATAAATTTATAATAAACGACCGCAGTTATTACGAAAAAATAGTTGAACTGACTGACATCATTTCACCTGGGCTCAAGCGCAGGGTGGAGTATTTCAGCAAAGAGTGTGACTTATTCGAATACTACCAGCTTGAATCAAAGCTGGCAAAGGCTCTGGCGCGCAAGGTCTGGCTGAAATGCGGAGGCTATCTTGTCATTGACAGGACTGAGGCCCTTACGGTAATAGACGTAAACACCGGTAAATATGTGGGCAGGAGCAGCCTCGAAGATACTGTGCTCAAGACCAATCTGGAAGCGGCCGGGGAAATCGCAAGGCAGATACGGCTCAGAGATATCGGTGGCATAATAATAATCGACTTCATTGATATGCATGAGCAGGAGCATCAGCAGATGGTGATGGACAGGCTCAAACAGGCTCTCAAAAGGGACAGGACCAAGACCATCGTTGTCGGCATGACAGGCCTGGGGCTGATCGAGATGACAAGGAAAAAGGTCAGGCAGGAGCTGTCCACTATTTTGCATGTGGACTGTCCATATTGTGATGGAACAGGCAAATTGCCTTCAAACAGCCCGATCATAAAAAATATGCAGAAAAATGCGGCTTCTGCAGAAAGCCAGAAGGATCCGGAGTAGCCTGATTAAATATATGGAATGAACCTTGCGGAGGGTGATTGACGGCAGGCTTTTGCACTGCCTTTCGTATTTTTTGATGTGTATAATTGGCGTTGACATCAGAACATTCGTGTGTTAAAATATGTCGGTAACCGCTCGGCCAGGGCTTTAAAATGCTGTTGATATAACGGCGGAATGGCTTATAGAAAACAGTTCTGTAATGCGGAATGCAATAGCTGCCCTATTGGTCCGGCGAGTCTGTAACAGGAGGTATATACCATGTACGCTGTAATAGAAACAGGCGGAAAGCAGTACAAAGTACAGGAAGGCGATGTAATATTCGTAGAAAAGCTTGAAGCCGAAGATGGCGCAACTGTCACTTTCGACAGAGTCCTGGCTGTATCAAGCGAGGGAAGCGTTACTTTCGGCAAGCCGTTGGTGGAGAATGCAAGTGTATCCGCAAAAGTGCTCGGTCAGGGCAGGGCAAAAAAGATCATCGTTTTCAAGTACAAGCCTAAGAAGGGCTACAGGAAAAAAGCGGGACACAGACAGCCTTTCACTAAAGTACAGATCGAAAAGATCAGTGTTTGATAATGATAAGAGTCGTAATAACCAGAGATTCGGAAGGTTCTATCAGCAGACTGGAGATCGACGGACATTCGGGTTACGCGGAAGCGGGGTCTGATATAATCTGTTCGGCGGTGTCGGTTACAGCCTATACAGCTGCAGGCGCACTTGAGAGTCTGGCAGGACTGAAGCGGTGTTACCGCCAAAGAGACGGACACATGACTATACAGCTTCCGAAGGATATGGACGACAAGCAAAAGGCAACTGCGTCGATCATAATGGAAACAACGGCTATAGGCTTAAAGCAGATAGAACACTCATATGGAGAATATGTATCGGTATTGGATGAGGAGGTGTAATCCGATGATCAAAATTAATCTTCAGCTGTTTGCTCACAAGAAGGGAGTCGGCAGTTCAAGGAACGGCCGTGACAGCGAATCTAAGAGACTCGGTGTTAAGAAGGGCGACGGACAGTATGTACTGGCCGGGAATATAATCGTAAGACAGAGGGGTACGAAGATACACCCCGGAGTAAATGTCGGCAAGGGCAAGGATGATACACTTTTTGCTCTGGTAGACGGCAAGGTCAAGTTCGAAAGACTTGGCAAGGACAGAAAGCAAGTTAGTATAGTTACAATGTAACAGGTAAAGAATAAGTCCCGGAACAACAGAGCCGGGACTTTTTTGCGTAAAGGCATATTTGAGCTTCAGAAGATTTGAAACATTTCTCTGAGAGGAAAGCAATATGTTCGTAGATCGTGCAAAAATCAAAATAAAAGCAGGTGACGGCGGAAACGGCATTGTCTCATTCCACAGGGAGAAATATGTCGCAGCGGGCGGACCGGACGGCGGTGACGGCGGTAAAGGCGGCGATATTATTTTTGAAGTGGATGAGGGTCTGAGGACGCTGATAGACTTCAGGTACAAAAGGAAATATATTGCCGAATCAGGCCAGCACGGCGGTCCGGCAAGACGTACCGGCAGAAGCGGCAGGAATCTTGTTATCAAAGTTCCTCCGGGAACACTGATAAAGGATGCTGAAACAGGACGCATCCTCGCCGATATGGTCGAGCCGGGCCAAAGAACGGTAGTGGCAAAAGGAGGGAAGGGCGGAGCAGGCAATCAGCATTTCGCCACATCCACCAGACAGGTACCTAATTTTGCAAAGCCGGGCGATCCCGGAGAGGAATATATGGTCGAGCTGGAACTTAAGCTGATCGCTGACGTTGGATTGGTGGGTTTCCCCAACGCAGGAAAATCGACGATATTATCGATGGTTTCCGCAGCAAGGCCGAAGATAGCCGATTATCCCTTCACAACACTGGAGCCGAACCTTGGTGTAGTCAGGGTCGGCGAGGGCACCAGCTTTTTGATGGCAGATATACCAGGCCTTATTGAGGGGGCTCATCAGGGAGTGGGTCTGGGATTTGACTTCCTGAGGCATGTGGAAAGAAACAGACTGCTTTTGCATGTAGTGGATGTTGCCGGAGTTGACGGCCGTGACCCGGTTGATGATTTTGAAAAAATAAATGAAGAACTGCGGCTGTACAGTCCGAAACTGGCAGAAAGACCACAGGTGGTTGCCGCAAACAAGATAGACCTCCCTCAGGGGCAGGAAAATCTGGATAGGTTCAGGGATGCGGTAGAGAAAAAAGGCTATAAGGTTTTTCCGATATCTGCTGCTTCCAATAACGGAGTTACAGAATTGATGCAGTATATTGCGGAGCAGCTGAGAGAGCTGCCTGAAGCAGTTCCTCTGACAGATGCCTATGAAGAGGTCGTATACAGGACCGAGGAGGAAGAGCCGTTCACGATACGCAAGGAAGGCAATGTTTATATCGTCGAGGGCAACTGGATCAGGAAAGTTGTCGGGTCGACCAATTTCGACGCATATGAATCGCTTCAGTATTTCCAGCGCTCACTGAGGACAAAGGGCGTTATCGATGCTCTTGAAAATATGGGCATCAACGAAGGCGATACTGTCAGAATATATGATATAGAGTTTGAATACATGAGATAGAACGATATTTGATGATAAGGAAGGTAATGTATGCTGACAAGCAAACAAAGAAGTTATTTACGGGGCCTTGCCAATACGATGGAGCCGATATTCCAGGTTGGCAAGGGCGGCATTGGAGACAACCTGATAAAGCAGTTCAGCGATGCACTGGAGGCGCGGGAGCTCATAAAGGCGACTGTTCTCAGAAACGCTGAGACCGATGCGCGTGAAACTGCTGAAGAAATCGCTGAGAGAACCGGTGCCGAAGTAGTTCAGGTCATCGGCAACAGGTTCGTCCTTTACAGAGAGTCGAAAAAGCATAATGAAATCACCGCTGCTTTGTCAGTGATTCGATGATTTCAGCGTATATTGCTGCAGAATGCTTTTTCCAGTTGTCACATACATCCAGGGCATCTTTTTTCGTACCGACTGCAGCTTTGAGCTCAATGAGAGGGAATCCTTTCTCTCTCATTTTGCATATTACCACATATTTATTTTCGCTTTCAGGAATGTAATCTGCTGTAATGAGCAGATCCTCCTCTATTTCCCTGCGGACAGCAGGAACGATGTCATCCAGCTGTTTTCTGACACCGGGCGATATTGTGTTCATCAAGTACCGCAGAGTTTTCTTTCCCGCGTCGGTCATCACATAGCTGCCGCCGGAACCTGTTGATGGTTTGGAAGATTGCTGCTCTGCAGTGCTTTCGGATATATCAACGTCATCTGTGTTCAGTATAAGGCTGCTTTCGCACAGCTCATTGAGACATTGCTGCAGCATGAAGTAATTCATAAGACGCGTTTCCAGCACGAGCTTCGTTATGCTGCCATTGCTGACGGGCATGTCAAACTTATGCAATATATACATTATGATCAACTTGTTCTGTACTATCTCTTTGCTGCTGCCAAGCGGATTCATCTTCGCCTCCCATATATGTCACGTTATAATATATCCTGCCGTGCCGATTTTAAAAGTACGGACTGGAAAGATTCGTAACAATTATAGCATATTGTAGAGATATCCTCTATCGGATTTCCTGCTGTCGTTATTGGAAAAAATATCGGATATTTTACCGTGAACAGAGCAGACAGAATGTTTATATGGTTTAAATCGAATGGCTGTGGTATTATAACTATAGACGGCAATTCACAAAGGAGAAGGATCGATGCTACAGCTTGAAGAACTGGAGCAACTGCTTTCAGGATCGGGTGCAACTTTTACGGGATATTCCGATGTGACCGGTAAAACCGGCTGTTTCAGCAATCTGCATTATGCCATAACTATCGGAGTGCGTCTGTCTGATGCTATTATTGATGAAATATCGGACAAGCCCACATTCACATATTTCCACCATTACAGGACAGTTAATGCGCTGCTGGATCAGATTGCTCTGAGGGGCACTCTATATATCCAGGATCATGGATTTAATGCGGTCGCAGTTCCTGCCTCCCAGACTGTAAATGATACAGACCTGCCGTACAGCGGTATTTTTCCTCATAAAACAGCTGCTGTTCTTGCAGGTTTGGGCAGCATAGGCAAAAATGCACTTTTCATTCACAAAGAATATGGTCCGAGGGTGCGGCTGGCCACTATCCTCACAGATATGCCTGTAACTCAGATGGGTTCAGCATCCTGTGACGGTAATGAGACCGTATCACCGTGTCTGAACTGTGATCTTTGTGTAAAGGCATGCCCGGCCATGGCCCTGACGGGAAAACAATGGCGTGAAGGTATTGCCCGGGACGAAATAGTTGATGCCAGGGCGTGCAGTGACTATATGAATGCCAGATTCAAGCATATCGGACGGGGTTCGGTATGCGGGATATGTATACGTGTATGTCCTGTTCGATTCGGAAAAGGGACATGATCGGTGAAAAATTTTCATAGAAATTGATAGACTAAAGCGGGGGGATGAGTAGTGGTGAAAAAAGAAATCATTGCTCTGCTGCTGGCCGGCGGGCAGGGCAGCAGGCTCGGAGTCCTTACCAAAAAGGCTGCCAAACCGGCAGTGCTGTATGGCGGAAAATACAGGATAATCGATTTCTCGTTGAGTAATTGTATAAATTCAGGTATTGATACGGTGGGTGTCCTCACACAGTATCAGCCGTTGAAACTGAACAATCATATAGGTATCGGAAAGCCGTGGGATATGGACAGAATGAACGGCGGCGTTACCATACTTTCGCCCTATATGAAGGAGGACAGCGGAGAATGGTACAAGGGTACTGCAAATGCCATCAGTCAAAATATAGACTTCGTTGACAAGATGGCGCCCAAATATGTGATCATTCTCTCGGGCGACCATATCTATAAAATGAATTACTCCGAAATGCTGGCTTTCCACAAGAAAAACAGTGCCGAAGCTACCATCTCCGTAATCGATGTTCCGTATGAGGATGCATCGAGATACGGCATAATGAACACAGAGCCGGACGGCAGGATATATGAATTTGAGGAAAAACCCAGGAATCCCAAAAGCACACTGGCATCCATGGGTGTATACATATTCACCTGGGAGATCCTGAGGGAATATCTGATCCGGGATGAGCAGCTGGCTGAATCCAGCCACGATTTCGGCAAGGATGTCATACCTGCCATGCTTGCGGACGGAAGGCGCATGTTTGCATATAAGTTCAGAGGTTACTGGAAGGATGTCGGTACGATACAGGCATTCTGGGAATCGAATATGGATCTGGTCAAAAGAGTACCGGAGTTCAATCTGTATGATCCCGAATGGAAGATATATACTCCCAACCCTGTCAAGCCTCCCCATTATGTGGCCCCGACAGGCAGCATAAAGACGTCGATAGTTGCGGAAGGCTGCATGATCTATGGCAAAGTCAGAAATTCCGTTCTTTTCCCTGGAGTATTTGTTGGGAAAGACACTCTGATAGAAAACTCTATTGTTATGTCAAATTCACACATTTCTGAAGGGTGCGTGCTGGACCACTGCATCATAGGCGAGAATGTCGTTGTAGGAAGCGGAGTTACCATAGGTGTCGGCGAGAATATCCCCAATGAGGATAAGCCGGGCATATATAACTCCGGTATTACCGTGGTCGGTGAAAGGGCAGAGATACCTGAAGGCACCGTTATAGGGAAAAATGTCATGATAGATATGCATGTTGAACGTGAGGACTTCTTAAGCAGCAGCATACCGTCAGGATCCAGTATTTACAAAGGTGGTGAAAGAGAATGACCAATACGATGGGTATCATATTGTCCGGCTGGAAGAAGCCTGCGCTCAAGGATCTTTCATATATCAGATCCGTGTCAGCCATACCTTTCGGCGGCAAATACAGGGCTATAGATTTTGTATTGTCCAATATGGTCAATTCCGGAATAAAGAATGTAGGTGTACTTACACAATACAGCTTCCGTTCGCTGATGGACCATCTCGGCTCCGGCAAGGAATGGGATCTTGACAGAAGGTATGACGGCCTGTTTATTTTCCCGCCATCTCTGTCCGACGATGAAAGCGGCTGGTACAGGGGAAGCGCTGATGC
>Ga0134092_1003680_pt1 | contig 10051 bp, 6 predicted proteins | sample 3_6taG_FD_94454 | JGI IMG/M metagenome (GOLD analysis project Ga0134092, IMG submission 94454) | Switchgrass degrading microbial communities from high solid loading bioreactors in New Hampshire, USA - 3_6_20_6_A3 metaG | ecosystem: Engineered > Bioreactor > Semi-continuous > Anaerobic > Digestate...
TACTAAGTTTGCTCACTTAATAGGGTATATTTTATGGGTTGTACTGGCAATTACTTTTTGTATTTTTGATGACCATTTATTGTATTTTTATTTTACCAAATACAAGTAGCAATAAATCAATTAATTGAAAATGCCTTATATTATATATATCATAAAATTCGACAATTATCAGTATAATAGTTTAAAACTCTAACGCATTAATTTTATTACTTTAAACATCAATATATGTCTTTTAGCATCTTATTTATTCATTCTCTAATTTACACTCTTATATTATTATAAACCTTCATAAACATTTGTAGAAAAATAGCTATATTCTTTGTTGTTCACTTACTCTATTAATTAATATCGTAAATTAAAATAACTAGAGAAAATTTCTCTAGTTATTTTAGTTATCTAATCTTACAACCTCTTTAGTTATTAAAATATCAATTTTTTTGCTAATGCTAGATAATACCTCTTTATATTTATATAATTTATCAATTTCCTTATAAATCTCATCTTGTATTTTTATGTCTGGTAATTCAAATACTTGCGATGCCATTTCTTTTTTATGCAAGTTACCTCTTTCAGTGTTTTGCTTGAATGTATATTTCTGTAAATACGCAAAAAACTTTAAGTTTATTTTTCCCTTATATTCTTCTTTTGGTATAAGCACTCCACAATGGTCAGTTGGAAAAAATTTATAATCCCTATAAAATATTGTTCCTGCATTGCCATCAGTATTCCAAGTTATACATGGCTCGTCGATTATAAAATTCTCACCTACTTCATTCTTCCAAGCATCCCATTCATTTTTAACTCTTCTTTTTCTAACAAAAGTATTCTTTAGCCACTCTTCAGAAGCATAGCCAAAAATACCTTCATTCTCAGTCCCTGAAGAAATGATAGGGATTAATTTGTGTGGATTCTTGCTGTTCTCATATAAATTTTTATATAATCGTTCATTAGTTATTCTTTGCCCGGTATCAATATAGAATACATCTCTCATTAAATATTCATTTGTGTTTTCATAATAAATAATTTTATCTAATAAGTTGTCTATCTTAAGATCAATTTCCTCAATCTTAGCTTTATACTTCGTTAATAAATCATAGTATTTTAACTCTTGCAGTTGCACTTCTATATTTGGGATCTCAATTTCATGTTTCTCAGCATATGTCTTGTTAAAAGTTCCATTACCATCTTTTGCAATAATCAAATCATAAAATAGTTTTTGGAATTTATAAGAAAACCATTTGAGATTTATTCGTTCTTTATATTTTTTCTTAGGATAAATAACATAAGCGTGGTCATTTATCGTAAATGTACCGTTCTTAATATATCTCATTTTACCAGCTTGCCCGTTTCTAGCTACCAAGATACATTCTCCATTAAATATCTTAATAGCTCTATTATTTTCATCCACAGCATTTTTGTCAATGTACCCCAGAAATGTATCTTTAGTCACTGAGCTAGAATATACAGGAATTGAATCATCTTTATTTTTTGGCATATTATAATAAATAAAATTCTTGATGATACAACTATTTCCACCTTTTATATCAACAAACATTTTTAGAGGACCATTAAGGGTTTTTATGTCACTTGACATACGTATCACCTTCCTCTACTAGTCCCAATAACTTTTTAATATCCGTTTCTACAGATTTAATTTCTTCTATCAATTGTTCTTCAGATATATATTCTGGTTCCTGTTGTCTCATGTAGAATTCTGGCAGTAAATTATAAAAGTTATCTGCTACAATATCTTTATTCAAAGTTATATAACATGCTTTATTTAGATAGTAATTACCATCATCACCTTTTTTCCCTACAAGACTTCCATCAATGTCTAATTGGTTTACTCTAATAATTTCAGGTTCTAAATACTTATCTATAACTTCAAAAGTATCATTATGCATATACTGTGGTTTCCCATCATCATCTACTACAATTAAATCTGTTACCCATCTATTATCAGATAAATTATAGCCATCATAATCAAGTATATAACACCATATCCTATCATTTAATTTATCAAACTCTACATTTGCTCTACTATAATCAATACTACTACCTTCAGATTCAATAAAATTATTATTGATTTCATTGATAATTCTTTCTGCCCTCTTATAGCCAATTATCATATATGTCTTTTGCTTTGTATAAGGTGCAAAAACAAATTTATTTAAAGATATGATACTTTCAATTTTAAGGTTGGTTAACATCATTTTTCTAAATTTTTCTTTTGAAGGATTTTCAAGTATTCCATTAGGTATAATTATTCCTATTCTTCCACCGTATGGTAGTCCTTCTATGTATTTCTCTACAAACTTGTATTCTTTACCTTTACCGTATGGAGGATTACTTACGATAACATTCCATGGATTATCATTACAGTTATTACTCAACTTAATAGCTTGCCCCGTCAATGGCTCTAACGAGCTACCCCTATATAATTCAGTATGTCCATCTCCTGCAAAAAACATATTTAACTTTGCTTTCTTAATGCAGTCATCCTCAATATCTATTCCATAAAACATCTTTGAACTTAATAATCTTTCTATTTTTTCATGTTTACCATTTAATCTCTCTTTATATGCCTCTTCTAAATAAGCATAGCATTCAGTAAGCAAACCTCCAGTTCCACAAGATGGATCCAAAATCTTTATATTAGAATAGTGTTTTTCAATAATATTTACAATATCTTCTGGGATTATCTTATTTCCTGTTTGTTCGGACTCATTTCTAAAATCAGCTATTTCCTTTATCATTTTATCAATATAAGGCTTCAATGTTAATCTAGCTAAAATTCTGCTTATATGTCTCTTAGTGTAATATTGACCAAGCTCTGCTTTTTCATTTTTATCTTTAAATTTTTCATATATTGCTCCATAAACATCGAAATTACACGAGTGTAAATGCAATGATTTCTCTAGTTTATTGGTAGCAGTATTATAACCATTCAATTCTCTATATATTTTATATAGAAATTCATAGCCACTTTTATTTTTTGGAATATTATTTACACCTACTAATACAGATGAAAATTCTCTATATTCTCGTTCATATCCCCACTTATATTCATTATTAGAATCAGTTTCATCATCAGTATTAGAAAGTCTTTTTAATTCGCTGTCAATTATCTCATATATTTTTTGCCCGCAATATTGCATAGTTTTACTAGATTGTTCTTCATAACTTAACCACTTAGACCATAGAGCAATACCATTTTCTTCATATTTTTCTGTCTTTCCCAGCATTTGTACTCTCTCTTCTAAATATTTAAAGAAAATGAATGTTAATATAATATCGCCAAGATATTTTTTGCTTCCTTTAAGTGAATTTTTATAAAACTCATTATGTATTCTATCTAAAAAATCTATAAATTCTTTCTCACCCATACTAACTTTTTCTTCTTGCTCTTGTATCTTTAAATTACTTAAGTCACAGACACGATTCTCATTTGTTATACTATTTTTTAAATCAATGAATAAACTATAAAGAGGTAATCCTTTTAAAGGCTCTACCACATTAACATGTTCAACTTTGTTTTCTTGATTAACAATTGCTTTTGTCCTCTTTAACTCTATTGGTAGTAGAGTTTCTGTATGGTAAAAAATAATTTTTTCAATATTAGAAACTCTAAAAAAAGGCACTTTTAGTTTAGTAGCCTTCCACTTCCCTTGCACTAGAGCATTCAACCAATCTTTTTCATTAATTTGCCCATAATCTATAAATGTGCTATTTTGCTCTTATGTATATAAATTTTTTTCAATAAGTTGCTTAATCTCTTCTTTTACATTTCCATTTATGTCATAAATATCTAAAATAGGTGTATTTCTTTGTTTTACTTCTATTAATGTAACTATCTCTTCTTCAAACTTTCTATCATCATTTCTTTTCATAGAAATAATTATATCTACCCTTTTACTGCCTGTAAGGCTAGTCGTACAATCCGTCTTAATGTTTTCTATAGGTATCTTAGCCTCTTGCACAAGCTTAGGAATAAGTTTTGTTGTTATTTGGGTACTCTCACTTGTTCTCATCCATTTTACACTCCCATCTCATTTATTCAGTAAATGTTCTATCATTTTAATTATATAATAACTTTGTATCTATTTCCAATTTGTATATAATGTATAATTTAAGGGTTTAACAACTATTAAGATTCAGATAATGAACTCATTTCGTTTAAATTTTATACTAAGTTTCTTCAGCTCTTTTTTTAATATACGCATAAAGGTAAGTAAAACCTTTATAATCATTGCGTTTTTTCTAATATCATATTTTTATTCTCTAATCTAAAAATCTGTTAACTAAATTCCTTTACAATTCGGCTTATATTTAAAATTTTGATAAATACCTGAACTCAAAACTTAAGTATAGAATTTAGTCTAGTTGCTTACAATAGGACCTTTTATACTTTAGTCCACTTCCATATTGAAATTTTTCGTTTTTACCAATCTTATTTTTCTAATTTGCCATATTATAACTAACAATTCTGTTTTCTGCATGTTATCGTATGGGGTTTTGAATTCTTCATACCTACCCAAAATATATCAGATTTATTCCAAAACTAAATATTAATATCTTGGTAGCATTTTATTCCGAATATGTAGATATATTCTAAATTAAAGAACTCAAACTTGAGTTCTTTAAATACAATTAATAGGCTACACTATTGTATCTATACGCTTATTATAGTATTCCTTATTCTATATATGAGACTTTACTTTTTCCTATCTATCTTTATAGATGTGTAAAATCTATAAAAAGGTGTAAAAATTCCCATACTCTAGCATTGCCTCACCTTTCAATTAGCATTTTATGGGTGATTTTATTTACATATCCATTAATAGATATATGCCATATATTTTTAGACGCGATACTTACTACATAAAGAAATATTACTTTTCCTTCAACTACTTATATTTCTTTTCGTTTAAAGTTACAATTATTAATATTTATTTATTAAATAATAAACATATTTATTTAAAATCCCTAATAATCATAAGGTAAGCATAGAAATCTCTATACTGTTTTAAATGCTAGCAACTAAGTTCACCGATACTATCTTTTATTGATTCAACAACTATATCTTCTATACTTCTTTTAATTTCACGTAAATTATCACATTCAATTAAACATTGTAACTTACCATGGAGGTCTGTTTTATTAAAATCTATATTGAACTCATTTTTCATATTATGAATTAAGTCCTCACTGTACATTTGGATAAATCGCAACTTTTCATCATTTTCTATTGGAGTAAAAAAATATTTCATATCAAATCTAGAAGCTAATGGTTCAGGTATTTTCTGGCTATAATTACTCATATTTAGATTAGATGTAAAAACTATTATATATCCATTTAAGTCATGAACATTTCCTTGTCTATCTGTAAATTGTCCATCCTCAAGTAATTCATAGAAAAAATTAAATACCTTTTCATCTGCTTTATCAAACTCATCAATTAAAATAACTTTAGATTCCGATGCTTTTATTTTATTAATTAATTCTCCGCCATCTTCACTTCCAATATAACCCAATGGGGATCCAATAAGACTATTCAATACGCCTTCTGTTGAATAGTTCCCAAAGTTTATCTTAATTAAAGGAGCATTAGGGTACATTATTTCAGTAAGCAATCTAGCAAATTCAGTTTTCCCTACCCCTGATTTCCCACATATAAAAATTGACATAATTTTTCTTCTTCCTATCTTATTTAATAATTTAAATTTAAGTAAATTTGTCTTAAATTCCTCTTTAAAAAGTTCATGTCCTTTTAATTTAATAAATAATGAATTACATATATTTTCTACATAATCTATGATTGTTTCACTTTTATTAGTATTATCATAACTAATATTATTATCTTTTAGCTGTGGTTTAAAGTCACTTTGTTCTCTAAATATAAAAGGGAATAAGTCATGTACAGTATCTATTAAACTATAGTGAACTAAGTATTTTATATTATTTCTGTTGGATAATTTGTAAAATATCATTTCATATACAAAAATTTGATCCTTTCTATACTTGAGGTATTCTACTAGTGATGTTATATCAATAAAATACTGTTTATCTTCCTGTAACTTGTCAAAATCAAAATTAGCGCTAATGCCATTAAAATCTTTTACAAGCTGAGAAAAAGAATATATATTCCTACTTGTTGTATCTTCGAGAATAGCACTTACTTCCCTATATACTAGTATTTCATTTGATATTGAATCAATAGAAATAGTTTCTTTAAATACCTCATCATCTTTCTTTCCAGTAATAAAATAATAAATATTATCTTGTGAAAATAAAAAGGGATATACATTAAAAAAATTTTCCTTTTCATCAGAATCTAAAATAAATACAGTATTAGGAAAATTTTCATATATTTCTTCAACATACACTTCTATTACACCGCGATGCCACCTATTGTATCTTGTATCATAGAAAAAATTTGTTAAGTCTATAGCATGGTTATGAATATCTAATCTACTTATTTTATTTATATTATCACAATTCCTTACTATTGATGTCAAAGTTATAATAAATTCGAATCCTAGAAGCTCTTCTTTTAAAGTTGGTAAATTTTCAATATCATATATGTATAAGACTTTACCCATTAGACTCACCATCTTTGATATTAATTTCTTGTATTATAGCAATTAAGTCTATTAGATGATATTTGCCTTTTAGCTTTTTATGTTCAATATTAAATTCATAATCGTTGTCATCATTAATGTTGGAACTTAGTTTTAATTCTAATTGTCTATTCCTATTATTCTGATTAAGTTCATTTTTATATGACTGAGAAAAAAACTCTAAAAATCTTGAAGAAATGCTATTGATATGAGTAAAATCTATTTCACCACGATATATTCCTATTACACTGAGTTTACCCAACTGTAAATCATTATGAGAATAGCTGTTTTCAAAATATTCACTGGATTTATATGGAATTCTAATTAAATATTTTTTTCCATTATTCTCAAATATATAGTCTATTGTAAAGTCCTCTAGCAATCTATCTATCATTTTTGATAGATTTAGTTCAAAATTATCTCCTTCTATAAATGGATTTATAGTACCATCCTTTAATATATTTAAAACCATTACTGTATCATCAGTATTAAACTGTTCTAATTCTACATTTCTAAATAGTAAGATATTCCCTAATTCTTCCGACTTTTTAGTTTGCTCTCTTTTTATATAAGAGTATATGGTTCTAAGCATAATAGATTTGGTTATTTTTACATCAAAACTTTCATATACACTATTTTTGATACTATCTTCTGTAATATGACTCAAGGATGTTCCATCAGTACCACTCTTATTGAGTCTTAATGAAAAATTTGATTTTGTTATTTGCTGACTAGTTCTCTCACTTTCTACTGTTTTCATAATTTTATTATCTATTAGCATTGCTATTTCATGAACTTTTGGTGTATTAATATAAAACAAATTAAACAATTCATCTTTATGCTCTGTTTTTGTACTTAAAACCTCTCTTTTTGTGTACGAAGTAAATGCTAAACATATAAATGAAACAAAAAACAAAATCACTATTAAAAGCTCTTCATATTGAAGAAATAGATTATTGATAGTAGAAACTTTTATAACAATTCCAGTAATGATTGTTGATAAAATAGTAATTAATGAAAGTTCAAAAATAGAAATAAAATGTTTTTTTAGGAGTGCTTGTACAACAAACGTTAGTAAAAAAAGAACTACTGGTACTGTTATCCAGTATTTTTCAATTGATATGCCAAGCAAGTGGTACAGTTTTATATAAAAAAAGTAATATAACTTAACAGAAAAATAACTCACAAGTAATATTTTAGTTATTATAGTTAACTTTCTACTAACACTATATTTATCTGTTTCAGTGTTCTTCAACAATTCTCCTCCTTTTAACATCTTCATCTAAATAATAACTTAAGGTAAACTGATTTTATCTGACCTCTATAGTATGACATTCGTACTTTAATTGAACAATCAATTAAATTTCACCTAAACTATCATAAAAATCTATTAAGAAATCTTAATAGATTTTTATGATAGTTTAGATATAAAAGTTTTTATTATTTTAACTGTAAACTCAATATGTTCAAATCACAACACCTACACATTCTATAATATCAGAACTCAATATTTAAATGTTTTTACACCTCAATAGAAATAATTATCAATTTTACATGCTTGTTTCTTGCACCACGGCTACTTCTTCTTTATTTTCTTCAATTAGAAATATTGAATTAAAGCATTTATTGTACTCTTCAATAATTTTATATATATATGAAATTACTTTTTTATCAAATTCATTTTTAATATTATTCTGGTCTATAAACTCTTTCTCATTATCTGGATTAGCCTCAATAGCTTCTCCACTATTACTTAACTTAATAATAAAATTCGTTAAGTTAATACTTTCATTAAGAGTTAATTCTATATCGGTAACTTCTATTTCAACAAATTCAATTCTAATTATATTATCATTAAAAGTTATATTTAACTTCATTTACACTTCCCCCTCATATATCACATTTTCAATATTATACTTATCCATTCTATTTTTAAATGCTATTTCACCTCCATCTAATATTTTACAGGCTTCTTCTCTAATTGAGATATTTTCTAATCCACCATATCTATATATAAATCTGTTTTCATTTTGCTCAGCAATTATTATATTTTCTGCGTCACCATAAATTGCAATACTTGGATTATGAGTTACAAGTATTATTTGAACTCTATTTTTTAAATTTCTTAACATCTTAACTAGTTCTTCACTTATATATTTATTATCTATATTATCTTCTACCTGATCAATAAGAAGAACCTTTTTCTCAGTTTGCTTAAGATAACTATTTAATTTAATATCTAAAAAAATAGATGCCTTTTTACCTTGAGATGTTGATAAAGTACTAGCTACTACTTGTCCATCCTCTTCTTGCTCTAGTATCTCATATGTAATCTTATAACTTGATTTTTTTATAAACTCAGCTAATTTATTATTTAAAACCGCTGGTGTTTTTCCATCATTTGGATGTTGCTTAATTCGTATATTCTCACAATTAGCATCAGCTAGTTTAAGCAAATTTAGATATATACTCTTGCTTTTATCATAACCCATTATTGTATCTTCTAAATATTCTTTAATTGCTGTACTATTCACGTTAAAATCAACCTTGGTTATAAAACTATATTTTCCATTATTTTTAATTTTATCATCAACCGTAAAGTTAATTTCTTCGATAGCTTCACAACATTGACGAAGATACATCTTAGCTTTAAAATATTTTGAATAATGCACTATATCATTGTTTAATTTGTTTTTAGCTTCTTCTATTAATTGCTTTTCCTGCGTTAATTCATGTCTTATATATTCATCATCAAGAATTTTTAACGCTTTATAAAAATTCTTACGTAATTCGAAAATTTTATTCATTTTATCTAATTCTAGTCTCTTACTTTCGAGCATTTTTGAAAATTGATCTATAATCTTATATTCATCCACATTGAAAGCAATAACTTTATCATTTTTAATTATACTTAGTAGTTTTATAATTTGATCTATGTTGTTTATTCCTCTCCTAACCTCTATTTGATCATTATCACTTATACTTAGTTTATCGAATTCAATATAAAATGCTCTATCTGAGTTTTTAATTGATGTTCTAATAATTTTCTGAATATCTCCCTTATCAATATTGTTAGCCACATCATAATAATTAGAATATGATCTATTAAGTTCATCTATTATGTTATTAAATTCTTCTTGTTTTTCTTTAAGATAAGTTTCATTTATAGTAGGAAATTCATCCCTCAATCTCTCATTAATGCTAGCATTATCTTCAAATAATTTAATTATTTTTTCCTGGCAATAAGCCTCTCCTTCTATCGATATTTCTTTAGAATAATCACCCAAGTATAATTTTGCAGTAGTATTATCACAATCAATAAATCTTTGGTAATTATTTTTAAATATCTCCTTATCTTCAGGTAAAAAGCAATTATTCATATTAATTAATGTATTAAATAATAAGAATAATTGCTTTTTACCTGAAGATAA
>Ga0134092_1003684_pt1 | contig 10041 bp, 6 predicted proteins | sample 3_6taG_FD_94454 | JGI IMG/M metagenome (GOLD analysis project Ga0134092, IMG submission 94454) | Switchgrass degrading microbial communities from high solid loading bioreactors in New Hampshire, USA - 3_6_20_6_A3 metaG | ecosystem: Engineered > Bioreactor > Semi-continuous > Anaerobic > Digestate...
CACTTTCTCTGACCTGATTCATATTATTGACGGTCTCATTCACCTGACCATTTATGTTGTTAACAATATCTTCGATCTTTTTAGTGGAGCTTCTGGACTGCTCAGCCAGTTTACGGATCTCTTCGGCAACGACGGCAAAGCCTTTTCCTGCATCACCTGCATGCGCCGCTTCAATTGAGGCATTCAGCGCAAGGAGGTTGGTTTGCTCAGCGATACTGTTAATTGCACCGATTATATTGCGGATCTCGTCCGTCATTGTTGCCAGCTGCTGTACCGATTCATCCACAGCATTCGTGTACGCATTGTTTTCTTCGATTTTCCTGCTTTGCTGTTCAATAGCTTTTTGACCTTCTTTTGCAAGCTCAAGCGATTCGTTGGCCTTATCTGCCGCAACTTCTGTTTTCACCGTGGCCTGTGAGACAATTTCATTAACCTTGCTGATTGCCACTGTTGAATCCTGGATCATTAAGGCCTGATCACTGTTGCCCTGAGCCATTTCACTTATAGTTGTAACAACCTGTGTCAAACTCTGAGTGGATTCTTCCGTTATGGAGGACAATTGCATTGAATGGGACGCCAGCGTCGTGGAAACAGTTTGAATGCTCCCTAACAGACCTCTTAAGTTTTGAGTCATTACCTTAAGGCTGTGATATAGTTCGCCGATCTCATCCTTAGAGTTGTTTTTAACTTCAAAATCTTGCAGATCTCCCGAAGCAATGGTTTTAATTATGGAAGACAATTCAACCAGCGGCCTGGTGAACCTGGCAGAAAAGTAAAGTGCCAGTAATCCGACAATGATGGCAGCTGCAATAAGCATAATGGTCGATATGGTCAGCAGATAATATGCGGAAGACATTGCAACCGAAACAGGTGTTTCAACAACAATCATCCAGCCGGACAGTTCATCTGTATAGTGGCTGACAATAACTTTTTCTCCTTGAATATTTTTGGTTTGCACAGTCGCATTGTTTCCTGCCAGACCTGCCTGTACAAATTCCAAAGAGCTGAAATCTTCCTGATTTTGCACATATTCCATATTGGGATGGGCCAATACTGTACCCTGTCTGGAAAGAATATATAATTTAGAACCGTTCTCTGAAAGCTCCGTGACAAAATCACTGAGCTGGGCCAGATATACGTTTGCCTGCAGTACACCGATTATTTTGTCGTTCATATCACGAACCGGAGTAGCGATAACTACAATTAATTCATTGGTGGTCAGCGTTACGATAACATCGGATACATAGGCTTCATTTCCGTTCATGGCCTGCTGGAAAAATTCCCGCTGAGCGACGTTGACAAGGCCCTCATCGTTGCTTTTGACAAGCTGCTCTCCTGCGGCATTATCCAGGGTCAGCATAAGATCCGGGTTGACTCTGACCGCGTCTACCAGAATGCTTTTTACTTCATTCAAGTTAAAATTGCGAACATCGGGCTGTTTAGCGATGGTCTGCAGTGTAGTGAAATGCTTGTCGAGCATCCCGCTGATTTCAGCTTTAGCAATTTCCAGTTTGTCCTCGCTTACCTGACAGGTGTTTTTTTTGGAGGAAGAAATAAAGAGTGATACGGATACTGCTGAATAAATTAGTATAGAAATCAGACTTACAGCCAAGAGAATTACAAATAATCGTGTTTTGAGCTTCACAATATGTCCCCCTTTGCTTCATCTTTTGCTATTCATTTGCTGAACGCATCATACCGTACATGTGTTTTGTTTGCCTGTTTTTAAATTGGTAAATGCCATCAATTTTGTTAAATAATAGCGTTTGGCGACAAAAAAAAATAAGACTACGGCAGCCTGGCAGCCATCGGCTGGAACCGGAAGGCCCATAGCTTTGCGTCCTTAGCTTTCGCTAAGTTTGCCTTTGTCGCAAAAAACTGAGTTTATTACGATATGTAGTTTGTGATATCACATCTTAAATTTTACGACTTATTTCGACAAATTGCAAGTAACTTACTAATAATCTAAAAGAAATAATAATATTGTGCTCTGCCTTATTTCAGAGGGTGATCAGAACTCTTTGTTTGTTGCCGGTTTTTATATCAACAAGCGGGAGATTGGGAAATACCTTTTTTGCACGTTTTAATTCCCTGATAAGAATGTGAAGCTGCTCTTCTGATATAGAAACATCGGCTAAGTTTATATCGGTATATTTCAGACAGCTTTTAACTATCCTGATTGTAAAGCCGTTAAGGATGATGCCAAGCGGCAGCGGTATAGTAAAATTGTAACCCTCTGCTTGAATTTTTACTCTCATATGGCCTCCGCATAAACTTTATTCTTATAGAACCTCCGCATCACTCAATCACAATTTCGACCACGTCCCCGGCAGCGCTTTTGACCTCAACCAGCTTTCCGATGACTCCGCGCTCAGCTGCCAGTAAAATAGCACCGAAATCAATATTCTTTAGTGCATCATTGCCTGAAATCTCCGGCAGCTGCATACCGATTTCCAGTCCGACTTTGACCAGACTCAATGGCAGGTTCACCTTAACGATATCGCCATTGGCGCTGTTTACGAAAATTTTCAGCAGCATCTTGTTGAAGTCCCTGCGTTCTGATTCCGATACGACCTGAACGGCATTACTGCTGTCTCCGCGCAGAAGTTTATCAATGGTTATGCCGAAATAGTCTGACAGTCTTGGAAGCAGTGTAATGTCCGGACAGGATAAATCATTTTCCCATTTGCTTACTGCCTGCGTGGATACACCAATGTGTTCTGCAAGCTGATCCTGTGTGATCCCCTTTGCTTTCCTGTACTCCGCTATACGCGAACCTAATGAATTTGCCATATAAAATACCTGCCTTTCGACATAATCAACATTTTACAGCCAAAATGGCCGTTAATTGAATGCAAGCCTGCAAACAATACAGACAGTACTGTTTTATTTATATTATTACATTAAAAAGGCATTAATGGAATAAAGCAATTGTTGAACTGTTTAACTGCAGGTTAAATTTTTCTCTACTGCCGGTTGATAATGATGCAAAAATGGGACAAGGTACCTGTCCCCCTGTCCCGGGCACCAAAAAGTAAATTTATTTTTAATTAAAATAGAATAATTTGGGCATAAATTAATAAGTGTAAAAATAAAGCTTCTAAATGAAATGAGGAGGATAAAGTATGGCAAGTTTTGCAAATCCATTTACAGGTGTTGTCCCGAGGAAAATGACCAGGGAAGAGTTGATCCAGGCAATAAGACTCGATATTGCCGGAGAACTTGAGGCAATTTTTATATATGACGCCCATGTACAGGCAACTGACGATCCTGTAGCCAAGAAAGTAATCGCAGACATAAGGGATGAAGAAAAAGCACATGTGGGAGAACTCATGTCCCTGCTTCGCCATCTGGATCCCGAGGAGGCAGAGCATTTTGCGGAAGGCGAGGATGAGGTCAGAGAAATGCTTGAGCAGTTGAATATTGTTGAGAAAAAATCGCCTTCCGGTAAATTTGAAAGCACTATAGGAAGCCTGATAGGTAAATAAGGAGGGGTAATATGGATTTCTTGTCAAGAGACGGTTCTCCAATTTCTGCAGATCTCTGGAAGGAAATTGACGACACCGTTGTATCATCGGCAAAAAAAATTCTGACAGGCAGAAAATTTATCAGCATATATGGGCCTTTAGGAGCTGGCATTCAAAGCATAAATGTCGACAATATATCAGAATTGGATGAAAGCGAAGGAAGCATTTCGGTCATTAAAGGAAGAACATATCAGCAAATCCCTTTGATCAATCAGGATTTTTCGCTTTTGTGGAGAGACCTGGAATTCAGCGGGCAGATGGGATTGCCCGTCGACCTGTCCTCAGTCTCGCTCGCTGCTGCCCGGTGTGCCATGAAGGAGGATGAATTTATTTTCTGGGGAGAAGCTGAACTGGGATACAAAGGCCTGCTGACCGCGGATGGAATTGTATCAGTTCCGTTATCGGATTGGAGCACAGGCGAAAATCCATTTAAAGATATAGCAGCGGGATTAGCCAGATTCCTGGAGAATGGAATAGCAGGAAGAAAAGCTCTCGTTGTAAGCCCCGATCTTTTCGCCCAACTGCAAAGAATTCAGCCGGGCACAGGTATCACTGAATATGAAAGGATGAGCAGGCTTTTAGAAGGCAACATTTTCAGTACGCCGGTATTGAAGAGCAACAAAGCAGTTCTGGTCTGTGCCGAGTCCCAGTATATGGATCTGGTTATTGGCCAGGATATGATCACATCTTATCTTGAAACCAGAAACCTGAATCACTATTTCCGCATAATTGAGACGCTTCTTCTGAGGATCAAGAATAAAGAAGCCATTATCGTTTTCGGATAATGCATGGCATCGGTGGCCGCCACTTTATAAAACCGAAGGGGGATGGTTTAACCATCCCCCTCTCGAGTTCTGCAGGTTCCTTTGTGGGACAGAGGGACAGGTCCCTCGTCCCACTATCAGTGGGACAAGGGACCTGTCCCCCTGTCCCATACGTTTATTGAAATTCTTTGTTTGCTTCTTCAATGAGGTCGGTGTCGTCAATGAAGATGGGCTTGAGCCTTACCCTGAAGGCAATGTCCTTCTGTGAAAGGCGGTACTGCGGCAGCAGCTCCGGTCCGCAGCTGTTGGAGCCAATACCGCTTTGCATATAGTCTATGTTAACTATGGTCTCAGCGCGCTTCTTAAGCTCATGGGGGTGTCTGGCTTCAGTAAGATCCTCAGGTGTATAGTGGGATGTATTGAGTGAGAAATCGTCCATACCCACAAGCAACAGGCCGACTCCGGTTTTATTGCTTACAGCAGCCCACTCCGCAGCATAATGGCTTCCGTTTTCCTGAGGCATCAGATAATCCTCGTGCAGCTGGTCGACCGTTGCTTCAAATCTGCTCTTCCAGGTGCTCCGGTGCTTGTCGATGTAGTTTTCATGTGGCCCGTATCCAAAATATTGAACCAACTCGTTTCCTGCAGGCATTACCAGCTGGAGTCCGAATCTGGGCAGATAAGGAACGTCCTCCCGGACAGCGACCCTGGTATCCAGAATAATATCTCCGCTGCCGTATACAGTCCAGCATGCCTTACCCCGCAGAACAGGCTTTTTTATGTAGCCTCCCAGTGAAAACTCGGTGCAGATGGTTATATGTTTCTCATCTCTTGATGTAACCTTTACTGAGTACACTTTTGTGTTCAGCCTGTCAAAGCCTTCTTCTCTCCATTTTTCCGCTATGTACCTGTCGTTGTCGGTCGGTGCCCTCCACACATTGAAATGGGGCCTGGAAGCTATCATCGGCACTCCGTTGAAGCATATTTCCCTAAAGGCACCATAATAGAGGTTGAATACATAACGGAAATCTATACCCTCTATCTCAATTTCTTCTGAGCTTTCCTTTATGACAAGAACGGGCATTTCAGTTTTATTACACACCGCTTTTGCAGGCTTGCCGACAGGAAGCTCAAACTGTGCAAAGGCCACTTCATAGCCTTTGTCTGCCCATTTGGTGAAGTTCTTCTGTGTATAGGACACTAAAAGGAAATACCTCCCGTCAGCCTTCTGAGGCAGAGTATAAGGAAGGGTCAGCACTGTGCTTTCCTGAGGTCCGGCATTCAGATCATCTATTCTGCCGTATTCCACTGCTTCGCCGTCCTTCTCTACCTTCCAGTCAAGAGTGAATTGTGACAGGTCTGTAAAGTAATTCAGATTTGTTACCTTAATCCGGCCATTCTTCAGATCCACAGCCTCAGTCCTTACGGGCGCGATGACATTTTTCAGCTCCAGCAGCCCTGTATGAGGCCTTCTGTCAGGGTACACCAGACCGTCCAAGCAGAAATTGCCGTCATTGGGCTTGTCGCCAAAATCACCGCCAAAGGCGTAATATTCCACACAACCGGCAGCCGATGTCCTGACGGCATGATCTGTCCACTCCCATACAAAGCCGCCGGAGAATCTGTCATACTTGTACATAAGGTCCCAGTAATCCTTTAAATCTCCCGGTCCGTTGCCCATTGCATGACAGTATTCACAAAGAATGATCGGCCTTTTTTCCCTTTCATCCTCCAGAAGCTTTTCCATTTCCCCAATTGAAGGATACATCCTGCTGTAAACATCGATGCACGAGGTATCCAGTCCGCTTCTGCCCCAGCCGGTGGCGCCCTCATAGTGTATTAGTCGAGTAGCGTCCCTGTTCTTCGCCCACTCGGCCATTTTAATATGGTTTACGCCATAACCCGACTCGTTGCCAAGGGACCACATGACTATGCATGCATGGTTTTTGTCCCGTTCCACCATTCTGACCATTCTGTCCAAATAAGCCTTTTCAAACCCGGGATCATTCGAGATCATATGTATGTCACCGGCAGATCCTGCACCATGGCATTCCAGGTCAGCCTCTTCAATGACATAAAAGCCAAGCTCATCACACAGTTCAAGGAATCTGGGATCGTTCGGGTAGTGCGAAGTCCTGATGGCATTGATGTTATGCCGCTTCATAAGCAGCAGGTCATTCCTTATGTGGTACAAAGGAGTGGTATGCCCCAGCTCGGGATGAGAATCATGCCGGTTCACCCCCTTGAATTTGACTGCCTTTCCATTGACAAGTATGACAGAATCCTTTATTTCAACCCTTCTGAAGCCAACCTTGTGAAGAATGACTTCATCTCCGTTATATAAATACAGACTGTACAGCTGAGAGGTCTCAGCCGACCAAAGCTGAGGAGCAGATACACTGATTCTTATCTCTCCCTGCTTTTTGATCTCATTTACGCCGTCGAATATTATTTGCCCATGCGGATCCTTAAGCACGGTCTTTAATTTAACTATGCTGTCCTCAGATATTGATACCCGGCACTTCAGTACTCCGCTTCCGAAGTCTTCATCCAGCTCAGTTGTGACAAAGGTATCAGCAATATGAACCCTGTCTCTTTTCAATATATATACATCCCTGAATATCCCCGAAAGCCTCCACATATCCTGATCTTCCAGATAACTGCCGTCACACCATTTGAGCACCATGACAGCAATGCGGTTTTTGCCTGTCTTAACATACTCTGATATGTTGAACTCAGAAGTCATGTGGCTTACCTGGCTGTAACCAACGAACCTGCCGTTGACCCACACATAGAAGCAGGAATCCACTCCTTCAAAGACAAGATATGATTCCTTCCCATCACCAGCATCATACGTGAAGTCACGCAGATAGAGCCCTGCAGGATTATCGTCGGGCACATACGGCGGATCGAAAGGAAATGGATAGTTGAAATTGGTATAGTTCGGTTTGTCATAGCCATGCATCTGCCAGTTTGAAGGTACCGGCAGATCAGCCCAGCCCTCTGCGGTGAATTTCTCACTATAAAACCCATCCTCTATGTCATTTACAGAATTGACGTATTTGAATTTCCATGATCCGTTGAGACTCATGAAATATTTGGACATGCCCCGCAGACCTTTGGCGGCCTTTTCCTCACTCTCATAAGGTATAGAATATGCATGGGGTTCTTCACAGTTGATATGGAGTATATCAGGGTTCTCCCAGTACTTTTCCACAAACAGCATCGTACTGCCCTCCTTTAATCAAGGACATAAATCAGGACCAGCAAAGAAGTAGTCTGCAACAACATCAGGAATATTATAGCGGTTTCCCCGTACAAATTATATTATATTTCAGCCCCCTGACCCATTCAATGAAATTATGTCAGCAGCATGCAGCAATTCTGTTCGGGTGTCAAAAGCAGCATCATTATACACAGACAACAACAGGAGAGATATGCCTGATACCTCTCCTGTGCCTTTTCCAGAGTTATTTCGCTTCGCTTTACTGAAGCAATTCGCTCATTTCATCGGAGACACAATCATTCATCGTCCAGGAACAAATCAGGCAGGATGTTGTATAGATAGCGATTTACGCACGTCCAGTTATGAGCTCCGCCCTACAGTGTCAGGTAATAGAAGTCGCCCTTTCTGAGGTCTGCCGGATACCTTATAACGTAACATACATTTCGTACTGTGAAATCGGGTCTTTTATGAAATTCATGAGCTTTACAAAACCTGTAAGCCAGGCATTATTGGGAAAACTTATTGACAGCTTTTTGGGAACCAGCTCCTTAACCGCGTGACTTACAAGGGCTCTCCCAACGCCTTTATTTCGGAACAGTGGATCGACCCACAGAAAATTGATTTTCCCTGCGGGGTGAATACTTAATCCCCCTATCATATTTTCATCTCTGAATACCCCGTAATGCACCTGAACATCTATGCAGCCAATATAATCAATATCATTCTGCCAGTTGACATGTGCACCCTGGATGCTGCAGCGCAGGCTTCTTAAGCCGTCAAAGCCTATTCTTCTTACTGTAAATCCGTCCGGCAATGCAGCATTGATTTCTGATGGGTTGGTATGGGAATAGTATACTATGTCATAAACTTTTTCATAGCCCTTTTTACTGTAAAACTTTATTGCCCTGTCATTCCCCGCAATGACCTCCAGAAACATTTGTCCGCAATCATTTTTCAGGGCTGTGTCCCTGTGAAGATCGAACAGTCTGTGGCTTACTTCGGTTCCTCTGTAATCCGGGTGGACGCATAATGCTCCGCACCGAAGCGTTTTTATACCTTCATAGACCTTAATGCCGCCTAAGTTGAGCCCCACCGGTTTTTGATCATCGAAAGCCATCACTGAATACTCAGGACTATTGCCTTCCGGTCCGAAAAAGTGATTCTGAAACTGATCCTTCGTCAGCTCGATTTTGATAATATAATCTGAAAAGCCTGCCTGAAAAGCTTCATATATAGCATCGATACTTGCTTCTGTGCACTTTTTATATGTGATCATGTGAGCTCCTTTCTTTAGCAAGGCATGTCCCCCAGCCCAAAGTCATTATAAGGCAGGGGTATGTATACTGTCAAAAAAATGATGTGCCTTGCAATATCACCTGCGTAAGCCTTATTCAATCGCTGCCGCATCTCAAAAGACAAGGTAACTCTGGCCGGTAGGTTCATGTCCAGGACCTTGTAAATGCCGAAAAGACAATATTGGGGACAGGATTCGGAAAATACCATGGCGAAATATATAAAAAGATCGACCCGTCTGTAAAGCATTGCTGACAGCGGCGATAAAGGATTTCCGCAATGAGAAGGAAAGCGGACTGGCAATTGAAAACGCCCTGCCTGGTCTTTCTATTGCCTTTAGTTTATCAAATTAGGCTTCGGAGTAACGATGACAACGCACAAAAACTTCAGTATGATCTATCCGCATAACAGCTTTTGCGCTCACTGCACGGCCTCATTACTCATTGCCTTCCGGGCAAATGGTATGGGTAACCCATACAAAGGACAGCGTCCAGGCTCTTGTCTGTTCTACATGCATAACAGCTTTTGTGTAACAATATCGGAATATATCTCCATGCCAGTGGTGTTTGCAACATGGATCACGTCGGTAAACCGGCTGCTTTCAGGCAGGATAGAAGTAAGCAGATTCTCCTGCTGCAAAATACGTTCGGGGTTGAAGATCACATCCTGATACCCATCAAAAATAGCAACATAGAAAATATCTGATTCAACGATATCCTGGAAGAAATGGCTGCCATAGGACAGCTCAGGCATAAAGCCTTCTTTGGGTGAGGAATACTCGCAAAGGACCTTCATATTGCATAATTCAGTAAAGTGCACCGGGACACCAAGGGACGGTGTAGTGCTCCCCCACCTGCCCGGGCCCGTCAGCATGGCATTTTTCCCCTTCATTTCTCTGTTGATCATGCCTATCTGCCTGGCCACCTCATATTTCCCCTGTTCGCTCAGCTTCAGGTATGCACCGGCACTGATAAACACAACATAATCGATGGGCAGGCGTACACTGCCGCCCATGAAATTGCCTTTGCCTGAGAAGAAGCAATCCTTCACATCCTTTATCTCAGGTATCTTTACCGGCTTACCCAGGCCTTTGGTCTGCAATGGACGACATTGCAGGAGGTTTATTTTAAAGCTGTTATCCTTGTTAAAGTTGGCAGTAAATTCAATATCAACCGGGTAATCGTATGCCTTTGACAGCAAGGCCAGCATTTCTCGCATTATGGCGGCAAAC
>Ga0134092_1003690_pt1 | contig 10028 bp, 5 predicted proteins | sample 3_6taG_FD_94454 | JGI IMG/M metagenome (GOLD analysis project Ga0134092, IMG submission 94454) | Switchgrass degrading microbial communities from high solid loading bioreactors in New Hampshire, USA - 3_6_20_6_A3 metaG | ecosystem: Engineered > Bioreactor > Semi-continuous > Anaerobic > Digestate...
GCCGTTGCTGTAGACGACCCTGCCGTTTTTGTCAGCAAGTATCATCAGCTTGTGCCCTGAACGGCTGATCTCATCCGACATGAAGGTTTTCAGCACAGCATCATCAGCGTCGCTGTTTTCCAATATTTTCATGAAATCCATGGATGCGATGATGTTTAACTTATCGAGCTGGTTCTGTATCGAGTTTTCTATTATCGCCGATGCTTCTATGGCAGCCTTAGGCAAGGTTTCTTCCAGCACATCTATGACCGAATCGTAGGCTGTAATGTAGGCTGCCAGGCCCAGGCCTGTACAGATAACAAATACGAGAAAGCCGAATAACACGATGATCCTTGAACTGATTTTCCGCATAATTTCCCTGCCCCATTTTTCTTTTTAAAATTCACGCATTACTCAAACTTTGACAATATATACCCTTTTTTTGTTCCATCTATCATAAATCTATAGTTTATTTATATCAGAAATTGCATATATAGGCAATATTTTTGGCTACTGGCATACCACCCGGACAGATATTCATTGAAAATTCACAATAAAATGTATCGGGCTTTACAGTGCTGTCGAAAATTAATATAATAGTGAAAAATGCACTTTACACGCGATGAAAAGGGATAGTAAGCCGATACTTACTTTTACAGAGAACCCGGGATGGTGAGAGCGGGGACTGGAGATCGGCTGAACAGGCCTTGGAGCGCTGCACCGAACAGGCGGCAGGATCAGGCCGCGGCATCCGGTACTGGTATGCATCCACGGTGGTGAGACGCAGCCCCGGGCATGGATGCGCGGCGCCGGCAGTGATATGCGGCATCCGGCAGAAAAACACGGCCCAAGTAGGCTGCAGCGGGCGCACCCGTTACAGTGCCGGGGAATGTTATGCGAGTGGAGCTTGCCGTTATATCAGGCGTGTTCCCTGCTATGTCAGCCGGGCTTTCCGCATTCGTTCCTGCTGAGGCCGATGCCGTAAGGTATCGGCGAACCAGGGTGGCACCACGGAGTCAAGGCTCTCGTCCCCAGGATCTTATCCTGGAGGCGGGAGCTTTTTTGATCCTTTCGGTACTTCAGGTATCCGTTGGGTACAGGTAATAAGTGCAGGTTCCGAAAGCAGTGCAGGTCCTGAAAAGCAGGGCGGATGCCGGAATGCAAAGGAACAACGGAAAACAGGGAAGATGCCGAAAGCAGGAAAGAAGCCTGGGGACAGTGCTGAGACAGGGATGAGGTACATTCAGCCGGCCGGATATACAGGTTTTTGTGCCGGCGAAATATACAGATATAAGGAGGAGATCAACTTGGGGCAGAAATGAGTATGAGCAAAACGGGTATTTCAAAAGACGTACTGCCGAATGATATGCCATCGGATCGGCCAGTGTTTCCGAAACGGGCTGTCATCACGGCGGGGATGCCATATGGCAACAAGGAGCTTCACCTTGGCCATATAGGCGGGGTTTTCGTCCATGCCGATGTGTTCGCACGGTTTTTGCGCGACCGCATAGGCCGGGAAAACGTCATTTTCGTTTCGGGGACGGACTGCTACGGCTCCCCGATACTGGAGAACTACCGCCAGCTGGCGGAGAATGGCGGGTTTGAAGGGACTATAGAAGAATTTGTCCGGGGCAACCATGAAAAGCAGAAGGAAGTACTGAAGGAGTATCACATCAGCACGAACCTTTTCGGCGCTTCGGGCATCGGACGCGCGGCGGAGATACACAGGGAATTTTCCGCGTATTTCATCAGGAAGCTGTATGAAAACGGCCATCTCGTGAAATTGACAACAAAACAGTTTTATGACGCTGAAGCTGGCGTCTTTCTGAACGGGCGGCAGGTGGTCGGACAGTGCCCCGTTGCCGGCTGTTCGTCTGAAAAAGGCTATGCGGATGAGTGTTCGCTGGGACACCAGTATATGCCGGCCGAGCTTATTAACCCCAGGAGCACCATCACGGGCAGGAAGCCTGAAATGCGGGATGTAACGAACTGGTACTTCAGGCTGGAGAACTTCAGGGAACTGCTTATGCAGTGGGTGGAAAAGCTGGAGAACGACCCCGCTTCGAGGAAGTTTGCCATAAAAAGCATCAGGGAGTTCCTGGAACCGCCTGTCATATACGTGAAGAAAGATTATCTCGGCCAGCTGGAGTCGATCAGGGAAATGCTTCCGGAGTTCGAACTGGTCGACGAGGAAGGCAGGACATCGGCTGCCATGGTCTTTAAGGACCTTGAAAGCAGGGAAAGGGCGTGCCCGCTGCTCACAGAACAGGGGATACGGTACCGGACGGGCAAGACGCTCGTGCCATTCAGGCTGACCGGAAATGTAGAGTGGGGAGTGCCTGCGCCATGTATCGAAGGGCTGGATGGCCTGACGATATGGGTCTGGCCCGAGTCACTTTGGGCGCCGATATCATTCACGATGACCTACCTGGAGATGAACGGTAAGGACGCGGCGGAATGGAAGGAATGGTGGTGTTCCCGCGATTCCAGGGTGTACCAGTTCCTTGGGGAGGATAACGTATATTTTTATGGTCCTGCTGAAATGGCGATGTTCATGGGCCAGCAGGGCGAAAACCCCGTTGCGGACCCGCCCGAAGGCGAACTCCAGCTGCCTGAGCTCATAGTGAACAGCCACCTTCTCTTCCTGGACAAAAAGGCCAGCAGCAGCGGCGAAATAAAGCCGCCCATGGCGAGGGACCTGCTCGATTACTATACTGCCGAGCAGCTTAGGGCGCATTTCCTCGGCCTTGGCCTCGGGATCAGGAGCGTAGGGTTCCGGCCGAAGCCGCTGAACCCTGCAGCCACTGAAAGGGACAGCGACCCGGTGCTGAAGGAGGGGAACCTGCTGTCCAACGTGTTCAACCGCGCTGTAAGGTCATGTTTTTATACCGCCCAGAAGTACAGTGACGGCAGGATCCCGGTAAGGGAGATCAGCAGGGATGTACTGGAGGAGGCCCGCAACACCATACTTGAGTACGAATGGCTGATGTACAGGCGTGAATTCCATCTCGTCATGAACCTGATGGACACTTACATCCGCAATATCAACAAGTACTGGACTGCAAAGATGAAGGAAGCGGATGATACGGGCAATGACGAACTCCGGCTGCAGGTACTCGCTGACGCGTTCCACATGGTCCGGACCGCTGCCGTGCTCATGCACCCTATAGCGCCTGAAGGCACGGAAATGATACGTGAATACCTAGGGTTCGAAGAAGAGTTCTGGAGCTGGGACAGGATATTCGACACGGTCTACTCGTTCATGGAGGATCCCGTGGAGCACAGGCTGAAATTCCTCGAGCCCAGGGTAGACTTTTTCAAAAAGCATCCGAGCCAGATCGTTAAGTAAAGATCGTGGTGCCTGGCGCCAGTCATATAGCTTTCTATTGCAAAAATCCTTCCGGATCCTGCGGCGCAGGTACCGGAAGGATTTTCAGTTTTACCTTTCTGCATTTACCATCAAGGCTTTTTTACCCTGAAATACACGGTGTACTTTTCATAGCCCACGTCATACAGCGGGATGAAGCGTATGTTCCTTTCATGGTCCTTTGTCCTGTAAGCTATGTTCCAGCTGCTCCACTTTCTTTCGTCGTCAGGGATGAGGATGGTTTCAGGGTGCTCCGGGTCGCCGCGGAGGATACAGTCTCCATCGCAAATACCGGCAAGGACTATTGGGCCTTCCATGAATGCTACTGTCTCAGGGTCATCCGGCAGAGGACATGCGGTAAGGCCCCTGGGCAGTTCGATGCTTACCGTATCCCTGTACCATGTCCTGCTTATGGTGCAGAAGCTGGAAGGTTTGCACTGTATGTCCTGCAGTTCCCCGTTGACGTATATTTTGGCGTCGCCCATGATCCACCATGGTATCCTGAATTTCAGTTCAAACTGCGCAGGGCTGCCGCACTCAACTGTAAAGTCAACTGCAAGCGACATCGGCCTGTGCATGTATTCGATATTCGTGCTGTTGACGATGTTGCAGCTTCCTGCCCGGTGGTTGGTCTGCTGTTTTATCCTGATCATATTGCCGTCCCTGTTCCAGTTCAGGGCTGAAGGAATATACTGGCATATCGTCACTCCGCCGGCATCTTCGAAGTAGATGCCCTCGGTGTGGGCAGCGTTGGCCTGAACAAGGGTACCGTGGCAGCACCAGAAATCGTGCGTGTGAGATCCCCAGTGTTTCTCAGCCCCTGCGTGCAGCGGCAGGAAGTAAGCTATAAGCCCGGTCGACGGATTTTCCGGCCTGATCCCGGCCGGGTAGAAGCCTTCCCAGTGCCCCTGGGCCATTATGCCGTTGTAAAGGTTCCTTTCCCAGTAATCGGCGTAAACGGGATCGCCCGTCCATTTGAGCAGGAACCCGGCAAGGCGCATCATGTTGTAGACTGTGCAGTGCTCCTGGTTCATCTTGCCGAGCCTGGCCGACATTTTATACGGAGGCGTCCATATCTCGCCGCATGTCTGGCCTCCCGTGCAGAAGTATCCGCGCTTGTTTACGGCAAGCTGCCAGTATGCCTCAACGATGTCCCTCCATCGCTGTTCACCCGTGACCTCCCATGCACGGGCAGCGCCAAGTACTTCGGGGATCGTGGTGTTTGCATGCATGTTGGTGAGCACGTCTTCGCCGGCGAGCAGGGGATCGAACAGGCGGCGGCGGTAATATCTCTGCATCAGTTCGTAATGTTCCCTGCGCCCGGTTATTCCGTACAGGTCGGCCCATATTTCCAGCATCCCGCCGGTCTCGTAATCCAGGATGTCGTCGAACTGTTCGCGGGTGAATCTGCCTGACCAGCGGTAAAACCAGTCGGACCATTTATCTGCTATCCCGAGTGCCTGGCTGTTGCCGGCAAGTTTGTACATGTCCAGCAGGCCCATGAAGGTCTTGTGGAGCGTGTATTGAGGCGCCCAGACGGACTTGCCTCTTGCGATCCATTCCATGTATTTTTCGGGGATCGAGCCGACCCATTCACCTCCGTTTTCCTTCTGGCACTTCGCCAGTTCGGACACTATCCTGTCGGCCTTTCCTTTTATTTCAGTATCACCTGTCGCTGCATACACTCTTGCTGCAGCCGAAAGCCAATGACCGAGGAAGTGGCCCCTCAGCTGGCATGTGGGCGACTCCCATCCGCCGTGGATGTTTTCCGGCAGATCGTTGGACTGCCATAAGCCTGCCTCGATGTAATGGTTCCGCAGCAGGTTTTCGGTCTCGAGGCTCAGCATGTACCTGCGGTTCGATTCGGTTTTCCTGCTGAGCTGACCCGGCAGCAGTTCCACGTCGCCGTATGCGAAACTTTTCATTCTGGTATCCGGCATTTTACATACCCTCCCTGTACTGGTGTTTTTCCTGCACGCCGATATCCATCGGTGTGCAGGCTGGAATGCATATACGAATGAATCTGTGCATATGCGCAATAACAGATGCACCGATTTTTTATGCATGGATAAATTTTGCGGACAAATGCTGTAAAAGGGCCCATACAAATTCAGATCCTGCAAAAGCAGGTCCTGCATGAGCGAGTCCTGCAAAAGCAAATCCTGTGATGCCAATCTGCATGAGCAAATCCCGCAATTATCCTGTACAACTTAATCATAGTTTTCCGTAACGCTTTTGTGAATAAAGAAAACTTCAGAAAACATTCACTATTTTCATTACTGACAGCCTTTTCTGCAGACAGCCATTCCATACCGGCTTGATTCACCTGGTTTGGTTTCTTTACTGATTTCCGGCCTTCTGCGCTCCCGCTTCCTTGCTTTTTGCATCAGCTATCCACTCTGCGTTTGCTCGACGAATCTGCACACATATTGTATATTAATAGCGCAGGGTAAAATGAAAAACCGTGGTGTCGTTATGGGATCGGAAATATTGCTGGGGCTCAAGGATATCGTAAAAGTGCGTATCGTGGATTTCTGCAGGGCGGACAGGCCTTTTGTCCATGCTGACAGGATACTCGATTTCAACGTCTTCATCTACATCGTTTCAGGCGAGATGAGGATCTGGGAGTGCGGCACCGAATATAACATCGGTGAAAGGGATGCCTTTTTCCTGAAAAAGGGGCTGCATCACTACGGAAAGGACGAGATCCCAGCGGGGACTACGTGGTACTACATCCATTTCCATGGCGGCGCCGATGACGAAAACGTTCGGAAACTGAGCGAATACAGGCCTGTTTCAGCTCCGGGGGAGTTTACGGAAGAGGATTACGACCAGTATATCAGGCTTCCGAAACTTATGAAGGTGGATAACCCGAAGCTCGTTGAAAGGAAACTGGATGCTCTCACCCAACTGTGCAGGTCGTCGAATGACCTAAAGATGGCATACCTCAGCTACGGGACCATGGAACTGTTCTTCGACCTTTTCAACCAGGAAAGGAGCAGGTCTGCCCTTGACAGGGGTGACATCATCACGCGAAGGATCATAATGTTCCTGGAGAGCAACATTTCGAGGAAGCTCAGCTCCAGCGAGATAAGCAGCTGCATGCGCATGAACTACAACTATATCAGCGGTATTTTTAAAGAGAAGACCGGCATGAGCATCATGGAATACCATGAAAAAATCAGGATCAACGAAGCTGCGAAGCTGCTCATGAATTCTAACATGAATGTTTCGGAAGTCAGCGGCAGGCTCGGCTTTGAAGACCCCCTCTATTTCAGCCGCGTATTCAGGAAAGTAATGGGCTGTTCACCGTCCGATTATATCAGGCAGGCGTATTTCAGATCGTAGAAAAGTGAACCGGCGCAGGAGAAAGCGCGCAGACACGGCATTGTTTGGCCTGGACCCTGCGGAGATCTGAGCAGCCTGACAAGTGCCGCAGCTGGCTGAGTTACCCTGGCTCTGTATTTACTCTGTATTTACGAAAGAACGCAGTCGGAGAGATATTGGCAAAGGTCGGCAGGAATGAATCCCGGATCAAGGTCATAAAAGGAGTTAAGCCCTAATCCACGGCGCCGTTGCCGGTTTCGGTGAGGAAAGCCGTGTCGTCCCTTATGCATATGACTATATCGGGTCTGTACTCCGCTACGTACTGGCGGAGTGTTTTTTTGTCATAATGGCGCATGTCGAGGCTCCGTGTCTCGTTAAATGCAGTATAGAGCAGGGTTTCCATCGCATTTGTGAATGATTCGCCAAAGATCAGGGCATTCGGCAGCCCTTCGCGATAAGTGCGGATTATTGTTTCTGCGTAGTCCTGCCCCATGTAGAAACCGTAGTCTGTTATCACGGCGTCACCGGCAGGCAACCTGAAAACAGGGGCATCTGTCCGGCGCCCATTGTCCCAGCGGGAATAGGGGATAGGATCGTTGAGGACGGCGTAAGCAGCATGCTCTCCCATGTATCGCAGGCCGTGGAGTTTGCGGTTGCGGGAGCCCAGGTAAGGGTTCGGAAGCTGTTTTATCTGCATGTCGTCAGTTGTCAGGATCTTCAGGCCCATGCCCGTATCTTCATTTATCCTGCGGAGCAATACCTGGTATGCGGCCAGGGCGCCGTGGAACGTATAATGATGGTCTGTCAGCGAGTAAAACTCCTTTGGCCTGCCCAGTGCTTCATACTCTGAAAGCATGTCGATGTAGCTGACTCCATATTCATTCATTGCCTGTGAAAAGAAGGCGTGCAGGGGTTCCAGCACCCATTCCCGGTTTTCCATGTAATCAGGGTACAAGTGGTTGAAGTAGGAGTACTGGTCAGGCAACCCGACATAGTAGAAGATCCCGCCCATTTCTGCGACATAATCGGCAAAATCCCTGAACTTCCGTGCCATTTTTGCCGAATCGGTTTCAAGGTAGGATGTATCCCATTTCCCGTACCTGTTGAATCCAAGGAGCACATTGTCCTGCACGACCACGTTGTTTACCACCGGTTTATGGAAAAGGTCCAGCTGCAGCCGGGTATCCGCTTTGAGGATCGTTTCCCTGCCGGCTGCGTGATCCGTGAACCAGTTTTCCCAGTCTTCGAAATATTCCCCGCTGAAGAACCTGTCTGCACTGAAAAAAGGCATCTTTTCGAGGGTCCGGTTTTCAAAGAACGAAGAAGCCACGTCACCTTTGTTCAGCGTGATTGCCAGGACGGCTGCTATGAATGCGCAGTAAGCCGTCGTGAAGAATATTTGCCGGAACATGTCCGGATATGGTCCGGGCACGTCCATGCGCGGGCAGGCCATGCTGTAATAAGTGGCCGTCTGATTGCAGATACAGTCATTGATGACGGCGATGGGATCTGCTTCGGGCTCTGCTTCAGTGGTTTTAAGGTCCTGGAGAATTCATGCGTGTTCCAGCGCTATATCGACAAAATCCCTGATCACAATGGAATCCACTGTCACTTCGCAATCCAGCGCTATAATGCGCACTCCCTGTTCATGCGCGGACACCAGGGCATCTGCAAACTCCTTGTGGGTCTTTGCATTTGGGGAGAATTGCCTGACTCCGTCCATCTGTATCACAAAGGCTATGACGGGATAATACCCGTCCTCCATGCTGCCGCAAAGCTCCGTGATGTGCCTGACGCCGCGGTCTGTAGGCGCGTCGGGGAACAGTGCAGTGCCGTCCTCCTCCAGCGTGACTCCTTTGACTTCCATCAGTATTTTTCTCTTGTCGGTTTCTATGAGAAAGTCGAACCTTGAGCCCATGCAGGCGTATTCGGGCCTGATGGAGGTTATTTTTTCATCCGGGAGAAGAATTGCCGCCGGTGTCGCACTGCCTGCAAAAGTGCCCGGACATGTTGCCTTTAGGCTGAAGGTGTTGTGTTCGCTGGCTGCTGCCGGGACGCCCGGCATATGCATGTATGCAGCCAACCACTCGTATATGGCTTTGTTCGGGGCTTGTGAATCTATGTTGACTACCCGGTCTCCTTTTTTGACGCCGATAAGCGACCATGCGGTGCTGCGTTTCGGATCGTCATGCTTCTGCAGATAGACAGTGGCGCCGCTGACCAGGAGTTCCCTGAGCCTGCCCGTATTTTTCACATGGACTTTTTGCTCTGCGCCGTCGACTTGCACGTGTGCCACGAACCGGTTGATGCGCGTTATGAATTTTCCTTCTGTTATTTTATCGTATTTCATGTGTCGCCTCCGTTAATAATATTGTAGCACAAGTTCACATAATGCACGAACATACTCAGGACATGTAAAAAAATGGCAAGGCGGATCGCTGACGGCGCTCCAACGTACCGGGAACTGCGTCGCAGCCGCTTCAGGACATGCTTTCCGCGGTGAATGCGACGCTTGCTTTGCGGGCAACATAATACAGGTCACGGGCAGAATGACAGACGGCAAATGTAAATCAAATGTGATTTTGAATGCAGATCCTGCACAGGAAGCGGGATCGACGGATACGAAAACTGGCTGAACAAAAAGTTCTGGGGGTATTAAAATGGGTTCTGACGGCGTAAAAACGGGATGGGATTTTGACAATACCTATGCGCGTTTGCCGCAGGCGTTTTTTTCGTTTGTTTATCCGACACCGGTGCGTTCACCAAAGCTCGCGGTGCTGAACCACGACCTGGCACGTTCACTGGGGCTTGACCCGGAAGCGCTGTCGGGCAGAGATGGCGCAGAGATATTCGCAGGGAACAGTATGCCGGAAGGAGCGCAGCCGCTCGCCCAGGCATATGCAGGCCACCAGTTCGGGTATTTCACCATGCTGGGAGACGGCCGGGCCATCCTGCTCGGCGAGCAGGTGACCCCGTCTGGCAGGAGGTATGACTTACAGCTGAAAGGTGCCGGCAGGACCCCGTATTCCAGGGGAGGTGACGGACGGGCAGTGCTTGGCCCCATGCTGAGGGAGTATATAATAAGCGAAGCGATGCATGCCCTTGGGATACCTACCACCCGCAGCCTTGCCGTTGTCACCACGCGCGAGCCTGTCTACAGGGAAACTGCCAAACCGGGGGCAGTATTGGCCAGGGTGGCTGCAAGCCACATCAGGGTCGGTACTTTCGAGTACGCGGCCAGGTGGTGTACCTTCGAGGAACTGAAGATATTGGCCGATTATACGATCGACAGGCACTTCCCTGATCCTGGTGGTCCGGATAACACGGCGGACACAGGAGTTGCGGAACTTGCAGA
>Ga0134092_1003702_pt1 | contig 9995 bp, 6 predicted proteins | sample 3_6taG_FD_94454 | JGI IMG/M metagenome (GOLD analysis project Ga0134092, IMG submission 94454) | Switchgrass degrading microbial communities from high solid loading bioreactors in New Hampshire, USA - 3_6_20_6_A3 metaG | ecosystem: Engineered > Bioreactor > Semi-continuous > Anaerobic > Digestate ...
AAACGATCAGGAATACATTATACAGGTCAAGAATGCAAAGAAAATTTATCGGATGGGCAAGGAACGTATAGTTGCCGTGGATGATGTGAGTTTTTCCATTAAAAAAGGAGAATTCTGTTGTCTGTATGGAGCATCCGGTTCCGGTAAATCAACTTTGTTGAATTTAATGGCCGGCATCGAAAAACTTTCGGGTGGCCAAATAATAATAAAGGGGCATAACATACATAGAATGAGCGAAAAGGGGCTGGCAAAATTCAGGCAAAACACATTGGGATTTGTGTTTCAGTCATATAACCTGTTAAATTCCATGACAGCCCTGGAGAATGTGGAACTGCCTCTTGTATTTAAACACATGAAGCCAAAACAACGGCGCAAGCTGGCCCGTCAGATGCTTATAAATGTGGGGCTTGGCGATCGTTTGAAACACAAGCCCACTGAAATGAGCGGAGGACAGCAGCAAAGAGTGGGAATAGCAAGAGCTTTTGTAAGCAATCCGGAAATTGTATTTGCCGATGAGCCAACCGGAAACCTGGATTCAAAAACGACCAAAGAAGTAATGGACTTGATAAAAAATATGGCTAAGAAAAATAACCAGACGATAGTCATGGTTACCCATGACAGAAGTTTAACAAAATATGCAGATCGGATTATTCATATTCTCGACGGCAAGATACAGGAGATTATTGAAGTCAATTCCGACAGTCCTGAAGAAGCCGAAAATACAGGCGGTAAACAGGACGGTAATATTGAAAATATAAGTCCTATGCCTGCAGGAAGCTGATAACAGGAGTTTTAGTTTTAAATCAGTAATAATTTCAATTCATACTAAAACAAAAATTATAAATGGGAAGTAGAGGGATTATGGATGAGTAAGAAAGCAAGAAAAATTATGGCACCATTTTTATCGGCACTGCTGTTAGTAATGCTGTTGACCGGTAACGGAATGCGGGTAAAAGCAGAGGGGGTTTATGTAATTAACCCCAAACCGGAAGTTTATGTACTGGTTCCCGGTGAAACAATCCGGCTTAAGGTTCCTATTAAAGCTGTGGGTGCAACTATAGAATCTCCGGTTATCATAGCTGATACTTCGGGGACTCCGTACACTGTAACCCAGCCGGTTATAAGTACGGAAGGAACGAATTTATCAACTACTAAAATTTACGATTATTATTTTGAACAATATCTGGAATTTGATGTTATTGTTGATGAAACCGCAAAAATCGGAATGTATCAGATTAATTTTAAAATATTCGGTACCAATAGCAGCAACGATAGTTCGGTTACTGCGGAATTTACTGTCGGAACTCAAATATTGAAAGAAAAAGAACCGGCCCAGTTGGCGATTTATAATATAAAATATGAAAATGCGGTTATAGGGGAAAATATGAAATTGTCCTTTACCGTAAAAAATGAAGGAGAAATAACGGCCAGGAACGTATATGTGAGCGTAGATTACGGCGATACCGGAATGGTGGCCGGGTATGCTGCCAGGAATATTAAATTGCAGGATATTGAAAAGCAAAAGGAAGCAGCGGTAGAACTGCCTATTAAGATTTTGACCAAGGCAAAACCGGGAATTAATGTCCTGACGGTAAATCTGACCCATAAAACCGAAGACGGCAATACGGTAACCGAAAAACATGATATATATATTACCTTAAGGGAAAATGACAGTGCGCCCGATCTTATTTTAGACAGCTTTGAATATGCACAAAGCGTCAAACCGGGCGATAAACTGGGATTGGTTGTAAAGTTTAAGAACAACGGCAAATCAACCGCTTATAATCCCAGAGTCAGTGTGGACGAATCCAGTATAGGAGCTTCAAAATTTATAAAGGATTTTTATACCGATTACATAGAGTTATGGGATATAGAAGCGCAAGGGACATATAAAACAGAAATTCCGCTTTTGGTTTCCAAAGAAGCTACGGGCGGAGTTAAGGAAATAAAGTTAAATCTGGTATATTATGACGAACAGGGAGTTGAGTATCAGACTTCGCTGGCGATTTATCCGCAGATAGAAGCGGAAGGTGTAAGCGAAGACGGTACACCGGTTGTGCTAATAAGTAACGTAAAACAGACTCCCGACAGTCCTGAAGCGGGCGGCAGATTGACGTTAACTTTTGATATTGTGAACAAGAGTTCCATGGACCTTAACGACTTTAAGATTCTTCTTAAAAATTTGGCAGGAAGCAGTTTTGCTCCGGTTGAGTCAGATCCATATAAGTATATTGGGGTGCTTGAGGCCGGGACGACAAAAAGGATTACTCTAAACCTTACGGTTTCTGAAAATGCCACAGAAGGATTGAATATCCTGTCGCTTGCCTATTCCTACACGGGCGGCGGTGACAGCATAGATATACCGATTTTGAATGTAAGAAACGAACTGGGAAATGCCAGCAAACCTAAACTGATTATCAGCAATTATGGGGCGGATGTAGAAGAAATACGTGCCGGCTCGGTATTTAACTTCAGCTTTGAGGTACGTAATACACATTCATGGGCAGCCGCCAAAAACATTATTATAACTGTTTCCGGCAAGGATAAGGCCACTCAGGGCGAAATATTCTCCGTTACCCAGGGAAGCAACAGCTTCTTTGTAAGTAAAATAGGTCCGGGAGAAACTTATACCGGTACCCTGGAGATGAAAGTCAAGTCGGATGCTGCTACCATGGCTTATCCGATAACGGTGTCCATAGAATACGAATATGACGGAATTAAGCCTAATCCTACGACCGGAGAAATAGGAGAGACCGTGATCCACGAACTTAATTTGCAGGTAGTGGAAAATGCCAGACCGGTAGTTGATTATGTGCAGATATATTCCTATGACGGAAATGTAACCGTTAATAATCCTGCTACTTTAGGATTTTCATTCTATAACATGGGTAAATCGACGTTGAATAATGTTATTGCAACGGTGGAAGGCGATTTTATCAGCTCAGCCGGTGATATGTATTTTATCGGTAATGTAAATGCCGGAGATAGTTCTTATGCCGAATTTGAAGTAATCCCTCTTGTGGAAGGTTTGGCAAAGGGTGTTGTAAAAATTACATACGAAGACAGCAACGGAAATGTTCAGGTTTATACGAAAGATTTTGAAGCAACGATTATGGGTGTACAGACATGGGATCCCGGTTATGTAGACGGAGGTATGGATGTTTTTAATCCGCTTCCAGAACCTAAGAAGCCTATACTTCATACATGGGCATTTGTGCTGATACAGGTTGCAATCTTTGTAATATTTGTTCCTGTTTCCAGGAAAGTTATTATAAACATATATAAAAGCAGACTTCGCAAAAAGGAAGAGAATATGATTTAAAAACCCTGATAAAAGGTTTTATTAGGAATGGAGGATATTATGAGTGAATTTGTTATCATAGGTGAAAATACGGCTGCAACAGAGGATGTTCAAATTTCGGGTGTAATTACCGATGAAAATATAATTGACGGCGGAGAAACCGGTAATAATACGGAAGAAACCACAACTACTGATGAAATTACCGATACCGGGGAAACCGATACTTTGACCGGGGAGGAAGCAGCAGAGGGCTCTTCCAATGATGGCATGGAGGATGCGGTAATATCGGAGCCGATTACTGAAGAAGGTGAATATGGGATTCCGGCATATGATGAAGGATATGTTGATACCGGCCTTATTGAGGGCGGTATGGTGTATCCGGGTATGGAAACGGGAACGAGTGAGGTGAAGGATCCGTTGCTTTCTTCCTGGCCGTTTGTAATTGGAATTTCTGCGGCAGTACTTATAGTCAGCATTGCCCTCGGGGCATTCCTGGCCAGGCTGAAAATCAAAAAAGGAATTGATCTGTATGAGGATTAGCGATTTGTTGAAAATGGGTTCCAGAAACCTGTTCAGGAGAAAAATAAGAACAATATTGACGGTACTGGGGGTTGTTATCGGCTGTCTGTTTATTATAATAACCATCTCCATCGGCCACGGTATGGATAAAAGCTTTGAGACCCAGGTGAAAGAATATGGAAGCCTCACCATGATAAACATATATACCTGGGGAGGTATCTATGATGAAAACGGGAATTGGGTAGGAGAACAGCAGCAGAAACTGGATAAAAAACTGGTGGAAAAGCTTAAAGCCATGGATCATGTGAGGGCGGTAACACCCATAGTATACGTCGATGGTAATTTTTATACGGGAAAGTATGAAGGCTGGGCAAATTTAATTGCCATGGACATGAGCGTATTTGATGATTTTGAGTTTCCCGAATTGCAATACGGTGAATATCCTTCGGAGGAAGATAACAGTGTTATTGTATTCGGTTATTATCAGCCCCGATTCTATGATCGAAGGAGCTGGAACCCTGTTGATATTGATCCGCAGAAGGAAAAAATAATGTTCAAATTTCCTGAATGGAGATACAGAAGAAATAATAAGAAAAAAGAATTTGTTCTTCAGTTCAGAAATGTAGCAAAGATGGTGGAGACAAATTCGGAATTTGATTATAATGCCTATATAGATCTGGGTTATTATGAGAAGATATACCGCCAATTTTGCGATACACTGGTGTTGGAAGACCGGAAAAAAGCTCTGAAGGAGTTGGAAAATTACCAGGAAATCAGGCTCAACGTGGATAATATTGACCATGTGGAAGAAGTACAGGAAAAAATAAAAGAAATGGGATATCAATCCACCAGTTTGATGCAGTATTTAAAGCCGACCATAGAGGCGTCGAAGACCTTGCAGATGATATTCTTCTTCCTGGGTGCAGTCTCTATGTTTGTGTCTGCCATAAGTATAGCCAACACCATGGTAATGTCCATATATGAACGGACCAAGGAGATAGGCATAATGAAAGTTTTAGGCTGTGTGGTCAAGGACATTCGTTTACTATTCTTATTTGAAGCGGGTATGATAGGATTTTTAGGCGGTATTATCGGTGTCGGGTTTAGCTTTGTGGCTTCGTACCTTATAAATAAATACGGCCAGCCTTTATTCGGGGCGCTTATGTCAGGAAGCGTGCCCGCCGATGGTGTGGCTGCCACATATTCTATAATTCCGTTTTATCTGCCTTTCCTTGGGCTTGGTATATCCGTGGGAGTCGGACTGCTTTCCGGTTATTTCCCTGCAAGACGGGCAACCAAAATCAGTGCGATTGAGGCTATGAGGACGGAGAATTAAAATATATTATAAGGCAGTGTGGTTTCAATTTAAATTTATAATTCAAAAATAGGGGTATGCAGATAGTTATCATACCGGTAGTATATACATACTGTGATTATGCCTCATCGATTAAGCATTGTTTTCGATGCCGGTGGCATAAATCACAGTATGTGTTTTTATAACGGTATATGATGGGAAATGTCTGTATACCCTTATCCTATGGAAGATGTCTTAATTTTTGAATATTTTGCGTTTTGAAATTATGGTTGAATTTTATAGTGAGTAATTTAACGCACTTGCAATCAGGGTTGGATGCGCATTTGCGCGATATGAATTTGATGGCATAGTCGGATAAGCTTATGGCGAGCGTTTAACACAATACGCTATCTTGTGTATATTTTAGGATAAGATATATTTCTTTAGTATATATTGACAGTATGTTATTTGATCAATTGATTTTTGAAATTTATATGTTATAATGAAAAAACAATGATAATGAGGTGAATTTATGATATGCAATACCTGTGGAAGGGTTATAAAAAATGAAGAGGCCAATTTTTGCGAATATTGCGGTGCCTCTGTCCGCGGGAGAAACGGTTTTGATATGAGTTCCTCGCCTATACCGCCGGTAACAGATGCTGTTACCGTTGACCATAAAGAAAAGCCGGTATCTTTTTTAAACTGGCTGGGTACTTGTTTGCTGGTATTCATTCCTTATGTAGGAAGTTTTTTATTTTTGATAATGCTGTTTGTTTGGGCCTTTGGCCATAATGTACCTGAAAGCAAGAAAAACTGGGCCAGAGCCAATTTAGTAATTATGCTGATATTATTAGTAATATCAATTATTATTATAAATGCAGTAGGCATTGATCAAATTATTAATATGATATTTGGAGATATGTCTCAATATTATAATATATACTAAGCAATAAGCAAAATACTGCAAAAATTAAATAACAGAGAGGAAGAGTGTCATGGGTGAGATCAGAACAAGATTTGCGCCTAGTCCTACAGGCAGGATGCATGTGGGAAATTTGAGGACAGCCTTATATGAATATTTAATTGCAAAGCATGAAGGCGGAACTTTTATTTTAAGAATTGAGGATACGGATCAGGAAAGGTATGTCGAAGGGGCAATAGATATAATATACCGGACTCTGGAAGGAACAGGGCTTATTCATGATGAGGGGCCGGACAAGGACGGCGGCTATGGCCCTTATGTCCAGAGTGAGCGCGTGAAAAAGGGAATCTATCTTGAATATGCAAAGAAACTTATTGAGAAAGGTGCAGCATACTATTGTTTCTGTACGAAGGAAAGGCTGGCTACGCTAAAGCAAACAGTTAAAAGTGATGGCGATGATGAAGAGGCTAAAGAAATTGTTAAATATGATAAGCATTGCCTTCACCTTTCCAAAGAGGAAATCGAAGAAAAACTGAAAGCGGGAGTCCCTTATGTCATAAGACAGAATATTCCTGCGGAAGGGACTACTACTTTTCACGACATAATATACGGAGATATAACCGTTAATAATGAAGAACTGGATGATATGATACTGATCAAATCGGACGGTTATCCCACATACAATTTCGCCAATGTAGTAGATGATCACCTGATGAAAATAACTCATGTGGTAAGAGGCAACGAATATCTGTCTTCGACGCCCAAATATACAAGACTATACCAGGCTTTCGGGTGGGAAGAGCCTGTATATGTGCATCTGCCGCTTATTACCGATGAAAATCACAAAAAGCTGAGCAAACGAAGCGGCCATTCTTCGTACGAAGATTTAATAGAACAGGGATTTTTGCCTGAAGCTATTATTAACTTTGTAGCACTTTTAGGCTGGAATCCGCCTAATAATAAGGAAATTATGTCGCTGGAAGAACTGATAAAAGAATTTGACTATCGCAATATAAACAAATCGCCGGCTGTATTTGACATGGTAAAACTTAGGTGGATGAACGGCGAATATATTAAAATGATGGATGAGGACAGATTCTATGACTTGGCCCTGCCCTATATCAAAGCAGTTATACACAAGGAAATGGACTACAGAAAAATTGCCGGTCTTGTAAAAACCAGAATAGAGACTTTGTGTGATATAGGAGATTTGATTGATTTCTTTGAAGAACTTCCCGAGTATGATGTCGACCTGTTTACCCACAAGAAGATGAAGACTACTACGGAAAGTTCTCTGAAAGTTTTAACAGACCTGTTGCCAAGATTTGAAGCCCTTGAGGATTATTCCGAAGCAGAATTGGAAAAAGTAATAACATCCTATATTCAGGAGCAGGGTATAAAGAACGGACAAGCCTTCTGGCCTGTCAGAACAGCCGTATCCGGTAAGCAATCGACACCCGGAGGAGCTTACGAAATTATGAGTATTATCGGCAAGGAAGAAAGTTTAAAGCGTTTAAAAATAGCCATCGATAAACTTCAACAGACGTTAAACGGTTAATAATACTTTATATATTAATAATTTCTTTTAGTATGGGAAGGCTGTTTCTAAATTTTATTACGGAAACAGCCTCATCCTTTTCTTAAATATTATTTCACTAAAAAATATGTATTTTAATAAACTATTCTTTATCAACAGTCTCGTCCGATAAATAATCTTGTCGGAAAAATATATATCAGGGAGAATTTAATATGCAGTTAAATCACGCGCAGCAGGAGGCTGTAAAACATAAGGACGGGCCAATGCTTGTTTTGGCCGGTCCCGGTTCGGGGAAAACGCTGGTTATAACCGAGAGGACCAAATATCTGATAAATCAATATAAAATACCTGAAAACAAAATTCTCGTCATAACATTTACGCGGGCGGCGGCAAGGGAAATGAAAGAACGTTTTTTAAGGACGATGGGTAAAGACAGGACCGGTGTGAACTTCGGAACTTTTCACAGCGTGTTTTTTACAATATTAAGACATGCCTATAATCTGAGCACGGACAATATAATAGGTGAAGAGGAAAAGACCGCCTGGATAAAAGATATAATAGTAAGAATGGGACTGGAATATGCCGATGAGAAAGAATTCATAAACGACTTACTGTCTGAAATCAGCCTTGTTAAGGGGAACAGGATTGAACTGGCAACTTATTATTCGACCGCCTGTGGGGATGAAGTATTTCGCAGTATTTACCGGGAATATAATAAGAGGCTTAGACGAAACAACCGCATAGATTTTGACGATATGCTGCTTTTTTGCTATGAGCTTCTAGAGGCTCGGGCCGATATATTAAAGCTGTGGCAGGAAAAATTTAAATATATCCTTATTGACGAATTTCAGGATATTAACATCTTACAGTATGAAATAATCAAAATGCTGGCAAAACCGGAAAATAATTTGTTTATTGTAGGAGACGATGACCAGTCAATTTACAGATTCCGGGGGGCAAAACCTGAGATCATGATGCAGTTTCCCAGGGACTATCCGGACAGCAAAAGGATACTTTTGGATATAAATTACCGTTCCGGTATCGAAATTATAAAATATGCCGGCAGCCTAATATCACATAATAGAATGCGGTTTTCTAAGGAATCTAAAGCCCATAGACCGGAAAAAGGCAAGGTCGTTATCGAGAGTTTTGATACAATGACCCAGCAGAATCAAAGACTGGTTGAGGAAATACTTGAACAACACAGGACAGGCATGAAGCTTTCGGACATGGCGATCCTGGTACGTACCAATCTTGGGGCGGGGGCAATTATCCATAAGCTTATGGAGTACAACATTCCGTTTTATGCCCAGGAAAACCTGCCTAATATATTTGAACACTGGATTGCGGCGGATTTGATTTCTTATATAAGAATAGCCTTGGGAGAAAATGATCGGGAGCTGTATTTAAGGATTATAAACAGGCCGAAACGCTATATCAGCCGGGAATGTTTTGATGAACGGAAGGTGGATTTTGAATCCCTTTACAGCTATTATGAAGGCAGGGAGTGGATGTTATCCAGAATAGAGCAACTGGAATATGATCTGGCCATGATTGCCGGTATGAACCCTTATGCGGCAGTTCAGTATATCAGAAGGGGTATAGGTTATGAAGATTTTCTTAAAGAATATGCCGCCAGCCGTAAAATAAACGAGGAAGAGCTTATAGATGTCCTGAATGAAATACATGAAAGTGCCAGAGACTTTAAAACTTATAACGAATGGTTTATTCATATCAGGCAGTATAAGGAAGAATTAAAAAAGCAGGCGCAAAGCGTATATATGAAAAACCAGGAATGCATTAATATTATGACAATGCATAGTTCAAAAGGGCTGGAATTTCCGATTGTCTTTCTTGTGGATGTCAATGAGGATATAACTCCTCATAAAAAGGCGGTACTGCCGGAAAATATTGAAGAAGAAAGACGCCTGTTTTATGTGGCAATGACCAGAGCAAAAGATATGTTGTATATGTACAGCCCCAAAAAGCTTTACAACAAAGAAATGCTTCCGTCCCGATTTATTAAAGAGATAACCCGGAAGAAGGAATAAGGTGTTGCGGCATGGTAAAACCATAGTCCGCAACACCTTCGCAACGAAATTAAATATTAGTTTTCTTCGTCTTCGTAATCTTCAAAGTCGTCATAATCATCATAATCGTCATAATCGTCAAACTCATCGAACATTTCTTCATATTCCTGAGTATCCAGAAGTTCTTCAAACGCATCAGCCACAGCTTCAAATTCATCATCATCTTCTATATTAAGAAGCTGGGGTTCTGCATCGTCATCCTCCTGTATATAGCGGTACAGGAATACATTGTCACTTTCTTCACCTTCAATAGGCTGAAGAGCAATATAATCTTTATCATCTACAGTAAAGATTTCAAGTACCATGCATTCCAATTCGGTACCGTCGTC
>Ga0134092_1003707_pt1 | contig 9987 bp, 11 predicted proteins | sample 3_6taG_FD_94454 | JGI IMG/M metagenome (GOLD analysis project Ga0134092, IMG submission 94454) | Switchgrass degrading microbial communities from high solid loading bioreactors in New Hampshire, USA - 3_6_20_6_A3 metaG | ecosystem: Engineered > Bioreactor > Semi-continuous > Anaerobic > Digestate...
CCAAGTATATTCATCAGCGTTGATTTCCCGGAGCCGTTTTCTCCTACCAAACCCAGTATTTCACCTTTTTTCAGGGAAATAGTAATATTTTTTAAGACCTTGACCGTATCAAAGGATTTTGTTATCCCTTTTAACTGCAGAATATATTCATTCTTATTTGTATTCAAAAGCATTCACTCCACTCTATATAATAAAGGATTACTTTCTAGAATGTTTCTTTTGATTTAAAAGATCCAGACTTGCAGCAAACAGTATGATCAAGCCCTTTAACAAAGTAATGAAATAATAAGGCACATTCATTATATTAAAAACTACGCTTATCATCGAAAGCAGCAAAGCTCCCATAATCGTATTGGGTATTTTGCCTCTGCCGCCAAACGGGCTTGTTCCGCCTACAATAATAGAACCCATTATATCGTTGAACATTGTGCTGCCGTAATTAACCGAACCACACTGCATCTGGGCAAGTTCAATAATTCCCGCAATGCTGGCACATAAACCGCTGAGAACATATACTTTAAAAATTGTCTTTTTAACCGGAATACCGGACACCAGTGAAGCTTTTGGATTGGTACCTACAGCATAAAGCTGCCTGCCAAAGCGTGTCCTGCTTAATAATATATGTAAAAGTATTCCTATACCTAATGCTAAAATTAAAGTTAATGGGAAAATTCCTATTGCTTCGCTTCCAAAATCGCAAAAACCTTCGGGTATGCCGGTAACGGTAGCACCGCCGGTATACACAACCGCCAGGCCGTTGGCAATCATCTGTGTCGCCATTGTTACGATAAAAGAAGGCATTTTAAAGGTAACAATGGAAAAGCCGTTAATTACACCGAAAAGCAAACCCAGTAATATCATGGTAAGGCATCCGGCAAAAACAGCAAAACCTGTTCCTCCCAAAGACCCCCTGGTGCTCATAACAGAACCGCCGATTACTGTAGTAAGTGCCAGTAATGCGGTACTGGTAAAATCAACGCCACCGTTAAGCACAGCAAGGTGAACGCCGCATGAAATAACTATCAATACGCAAGCCTGGCTTAATACACTTTCAATAGTAGACAGGTTTCTAAACTGCGGAACAAAAATAAGTGCCAGAATAAAAAACCCCAACAGAAACCAACCTATTGCATCTATAGATTTAAAAACCTTTTTTATATACCTCACAACCCAACCTCGCAATCTACATATGTTTTATAGAAGCATCAGGTGTCAAAATGCTTGGATTATTTTCTGATAAAACTTCCGAAAGTAAAATAAAGCAGTATTTTTATTCTATAAAAATTACCCCGAACTTTTATAGAATAAAAATTCCTGTTACTCATTTTTAGAAATAGTGGGTAGATTTTAAAATCTACCCAGTAATATCGTATTCCGAATTATATGATTTAAAAGATATGATATTAATATCCTAAGAAATCAGCATAATCGGTATTGCAGTTTTGTGTATGAACCTCAAAACCGGGATCTATGTAGTCGATAGCAGGTTTGCCGTTCGCAGCATCGATAGCAGCCTCAACACACAACTGACCCTGCGTAGTAGCATCCTGAACCGATACAATGTCTACATAACCTTCTCTGATAGCAGCTAATGCTTCCTTAGCACCGTCAAAAGTGATAAATGTTATATGTCCGTCTTCGTTGATAGTTTTCCACTTGTCAATCTGACGTAATCCGGATTCAATAGAAGACAGTAATGCATCGGAAGGGCTGAAGATCAGGTTAATGTCAGGATTTGCTGAAAATGCGTTCAGTACACCTGAAAGAGCAAGTTCACCTTTCCATTCTGTGGGTACTGTAGCAACAAGTTCGAATAAATCAGGATATTCCTTGATAGCTTCTTCGAAACCTTGCTGACGGGCAATTGCGTTAACGTCTGTCAAGCTGCCGACCAATTCCAGGCATTTAAACTTTGTACCTGCGGGAGCATTTTCTGCTATATACTTAACTTCTCTTTTAACCATTGCTTTATTATCGGAAGAAATGGTAGCGTATACTGTAGCGCCTTCGCCTGCTGCGCGGTTAGCCATGATAACCGGAATATTAGCCTCATTACATTTTTTTATAGCTGCTACAACCGCTTCACCGTCAGCAGGAGCAATTATAATGGCATCTACACCCTGTGCTATAAAGTCCTCAATCTGCTGATTTTGCTTCTGTACGTCGTTTTCAGCTATAGCTTCTGTGTACTTAACTCCTGCTTTGTCACAGGCTTCATGCATTGCTCTCTGGTACTCAGCCCACATCTGTGATTCGATGGCACACATAGAAATACCGATTGTGATCTGCTTTGATTCTGAATTGGTGCCTGAATTGCCTGTTGTCTTGGATTCGGAATTACTCTTGGTTTCTGAATTGCTATTGGTTTCTGAATTAGCTGTTTTATTACTGCTTGTTTGCTGATCAGTGTTCTTGCCTGAGCTGCAGCCAATCAAACTCAAAACCATGACAAAAACCAGTAGTGAAGCAAAAATTCTTTTTTTCATAACATCCTCTCCTTTATCCTTCTCCTATTTTTTGATTTTATAAATTAAAGGTCATAGACCTATTAATTCAGCCTTTCAACTTTAACCTGACTTTTCAGTACCATTGCTCTGTTAAGATTATAACCGACAGTCACGTTAACCTCTGCTGCCGCAGAAGATATGGCTGCTGCATAGCGGAGGATTTCTTCAAATTCCATGTTTTTATAAAAACCGTAAACCAAACCACACAAATAAGCATCGCCACATCCGATTGTGTTGACAACATTTATATCCAACGGATAAACCTTATATAACTCACCTCTGTAGCTTGCATAAGAACCGTCTTCGCCGCAGGATACCGCCACACATTCAATTCCCTCCGAAGCAATTTCACACATCGCTTCAATAATTTCTTTTTCGGTCTTTATATCTCTCTCCATGAGCTGTGAGAGTTCGTCCAAATTAGGCTTTATCAGAAAGGGCTTCTTTTTTATCCCTTCCGTAAGACCTTTTGAACTGGTATCTAAAAAAACCTTAATCTTCTTATCTGAAAGCCTGTCCAATATATAGTTATATATATTAGGTATTTCCGTATTTGACGCATCACCCGACAAAACCAGATAATCTCCATCCTGCAATGTGGCATTTAGCCTGTCAACCAATTCTTCGCAGATTTTTTTTGGAAGCATTGCACCTTCTTCTGTATATAACGTACAGGATCCGTTTTCAGATATTACAGCATAGTTAAGCCGGGATTCCCCTTCATTATAATGAAGAAACTGAGTATCTATATTTTTTGAATTTTTCATCATTGCTTCAATTTTCAACCCGTTCTCCCCCAGAATAATCCCGTAGGCCCGATTAGGGCAGTTCAAAATATCCAGGTTAACAGAAACATGAGTGCCTTTTCCGCCGAGAACATCGCAAACTTCTTTAATTCGGTTAGTATTGTTCAGCTTAAGTTCACCTATATAAAGCAATCTGTCTATTGCCGGATTAATAGTTAGTGTGCATATCATTCTTGTTAACTCCTTTTGCTGCATGTTTTTACCCATTTTAATTCTTTTGTTTTGTTTTATGTTGAAATTATATTTTTATGTTATTGAAATCGTAACTACCGTTTTTTGTTTTTTTGGTTTTTTATTATTAAATTGACCGTTTCTGTTTTTAATTATATCCGCTTTTTGTTTATAATGCAACTGTTATTTTAAATTTTTTTAAATTTTATTTGAGTTTATGTTGATATTTTTGCCCGATTATGTTTTTTTAATTGCAATAAAAAAACAAAAGTGCTATAATATCCACAGAAAGCCACAAAACACTTTAAATTAAAACCACATAATGCTTTAGCTTCTTACATATTAATATAAAAGGATTATCAGTCAAAAACAGATTCAAACAGACAGATTATAACAGAAAGGAGGTTACGAAATGGCTGCAACCAATAACTCATTTTTACACGGCAGCGATTATGTAATCGGCATTGATATCGGGGGCACACACTTTCGTATCGGAGCCGTTGACAGAACCGGTAATCAGATAATTCCTCCTGTCCGCGAAAAAAGTTCTTTGCTGTTCAATAAAGATAACCCTGTTCAGGTTATTATAGAATACATATCTTCCTATATAGATACAGAAAACACAAAAAGCGGAACACTTCGTGGTATATGCCTTGGCTTGCCGGGAACCGTAAACAGGTATAAAACAACAGTAATATCATGCCCGAATTTGCCCGGTTTCTCTCACATGGATCTTGCCACCCCCCTGTCTGAATATTTCCATATACCTGTTGTAGTAGAGCACGACGTAATTCTTCTGCTCTCTTACGATATGCAGGAATATCAGCTTCAGGGTAAGGATTGCATTATTGCACTTTATGTGGGAACCGGACTTGGCAATGCCCTTTATATTCATGGAAAATTTCTGGACGGAAAAAACGGGGTTTCCGGGGAACTGGGCCATATTCCGGTGGCAGGAAAAACAGACCCATGTCCGTGCGGCAATACAGGCTGTCTGGAACTTTACAGCGCTGGAAAGCGATTGGAGTATATTCATTCCCATTACATGGCCGGTATAGAATTTTCCGATATTTTTGACCATTACAAGGAATATAATGTTCTTTCCGAATTCGTTGATTTTATAGCAATCGCTACTGCTACCGAAATCAATATTCTGGATCCTGACTGCATCCTGCTTTCAGGCGGCATTATTAATATGAAGAACTTTCCGTTTGATGATTTATGCTGCCGAATTCGCAAATACGCCAGAAAGCCTTACCCGGAACAGAATCTGGAATTTATACGCGGCAAAGTAGATCCTTTTGCCGGTGTTTACGGAGCAGGTATCTATATGTGGAAGAAGCTAAGCCCATAAAAAATATTCATTTGCTATACAAAAATACTATTTTTGGATATCAATATTTTTTAATTATCTTTCAACTAAAATTTCAACTTATAAATATATAAAAGGAGGAATTAATATGGTAAAAGTTTCGCCATCCGTTATGTGCATGGATTTTATGGATTTAAAAAACCAGATAACTGCGCTTGATAATGCAGGTGTTGATTTATACCACATTGACATCATGGACGGACACTATGTTCCAAACTTTTGTTTAAACGGAGACATCATGAAAAGCATCAGAAGCGTATCAAAGACACCTATGGATGTGCATTTAATGGTAACTAATCCTACCGATTACATACAATTTTTTGCTGACTGCGGAGCCGAATATATCTCCATGCATATAGAAACCCTCGACCATCCGATCCGCGCTTTAAAACAGGTAAGGGATCTCGGAAAAAAAGCGGGAATTGCCATTAATCCTGAAACGGATATTTTTACGTTAAAGTACATTCTTGATTATATAGATATGGTTATTGTTATGACCGTGGTTCCCGGTTTTGCGGGCCAGACCCTGATTCCCTCTACCGTAGAAAAGATTCGCGATCTTTGCAGAATGTTTGATGATGCAGGCAAAAATATTGACATCATGGTCGACGGGCAGGTCAAAGATTCCACAGCCCCTATGCTTGTTGAAGCCGGTGCCAATATACTGGTACTCGGAAGTTCCGGATTATTCAACAGGTATAAACCGGAGGAGTACAGTCAGGCAATTAAATGGTATCAGAACTTATAATGAAAATTTATGAAAACCAGGAGGAAATTATGGAAGAGCTAAAAATGTTCGGTATGCCGATTATGTTTGACGAAGAAACAGACAAATTATCATCTTCAGATAAAAATGTAAACTGGGAGGATTACTCCAGAAAATATTCCGATGGCATGTTTGGATTATTGGCAGAAGATCATTATAATGTTAAAGATAATCCTTATTATGATTTCTATAAGGCAATAGTTAATGACAACGATAAGGCTGAGTTTGTAAAAGCAAACTTACGCTATGACTGTACGGTTATCATGAAAGGCTGTGCTGACAAAGAATTCAAAAAAACTGCCGGTCATTTTCATTGTTTTATACCCGGTAAAAACATGAGTTATCCCGAATTATATCAGGTAGTCAGGGGAACAGCCCTCTTTGTTATGCAAAAAGTCGACAATTTCAATAAAGTTAACGATAAAATGACAGTGGAAGATGTTATCCTGGCCGAAGTCAAAGCCGGACAGGCTGTTGTCATTCCGCCAAACTACGGTCATTGCACGATAAATATCAGTGATGAAACAATGGTTTTTGTTAACCTGGTTTCTATGGACAGCAGCAATTACTATGAAAGTGTCAAAAACAGCCACGGCATGTGCTGCTATGTTTACAGGAATGACGACGGCACATACAGGATAGAAAAGAATCCCAACTATGTGTTTAATTGTGGCATACGTATAGCAGTCCCTTCCGAAAGCGACACACTGGGTATCCGCAACAATGTGCCCATATATACGGAATTCCTTAAAAATACGCGCAAATTTGCCTATTTAAACAACCCTGAAAATTACATAAATGATTTCTTCAGCCTGTTAAAAGCAAAATAAATAAAACCTTTTAATGTTTCTAATACATCCCTAAGCCCGACATACAGAGGGCCAAAATTCTTTTTCATGTTAAAGCTTCTCCTCTTCTGAGTTTTATAGATATTTTTCAGATAAATGATATAAAACGGAAAATACATATCAAGATTTTAAGGAAGGCTGGCTTATTATGAAAATTAAAAAAATTGATCATGTAACCATAAATGTCAGGAATTATGAAGAATCGGCAAGATTTTACCGCGATATCCTTGGTCTTAAACAGCTTGATGACGTCAACATGGGCGATCATATCCTTCATTACTTTCTTTTACCGGACGGTTCAAAGCTTGAATTAACTGAATATTTCTTTGATACAACAGATATTCCTGTCGATGCAACCAACAAAGGCTGTGCAAGACATCTGGCATTTGAAGTTGATGACATTGTTGCTTTGGAGAAAAAACTTAAGGATGCCGGCTATACCTTCCATGTACCGGTCTCTTATGTAGAAAGCCTTGAATTTACAGGAGGACTTACAAAAGATCCGAACGGTTTCGAAATAGAATTTTTACAGTATGGACGACATGATTCCGGCAACAAGGTTAGACATTAATTTGGAAAGGAGAATATTATGAGCGAACTATCTTACATGAATGTACGGGAAGATATGTGTAAGGTTGCCCATTATATGTGGGATCGGAAACTTACAAATGCAGCCGGCGGAAATTTTGCAGTACGCACGGAATATAACCGTATATTGGTATCGCCTTCCCTTATGTCCGAAAGGATGTTTTGCGAGATGAAGCCTGAGGATTTTATTCTAATCGATTATGACATGAATATTCTGGAAGGAACAGGCAAACTCTCCCGTGAAAGCTATATGCACGTTCTGCTTTTAAAAAATTTTAAAAACATCGGTGCCACCATCCACGCCCATCCTCAATACTGCATGGTTTATGCATCTCAGAGCAAGCCAATTCCCAATGTTACTGAGGCTACCATGAAACGCGGCATGGTCGAATGCATACCATATACAAAGGCTTATACCAAGGAACTGCATGAAGAAATATATAAACACTGGGATTCAAGAAGGGAATTGGCAGAAACCTATCCCATCGCTGCAATTATGCCGTTACACGGGGTAGTTGTCTCAGGCCCTGACCTTCATTCAGCTTACAGTATGCTTGAAAGAATCGAACAGGATGCCATGTGCGGAATATTCAAAAACTTTATATAAAATATCGGAACTCGGTATTTATATACGGAATTTAAGCCTATATTAATACATAATCTTACCCGGTCAAGAAAAGGAGATAAATTATGAAACTGGCTATAGGAAACGATCATATCGCTGTTGACATGAAACAGGAAATCAAGAAATATCTTGAAGATAAGGGTATCGAAATAATTGATGTCGGAACCAACAGCAAAGAAAGATTCGATTACCCCAAAAGCGGATATAAAGTTGCAAAAATGGTAGCAAACGGCCTGGTCGACGGTGGAATACTTATCTGCGGAACCGGTGTAGGAATCAGCCTTGCCGCCAATAAAGTCCACGGTATCCGCGCTTGTGTCTGCAGTGAACCATATACTGCAAGACTTTCTAAACAGCACAACAATACAAATATAATAGCTTTTGGTGCAAGAGTAATAGGCATTGAAACAGCCAAAATGATTGTGGACGAATGGCTGGCAGCTCAATATGAAGGCGGCCGCCATCAAAAAAGGCTTGATATGATTAAAGAAATTGAAGAAACACAACAGCTTTATGACTTATAATAATATTAAATTAGTCCCCCTTAATTATCAGGGTTTTTAATATTAAAAGAACCGTTTCAAAACCTGTAATTCCGGAATGGTGAAGAAACGGTTCTTTTTATAATACTCCAATCACAATACCTGTTATAATAACTCCGGCACAAATTAACTTATAGGTTATATTTTTTTCTTTAAATATGTACTTCCCAGCCAGGATTGTAACCAGACTGCCCGACTGCTTAAGCAGTGTCATGACGGTAATCCTGCTGCCTTCCATACCGTTGGCTATGAATAAAGCTCTGTCGGCAATTATAAACAGAAAGCTCAATATCCAGATCCAGTAATTTTTAAAGGTATATATCCACCGGATCTTTGTTTTTGTAGCAAAAATATAGACAAGATAAAACAGAACCAAAAAGAACATGTACCAAAACTGCAGCTGTGAACTGGTCACACTTTTCATCAGTATCTTATCCATAAGGCCGGATAAGGCATTAAGCATACATGACGCAATAGCTATTACAACATAACTGGTCTCAACTTTTTCAGTCTTATATGATGATAACTTTTTCGTCCGGTTAAGCATAAAAAGGCCCAGGCATACCAGGGTAAGTCCAATAATTTGCTGTATTGACAGCACTTCTTTCAGTACGGAAACCCCTAGCAAGGTGGCAAATAAAACCCGGGATAAATCCAGTACTCCGTATATACTGATAGGCATTTTGTCAATTGCCTTAAAGCTGCTCATCCATGCTAAAAATATGACAAAGGATTTCACCGCAATCCAAAACAGAAAAAGCGGCTTAACTCCCATCGCATTTTTACAATCGGGAATAACCATAATGAAAGCCAGTGCCGTATAAGTAATCAGGACCTCCATTACAGTATTGCTTTGAAGGGATTTTTTCTTTATAACTTCTCTCACACCTTTTAAAATACCATAAAGTAATACCAACAGAATCCACATATCAAACCAGCCTGTCTATATAGAATTCTGTTACATATTACCTCATTATTTTTCATCTGTCCAGTGCGATATGACGAATTTGTATAAATAATTCACTTATACCTCTTCAATAAATCTTACCCTATCTTCACGGCTAAGCAGTGACATAACTATTATGTGTCCCTGTTTTTTATTACTGACATCAACTCCTGATTTTACATATTCCATAATTTTAATATCAATAGTAAATTATGATAACAGAGAGAGTTTCTCAAGCGTAACTCTTGGAGCAAGCTTAGCTGGCTTTGCCGGCAAATTTCATTATGCACGAGTGCGCAGCCTTGAGGAGCATTTTTTATTCAATAGGAAATTATGCAATATTTCCTATTGAATAAAAATGCCGGGATTAATCTTTATTCCCGGCAAAATAATCTTTTATTCCGTCCAGCTGTGCAGCTATCATCTCATTATTTATGCTGTAATAAACCTTGTTTGATATTATCTCCGCCTTTAAAAAATTTGCTTTAAGCAGCGCATTGACATGATAGGATATGGTGGCTGTCGACAAATTCAGGGCATCGGCAAGTTCCTTGCCATAATAGGGCTTACGGCTAACCAATTCCAGTATATCCACCTTGCTTTTATCGCTAAGCAGCTTGCCTATGTCCACAATATCTTCTTTTTTCAAATTTCCGTCAGTTAATAACACAAAGCGCTTATCGATTGCTATTCCAATCCTGATTAAATCCATTTCATTTCTGTTGACCGGATCCATTGCAATGGATATCTGATATGGGGAAAAAATCAACGGTATAAATATGCAGCCTACTTCGCTGAATTCCCAGGATATTTTAA
>Ga0134092_1003709_pt1 | contig 9981 bp, 6 predicted proteins | sample 3_6taG_FD_94454 | JGI IMG/M metagenome (GOLD analysis project Ga0134092, IMG submission 94454) | Switchgrass degrading microbial communities from high solid loading bioreactors in New Hampshire, USA - 3_6_20_6_A3 metaG | ecosystem: Engineered > Bioreactor > Semi-continuous > Anaerobic > Digestate ...
GAACTCGAATTACAGGATACAAGAGTTGTAATAGGCGGCATGGCCAAGGGTTCGGGAATGATCCACCCCAACATGGCAACGATGATAGGCATCATAACAACAGATGCCAACATATCAAGAAAATTGCTGGACAAAGCGCTTAAGGACGTAGTACGGACTACATTCAACAGAGTCTCCGTCGACGGTGATACCAGCGTCTGCGACATGGTCGTCATTTTTGCCAACGGGATGGCAGAGAACGCCGGCATAATAAATGAAGGCGAGGATTATGAGGCCTTCGTCAAGGGCCTTGAGTATGTATGCTCCCATCTGGCAAAGCTCATTGCCCGGGACGGAGAAGGAGCATCAAAACTGATCGATGTGGTGATAGAAGGGGCAGGAAGTCCGGAGGATGCATATAAAGCAGCATGCGCCGTAGCAAAATCTCCTCTGGTTAAGACAGCCGTATTCGGCAGTGACGCCAACTGGGGCAGGATATTTACTGCTGTAGGTTATTCAGGAGCAGAGTTCGATCCCAATAATGTCGATATATACATCGGCGATGTGCTTGTATGCAAGGCCGGATGCGCGGTAGACTTCGACGAAGCACATGCAAAGCAGGTTCTGGACAAAAGTGAGATTAAGCTTCTGGTAAGGCTCAACAAGGGCGTATATTCAGACCATATGCTGACTTGTGATCTGACTTTTGACTATGTAAAAATAAACTCAAGCTATCGTTCATAACAGCAGTTGCCGATAAAAGATATATACTATTTAAATTGCAGGGAGGGGTCACTGTGGGTTCGAAGCAGTACGCCGTTTTCTTGATAAATGGTGAAGAATTCGGCCTTGATATCGAAAAGATCAGCATCATAGAACCAATGCCCAGGGTATTCAAGATACCGAATACGCCGGATTATATAGAAGGTCTGGCAAATATAAGAGGCAAAGTCCATACCATATTCAACCTGAGGAAACGTTTTCACCTGCCCTGTCCTGAATTCACCGAGGATACGAAGGTAATAATCGCCAAAGCATCAGACTCCATTATCGGACTGATTATAGACGGCATAAGAGAAATAGTTTCCATTGATGACAGCCAGTACGAACCTGTACCGAAGGCATTGTCATCCGTAAAGGACAAATTCCTGACCGGTACTGCCAAAATCGGTGACAGGCTCATATTACTGGTCGACCTTGAGAAAGTCATAAAAGATGAAGATTTTCCGGCCGGTGCAGTTAATTCAGAAATCGTACATAGCACAGCCGAGACTGCGGAGTCGTGACATTCAGGTCCTGACTCCTATGATATGCAGGATCCTTATGTGCACAGGTTCAAAGTCCAACAGCCTGTAATAATCAGTATCAAAGGTATGGGCGGCTACAAGTATGCCGTCCATATTTTTATTCTCCGAAACAGCTACTATGACGGGAGAATGATGGAAATGGCTGCTGTCTGAAAATGATATCTGTGCGATATCCCCCGGTTCTGCATCAGAAGCGTCGGTTATTTCTGCAAAGGGTCCCGGCCCCTCATTATTAACAAGGAATCTGTAAAGATAATTCACACCGGTCCAGGAAGCCGTCCTGTTGTATGAATTAACATAATACCATCCATATACCGGAGTGTAGTTCATAACTCCACTTCCTGCATATATGCACTGCGAAGCAAAATTAGTGCAGTCTCCTCCCAGTTTTTCAAAATCATAATAGGCCGGGTTTCTCGCGTACGCCCATCTGTGTGCATACTGCACCGCTTTGTCTCTGTCATATGGCCTGACGGCTCCCGGGTTCCTGATCAGATATATCATTACCCTTCACCTGTCATATTTCACTACCTCCATTGTATGCCGGAGCCGGATAAGAGTAACATCAGAATCCGGTTCGCTGTAAATGCATAAAGAAAATCATACTGAAAAAGAAAACCGGCAGCTGTACGATTTATTGCACAACTGCCGGTGATTTCGCCTCAGGTCTGCACATAAGCCTGCTGACCTGTATTCAGTTCACAGGAATTATTTGTTCTCCAGTATATAGCTGTTGAGCAGTGATTCAAGCATTTCCTGTCTGCCGGATGACAGCGTGACCTTATCAAGGCCCAGTACATACTGTTCGAGTTCTTTGAATCCGACCTTGCCTTCTACAATGTCCTTGCCTATGCCGGTGGTGTAGCTTGCGTATCTTTCTTCAACGAACTTGTCGAACTTGCCGTCTTCGATGATCTTCGCAGCTATCTTCAGTCCCTTTGCGAATGAATCCATACCTGCGATATGAGCATAGAACATGTCAACCACGTCAAAGGATCCTCTTCTTACCTTAGCGTCAAAGTTCAGACCGCCAGTTGTGAAGCCGCCCATCTTGAGGACTTCAAGCATAGCCAGTGTCGTATCGTAGATGTTTGTCGGGAACTGGTCGGTATCCCAGCCAAGCATAAGATCGCCCTGGTTTGCATCGATGCTTCCGAGCATGTTGTTGATGCGTGCAACATGGAGTTCATGCTGGAATGTATGCTGTGCCAGTGTTGCATGGTTGGCTTCGATGTTGAGCTTGAAATACGGATCCAGTCCATATGTCTTAAGGAAGCCGATAACGGTTGCTGAATCGAAATCATACTGATGCTTTGTGGGTTCCTTCGGCTTGGGCTCGATCAGGAACTGACCATCGAATCCGATCTCTTTTGCATAGTCCACTGCCATCCTGAGGAAGCGTGCCATATTATCAAGCTCGAGCTTCATATTCGTGTTGAGCAGTGTCTCATAACCTTCTCTGCCGCCCCAGAATACGTAGTTCTGACCACCCAGCTCCTTTGTGATCTCCATTGCCTTCTTTACCTGTGCACATGCATATGCAAATACGTCAGCACTGGGCGATGTGGATGCACCATGGGTGAATCTGGGGTTTCCGAATGCATTGGTTGTACCCCACAGAAGCTTGACCGGGCTGTCCTTCATTCTGTCCTTGATTGCGGCAACGATGATATCGAGCCTCTTGTTGGTCTCTCTCAGATTGTCAGCTTCCGGAGCTATGTCTCTGTCATGGAAGCAGAAGAACGGTACGCCGAGCTTTTCGCAAAATTCGAAGTTAGCTTCGACCTTTGCCTTTGCCAGATCCATGGGATCGGTGATATCGCTCCAGGGTCTGATGGCAGTACCCATTGAGCTGAACGGGTCGGTTCCGGTAGCCTGGAATGTATGCCAGTAAGCTACCGCAAATCTCAGATGGTCCTCCATCCTTTTGCCTGCAACCACTTCATCGGCATTGTAGTATTTAAATGCCAACGGGTTGTCCGAATCTTTGCCTTCATACCTGATCTTTTTTACTTCTTTAAAAAACTCTGCCATAATGTACCTCCGTTCTGATTTTATTTTTTCTTTCAATTGCTTTCATTACCTATTGGCAGACTATCTGCCAAACAGCTTCTTGAGCGGGATTATTGCAGCTCCCAGCACTGAAGCCCGTTCCCCTATTTCGGAAATGACGAGCTCTACGTTGGATGCCGGCCTTTTCAGCGCTTTGCAGTCGATGATGCTTCTCAGTTTATCCAGTACCAGATCTCCGTATATGGTAAAATCCTTTCCCAGTACGATCCTGGACGGATTCAGAGTATTGACCAGATTTGAAAGCGCAATGCCCAGACAGCGGGTAGCCTCCTCGAGCACATTGACTGCCGCAGTATCCCCCGCCCGGGCAGCTGCAGTAATGTCTTCAAGAGTTATATCATCCACATTCTCGATGTCATTGAGGCTGGATACAACTCCCTGCCTGACCATCCTCTTCGTCTTTTCAACTATGCTGGCTGTCGACGCCATCGTCTCAAGGCATCCGTAGTTGCCGCAGCCGCACTTGGGCCCGTTCTCATCAACAACTATATGACCTACCTCACCGGCACTTCCTCCGGTTCCCCTGTATGGTCTGCCGCCTGTAAATATTCCTGCTCCGATTCCTGATTTGATATTCACACACACGAAATTGCCTGCCACCTGGCATGACCCTATCCAGTTTTCGCAAATAGCAGAGGACATTGCCTCATTTTCTATATAAACAGGAAGTCCGATGCGTTCTCTCAGCATACTTGCCGGATCCTCGTCCTCCCATCCGAGATTGGGTGCCAGTACTACACGGTGCGATACCGAATCGACCATGCCGGGGACCGAGATCCCGATCCCCAGCAATCTTTCCATACCTATCGAATGCTTCTCCAGCAACCCTCTGATACATGCCTCGGAAGCCGTCACCGCAGCCTCTGCCGAATTGTCTTCAAGATGCACGGAACCTTCGTCAGCCAGTCTGCCGGTGATATCCATCAGAGCATACTGTATACTGTCAACCTCTATATCCAGTCCCACGGCATAGCGGGAATCGGGTTTAAGTTCCAGCAGTACCGGCTTTCTGCCTCCTCTGGACTCACCTGTGCCAATTTCGTGTATGTACCCCTTTTCGATCAGTGATGAAACTATCACGCCGATGGCTGTGGGCGACAATCCGGTTTCCTTGGACAGGTCGGCCCGTGAAACAGCTTGCTTAACACGGATCAAATCAAGTATGCCTGTCTCGTTATACGCCTTCAGAAATTTGCTGTTTCCTGTTTTGCCTTTTGTCATTTACCGACCTCAAATACTCCTCATTATCTGTGCCAGATCTTTGAAATCATTCTTCAGTGATCTGTACAACTGGCAATACAGATCATAGAATTTTGAATATACTGCCGTGTTGCCTGCATCCGGCTGCTGTACATCCGTAGCCTTGATAGCAACATCACATGCTTCCGCGACATCTTTATAAACCCCTGTGCCGACACCGGCCAGCAAAGCAACTCCCAATGCCGGTCCTTCACTGGAATTGGTCGTTGTAATCGGAATACCGAATATATCAGCCTGCATCTGTTTCCAGAGCTTGCTCTTTCCGCCTCCTCCGGATGCTCTTATTTCGCTTGCATCGACACCCATGTCAGAAATAATGGAGAGGCAGTCCTTGAGACTGTATACGACACCTTCCATGACAGCACGAATCATATCGCTCTTTCTGTGGACGGTGGAAAGTCCAAAGAATACTCCCCTTGCATCTGCATCCAGATGAGGAGTCCTTTCACCTATGAGATAGGGCAGGTAGATGAGTCCGTTGCTGCCGGGTTTAACTTTTTCAGCTTCCTGATCCATCAGAACATAAGGATCCTTATCCATCAGGGCAGCTACTCCCATTTCCTCACGGCAGAGATTGTCCCTGAACCATTTCAGTGAAAAACCGGCTGCCTGAGTCACGCCCATAACATGCCATGTGTTGGGAACTGCATGGCAGAAGGTCTGTACCCTGCCCAGAGGATCGATGCTGATTTTGTCAAGATAAGCAAACACGACACCTGATGTGCCTATTGTGGAAGATACTACGCCGGGCTTGACTATACCGTTACCGACAGCCCCTGCAGCCTGGTCACCGGCGCCGCCGACTACAGGCGTACCGGGCTTCAGTCCTGTCTCTGCCGCTGCAGCATTGCTGACATATCCGCTGACAACCTGTGATTCATAAAGCTCACCCAGCCATGCCTTGTCTATCTCCAGCTTTGAAAGCACTTCGTCGCTCCAGCACCTTCCAGGTATATCCATGAGCTGCATGCCGCTGGCGTCTGACACCTCAGTGGCAAATTCGCCTGTGAGCCTGTACCTTACGTAATCCTTCGGAAGAAGTATTTTGTTTATTTTCTCAAAAATAGCCGGCTCATTGTTCTTCACCCACATGATCTTTGATGCGGTAAAGCCTACAAGAGCCGGATTTGCAGTGATCTCGATAAGCCGTTCTGCACCTATGATTGATGTTATCTGTTCACATTCTGCAGTCGTTCTCTGGTCGCACCAGATTATGGAACGTCTCAGTACATTGCCGTCGGCATCCAGGAGGACCATGCCGTGCATCTGACCGGACAGCCCTATGCCGCTTATATCTTCAGGTTTGACTCCGCTTTTTGCCAATACCTTGCGGATACCGGCACATGAAGCCCTCCACCAGTCTTCAGGATCCTGCTCCGCCCATCCTATTTCAGGCTGATACAGCGGATATTCTTCAAGTGCACTGGATATCGTTCTGCCGGTCTCGTCAAACAAAACTGTTTTTGTACCTGATGTTCCGATATCGATTCCCAACAAATACGCCATACTCTTCCCTCCTGATAAGCTTTTTAATATTATATTATTAAGTATACTCCTTATTACCAAAATAATCAATGAAACAATTCAATAAAATTTAAATTTAAACGAACTAAATAAACTTACATTACAAATTATATACACATTATTATGCGTTGTATTACAATCGATTATCACCCCGGAAATAATTGATCGATTACTTCTTCTGTTCCATAGAAAAAATTAAATATACATAAAGACTAATAAATAATGCAGATCAGCAGATAATAATCCTGAAAGTCAAATCCAACGGGAGGCGAAATCATGCGAGTAAGCAAAATGGACCGTCCGAACGAAGGGGTCAAATGCAGTGTAAATACTTGTTATTTCTATATGCAGGGCGATCACTGCGCCGCATCACAGATCCAGGTAGAGCCCAGAGATTCTGTGTCATCTGAACAGACCGACTGTGCCACCTTCCAATATTCCGGCGACAAAAAATGATGTGATCTGACAGCCGGCACAGTCTGATCAAAAAGCTCCATGACGCTTGAATCTGCAGCGTTATGGAGCTTTCTCATAATTATCATAGTCAGTAGAAGCAGCTGCCTCCTATGAACTCTCTTATTATGGAGTTGGCAGGAACATCCTTGCAGTCAATCGGAAGAAAATAGCTGAGGAATTCCAGGAGCCTTTTTGCCTCGGAATATTCCTCCGTATTGCTGTCTATCTCCCTGAGCAGAGGCTCCGCATATGTTTTGAGCACACCCAGCTCGTACATCATGGCTGAGTTGAACATAACATCGGCACCCTCCTGAAACGGGAAAATGTTCCTTTCTTCACCGCGTCTGACCGAAGGCCACCGCTTGATGGTGCTCAGCGCACTGCTGCCCCTGAACTGGTGGTCCCTGACAATGCGCCTGATGATCCTGTTGTCGGTGGTGGGTATCCTGTTATGGTCATCTATGTTCATTGATGTGAGCGCGCTTACATATATCTTGAATTTGTTTTCCCTGGGTATCTCTGCCGTCAGTTTTTCATTCAGCCCGTGGATGCCTTCTATAATAAGAACATTATCTTCATCTATTTTCAGCTTCTTTCCGACAGGCTCTCTTGAACCGGTGGTGAAATTAAAGATCGGCACTTCCACTTCCCTGCCCTCGATCAATTCAGTCAGATGTCTGTTGAACAGCTTGACATCTATGGCTTCCAGCGCTTCGTAATCGTAATCGCCGTTTTCATCCCTGGGAGTTTGCTCGCGGTTAACGAAATAGTCATCCAGCGATATGGTGACCGGTTTTAAGCCATTGACCCTCAGCTGTATCGAAAGCCTCTGGGCAAATGTGGTCTTGCCTGAGGATGAAGGCCCCGATATAAGTATGATTCGTTTTCTGTGACTGCTGTTGGAGATCATGTCTGCAATGCTGGCAAGCTTTTTTTCATGCAGTGCCTCTGATATCCTGATGATTTCCGTAGCTCTGCCTGCCTTCACAAGGCCGTTCAGTGCTCCGACGTTCTCGACCTCCAGTATGCGTCCCCATTTTTTGAATTCCAGGTATATATTGAACAGCTTCTTCTGCTCAACGAATTCAGGAAGCGTCCTCGGAGAGGATCTGTCCGGGAACTGTATTATCAGGCCGCCCTCGTAATACTTCAGGCCGAAGACCTTTATGTACCCCGTATCCGGCGCCATATATCCATAGAAATAGTCGTCCATGCCGCCGCAGTCATATATGGTCACCAGCTCCTTGTTCCTGTGCTCTATCGTATGGTATCTGTCCATCCTGCCGGTGGACTCGAACAATGCCTCAGCCTCTGAAAGCGGCAGTTCTCGTTTCAGAAAAGGTATTGCCTCATCTGCAATCTCATGCATGCGTTTTTCAATAAGCTCGACCTCTTCCGGCTCCAGCTCCTTGTCTCCCCTCAGCTCACAAAACAGTCCTTTGCTTACAGCATGACTGATGATGACTCGCCTGTCGGGGAAGAGATCATTGGCTGCCTTCATAAATATGAAATAAAGGCTCCTTCTGTATATCCTCATGCCGTCTTCCTCAGTCAGATCTATGAACCTTACCCTGCAGTCATTGTGCAGCTCGTATGTCAGCTCCTTAATGTCATAATCGACCTTAGCCGCAATGATGGCCTCTTTATAAAGGCTGCTGTATCTGCGCGACAGTTCCAGAAGTGTCGTGCCTTTAGGAACTGTCACGGTTTCGCCGAAGTGCATAGTGACCTTTACCTGTTCTTTTGTTCCTGTCATTTGTTTTCTCCTCACTGTTTTGGATAATACTCTATTATATTATAATATAAATACTGGCTATTTGACAGGAAGCTTTGATATAAGTTAATATGAAATGTAAAAATCACATATGGGGAATGATCGTACAAATGGCAGAAAAAGTCGAACAAAGCAATCTGGATAAAATAAGCTATGAAATAAACCGAAGAAGAACCTTCGCAATAATTTCGCATCCTGACGCCGGTAAAACCACCATAACGGAGAAGCTGCTCCTTTACGGCGGAGCCATCAGGCTCGCAGGTGCGGTCAAAGCCAGGAAGTCCGGCAATTATGCTGTCTCAGACTGGATGGAGATAGAAAAGCAAAGAGGAATATCTGTTACCTCCAGCGTAATGCAGTTCGAATATGAAGGGCATTTCATCAATATACTTGACACTCCCGGCCACCAGGATTTCAGTGAAGATACCTATCGTACGCTGATGGCTGCCGACAGTGCAGTGATGCTCATCGACGGCGCAAAGGGCGTGGAGGCCCAGACCATAAAGCTTTTTCACGTATGTAAAATGAGAGGTATACCCATATTTACCTTCGTAAACAAGATGGACAGAGCCAGCAAGGATCCCTTTGAGCTTATGGAGGAGATAGAAAACGTGCTTGGAATACGCTCATATCCGATGAACTGGCCCATCGGCACCGACGGAGATTTCAAAGGCGTCTACAACCGCAAGCTCAAGCAGATAGAGCTGTTCGAAGGCGGAAAGCACGGCCAGACGGCAGTCAGCTCCATAAAGGGCAGTGTTGACGATCCCGTATTAACCGATCTGCTGGGAAGCCATTATCACGAAAGACTCCGTGAGGAAATAGAGCTGCTGGATCTTGCAGGTGATGAGTTCTCAATGGATAAGGTGCGCCGCGGCGAACTGACACCGATGTTTTTCGGAAGCGCCATGACAAACTTCGGCGTCCAGCCCTTCCTTGAAGAATTCATCAGCATGGCTCCGGCTCCGGGGATAAGGATGTCCGATTCCGGCGAGATCGATCCCGAGTCAGACAAGTTCTCAGGCTTCGTTTTCAAGATACAGGCCAACATGAATCCAACCCACAGGGACAGGATTGCATTCATACGCATCTGTTCAGGCAGATTTACCCGCGGCATGTCAGTGTATCACGTACAGGCCGGCCGGGAGATAAAGCTGGCACAGCCGCAGCAGTTCATGGCACAGGAGCGTGCCATAGTTGAAGAGGCCTATGCCGGCGATATAATCGGTGTATTCGATCCGGGCATATTCAGAATAGGCGACACTCTTTGCGAGGGAAACAAGCATTTCAGATTCGAAGGTATCCCGATCTTCCCTGCGGAACACTTTGCCAGGATCTCACCGGCGGATTCAATGAAAAGGAAGCAGTTCTTAAAGGGCATAACACAGCTTTCACAGGAGGGTGCGATACAGGTGTTCAGGCAGCCTGATTCCGGCATGGAGTCGATCATTGTCGGGGCCGTAGGCGTTCTGCAGTTTGAAGTCCTCGAGCACAGGCTGAAGCATGAATACGGAGTAGACCTGAGAATACAGCATCTGTCATTCAGACACGCAAGATGGATCGTATCAGAGATTGAGGATGCCAGAAGCCTTAACCTGACCAGTTCCA
>Ga0134092_1003715_pt1 | contig 9975 bp, 9 predicted proteins | sample 3_6taG_FD_94454 | JGI IMG/M metagenome (GOLD analysis project Ga0134092, IMG submission 94454) | Switchgrass degrading microbial communities from high solid loading bioreactors in New Hampshire, USA - 3_6_20_6_A3 metaG | ecosystem: Engineered > Bioreactor > Semi-continuous > Anaerobic > Digestate ...
ATTTCAGAAGTGCGTTCTTATGAGATTAACGATATGCTGAAGGCGCAGACCAATTTATCAAAGGCCCCTAAAGTAAAAATCTATGACTTTATAAGCGCTTTATCCAGTGAGGGGGTATCGGCGGTTTTATCGGCTATAAAAACGGCTGACAATAAAGGAGAAATGACCACAGAAATATCCGGTACTGCAGTTTTTAAAGGAGATAAGCTAATAGGCTTTCTGGATGAGGACCAGACCCAAAATTGCCTGTTTGTAATGAATAAAATAAAAGGTGGGGCTATTAACATAGGAAAGCAACCTGAAGGGAAAATCAAAAATATCTCATTGGAAATCGTGAGCAATAAAACTAAAGTAAAACCTGTATATTCAAATGGAGAAATATCTATGAATATAGATATTAAGACTGAAACGGATATAATCGAGCATGGTTCAGAGGTAGATTTTGTTAATGAGGAAGGGTATCTTGTGCTGAAAGAGGATGCACAAAAGCAGTTGAAATCAGATATAGAAAGTGCGATTCGTACGGTTCAACAGGATTTTGGCGTAGATATTTTTGGATTTGGGAAAACAATAAAACAAGATATGCCTGACTTGTGGAAAAAGATTGGACCTGACTGGGGTAACATTTTCAGAGACTTAGAGGTAAATATAAATGTGGATATAGAAATAAAGAATTCAGGACGTCTGGGAAGGGCTATTAGAACAGGGGATTGATATATGCTGATGCTTACGGTTACTACCTTTGTATTTATCATGTATTTTATTACTGATATTGTGCCCGTATATAAAAATAAGCAGTGGAAGCTGTTCTGGGCATATTCTGTTATGATGGCGTTTGCGTATGTGTTACTTTTTCTGATATCAATCGGTATAGATATAAATAGCCCGCTAAATCCTGTAAAAAGACTGATTATTGCTATCTGGGGATTAAAGTAAGAAATTGAACTGCCAAATCAATCTGACCGGTGAAGGTAAAGAAGGTATATGAGCAAAGAATCTATTACTCAAAAGCAAAGTATAGTTATGATGATTACCTATATGCTAGGAAGCTCTATGGTACTTGGTGCAGGCAGCGAAGCGAAGCAGGATGTATGGCTTGCATTGCTGATTGCAATGCTTATATCTGTACCTGTTATGTACATTTATATAAGGTTTCACGTAATTTACCCTGACAAAAGTTTGTATGAAATATTGAATACAGTATTTGGAAGGGTTTTGGGGAAAATTGTTGCAATACCTTTTATCTGGTTTGCATTCCATCTGGGAGCCTTGGTTCTGAGAAACTTTTTGGAATATATTAAAATAGTGTCTATGACAAAAACTCCAATGTTCGCTTTTGCAATTGTTATGATAATTTCAAGTATATATGGTGTAAGAGCGGGTGTTGAAGTAATTGGCAGATGGACAACAATCATTCTTCCGTTTCTTATGTTATCTGTACTGATTGTAACTGTTTTTCTAAGCCCGCTGTTTGATTTTGGCAACCTAAAACCTGTTTTATATAACGCGATATCTGCTTTGGCATTTCCTTTTGCAGAAACAGTTATATTTACTGCCGTATTAGATAAGATAAGGGATAAAAGAAGTTTATATAAAATATATTATGTTAGCCTTATTTTTAGCGGAATAGTATTAATAATTATATCCTTGCGAAGCATACTTACTTTAGGAGCTGAAAATGTCGGTAATATGTATTTTGCTTCGTACGCAGCAGTGGGACTTATAGACATAGGAGATTTTCTTGAGAGAATAGAGGTATCGGTTACAGTAGTATTTTTGTTCGGCGGTTATGTAAAAAATAGCATATGTTTGTATGCTGCAAGTACAGGAATAGCTAATGTGTTGAATATTGATAATTACAGGCAAATAGTAACTCCGGTCGGTATGTTAATGTTGGTATTTTCATTTATTATATATAATAATACTATGGAAATGTTTGAATGGGCAAATAAAATATATAAATATTATGCCATACCCTTTGAAGTGGTTTTACCCTTAATAGTCCTTATCGTTGCAGAGATAAAGATACGCCTGACGAAGAAAAAGAAAAGGGCGTGAAACCCTATGCTTTCTATAACAATGCAGCCAGCAATAATAGTTTTTCATTATCGTTGTAAATCTTGTTAAATTGGGACAAAGGCAGGGGATTTTTACCCAAACCTACTTCTATAGTATAGCCGGGCCTTTTGTAATGCTGTATAAACCAATCTTTAAAACCGGCATAAGAAGCCATGCCCTCCGGCTCATCAAGCTTATATCCTGATATATTTGCTAACAACTCACCTATCTTTCTGCCCTCAGGCAGGGAAATATAATCAAAATCCCAGTATATTACTTCTCCTTGTGAATGAAAGGCCAGTACCATCCTGAAATCATGCTGCAAAGTAAAAGTATAGACAGCACGGGATTCCGGTTCGCTTAAGGGACCGGTGCCTGAATATCTGGTAGGACCGGGACCGTATATACCATATGCTTGTTCGCTGTCCTTTGATAAATTCCATTTAGCCGGATAATTATGATTGAGATCTACGCCCCTTATATTTGCCTGCCATTTAGCATTAAAATTATTTCTGCCACCGTTCCATTTAATAAGGTCGGAGTAATAAGGGTTATCTTCTTTAAGGCCGTTTAACACAAGGTCTACTCCGTCAGGGTTAACCATTGGTATAATATAAATACTGCTCTTTTTCCATATGCTTCTTGTAGAATAACCGGATATACCGCATCCTTCTGTACAGGACTTCAAAAATTCTTCAGCATATTTCACAAGAAGCAGTGATGTAATCCACTCCAGTGAATGGTGAGCCCCGTTATAAAATACACAGTTTTTACCGGAACCAAGCCTTATATAATAAAGGTTGCGTCCGAGAATACTTTTGCCTGCCACACCTGTTTCCATAAAGGGGTATCTGTTTTTTAACTCAAAAATGTCCCTTTCCATTCTCTCATATGTATAGTCAACATTTGTTTTTACTATGTCTTTTGAAGAATCAAAATTTCCCATAATAAAAGCTTCTCCTTATTTGCTTTCATATTTAATGGTATGCGACTTGCACGAGGGTTATGATATAATATAAATATTGAAGAATTATTATTCAAATTGAATCAGGTGAGGGAAGAGGGGCTAAGAACATGAAATCTTGCGTCGGCTGCATTTGTCAGGAATGATGATTGCCAGCAGGATGAAATCTTCCTGCACCGATTATTAGGGTGAATCTTATGCATGATTTTGTACATCTTCATGTCCATACTGAATATAGTCTGCTGGATGGTGCAAACAGAATAAACGACCTTATAGCGAGGGTAAAGGAACTGGGTATGAAAAGCGTGGCTATTACAGACCACGGTGTAATGTATGGGGTTGTTGATTTTTATAAGAAAGCTCTGGATAACGGGATAAAACCCATACTGGGATGTGAAGTATATACTGCCCGAAGAAGCAGGTTTGACAAGCAGTCCAATATCGATGCGGATAACGGACATCTTGTGCTGCTTGCGGAAAACAATGAGGGCTACAGCAATCTTATGAAACTGGTATCCCTTGGATTTACTGAAGGCTTTTATTATAAGCCCAGAGTGGATATGGAACTGCTTAAAAAATACAGCAATGGCATAATCGCACTCAGCGCTTGTCTGTCCGGAGATATACCAAGGGCGATTCTAGCGAATGATTATGAAAGGGCAAAAGAACTCGCATTAACATATAACAGAATATTCGGACAGGATAATTTTTATCTGGAGATACAAGCTAACGGCATAAAAGAGCAGACGTTGGTTAATCAGAACCTTATAAAACTCAGCCTGGAGACAGGTATACCCCTTGTAGCCACTAATGATGCCCATTATTTAAGGAGAGAAGACGCAAAGGTACATGAAATTCTGCTTTGCATACAAACAGGAACTAATATACATGATGAAAACAGAATGAGATTTTCCACCGATGAGGTTTACGTAAAAAGCCCTGAAGAAATGTATGAAAGTTTCAAAAATGTACCACAGGCTTTGGATAATACCGTTCATATAGCTGAGAGATGCAATGTGAAACTTGAACTTGGCAAACTGCACTTGCCTGAATTTGATGTGCCCGGCGGAGAAGATGCGTACACTTATCTTAGAAATTTATGTTATGAAGGGCTTAAGAAACATTTTGGTGACGATATAGACAAGGAAAAAACAGACAGGCTTGAATATGAGCTTTCTGTCATAAAGCAGATGGGATATGTGGATTACATGCTTATTGTATGGGATTTCATCAGATATGCAAGGGAGAATGGCATAATGGTTGGGCCCGGCCGCGGAAGCGGAGCCGGAAGCTTTGTCGCCTACTGCATAGGAATCACAAATGTTGACCCGTTAAAATACAACCTTCTGTTTGAGCGTTTCCTGAATCCTGAAAGAATAAGCATGCCTGACTTCGATATAGATTTCTGCTATGAGAGGAGGCATGAGGTAATAGAGTATGTTATAAGAAAATACGGCAAAGAAAGGGTAGCTCAAATAATTACTTTCGGAACAATGGCAGCAAGAGCCGCAATACGCGATGTTGGAAGGGCTCTGGATATCCCCTACGGAGATGTGGACCAGGTTGCGAAAATGATACCTTTTCAGATAGGTATGACGATAGACAAGGCTCTTGAAATGAATCCTGAGTTAAGAAAGATGTGCGAAGAGGACCTTGTAATCGGAGAAATGGTAAACACTGCCAGAATGCTGGAAGGCATACCAAGGCATGCGTCCACCCATGCTTCGGGCGTCGTTATTTCAAAGGAACCCGTTGTCAGCTATGTACCTGTACAGGGCAATGAAGACAGCATTATTACCCAGTTTGACATGGAACAGGTAGCGGAGCTGGGACTTTTGAAATTTGATTTTCTTGGTCTGAGAAACCTAACTGTTATCAGAGATACTTTGAATTTTATCAAAGAGCAGCATGGCATTGAAATCGATATCGATAAGATAGACTATAATGACCCTGATGTGTATAAAATGATAAGCGAAGGTAAAACCGCAGGTGTATTCCAACTTGAAAGTGCGGGGATGACACAGTTTATGAAGGAGCTTCAGCCTTCATCCCTGGAAGATATTATTGCGGGAATTTCCCTCTACAGGCCCGGCCCTATGGACCAGATACCGAAATATTTAAGAAATAAAAACAATCCTGAGCAGATAACTTATGCTCATCCTCTTCTGGAAAATATACTTAATGTGACGTACGGATGTATGATTTATCAGGAACAGGTTATGCAAATAGTGCGTGATCTTGCAGGTTACTCCATGGGCAGATCCGACCTCGTCAGAAGGGCTATGGCTAAAAAGAAAATGGATGTTATGCAGCAGGAAAGAAAAAACTTTATATACGGCATAACAGACAGCGACGGAAATATTATTGTAAATGGAGCTGTAAGGAACGGAGTAGATGAAAAGACGGCAAACAAAATCTTCGATGAAATGATAGATTTTGCCAGCTATGCTTTCAACAAATCACATGCGGCAGCTTATGCGGTAATAGCTTATCAGACCGCATGGCTTAAACACTATTATCCTGTTGAGTTCATGACAGCCTGCCTAAATAGTTTTTTAGGCAGCATTGATAAGGTTTCCCAGTATATAAACGAGTGCAAATCCATGAATATAATCATCCTGCCGCCGGATATAAATGAGAGCGATGTAAAGTTTTCAATAAGTGAGGGGAAGATAAGATTCGGGCTTGCGGCAGCCAAGAATGTGGGAGAAAATGCGGTCAGGAGCATAATACATGAACGTAATGCCAATGGAAAGTTCAAAGACTTCAGAGATTTCTGCACAAGGATAGACAGCTTTGAGGTTAATAAGAGATGTGTGGAAAGCTTGATAAAATGTGGAGCTTTTGACTGTTTTGGCATATACAGGTCAAAATTATGCAGTGTATTTGAAAAAATGCTGGACGGCATTCAGGAAAGCAAGAAACGTAACGTAGCGGGGCAGCTTTCGCTTTTTGAATTAGCTGAAGAGGATAATTCTATCGGCACGGTAAAAGAGGAGTATCCGGATATAAAAGAATATCCGAAAAAAATGCTGCTGGCTATGGAAAAAGAAGTGCTGGGGCTATACATTTCTGGGCATCCTTTAAGCGAATATGAAGAACAGATAAAAGCTGTCACTAATTTCAGCAGCATGAACATCAATTCTCAAGGCACGGATTCACAAGAAGAAGGTGTTAATGAATATATTGATTTAGAAGACGGAAAACAAATAGTGGTGGCGGGAATAATAACGCAAAAAAAGACTAAAGCAACAAAAAACAATAGTATAATGGCATTTATTAATCTGGAAGACCTTTATGGAACCATGGAAGTGATAATATTTCCCAAGGTTTTGGAGAAATATGCTAAAATACTGGTGGAAGATAATATAGTTGTAATATCCGGCAGGTTAAGCATAAAGGAAGATGAAAGCCCGAAAATAATTTGCATGGAAGTAAAACCGCTGTCGGAAGTAACTACAAAGAAGTTATATATAAAAATTAATAAAAATGCTAATACTGCATTAATAGAATCCCTTAAACCTTTGTTTATGTACTTTAACGGGGGTACTCCGGTTTATATTTACAGGGAAGGCGACAGTAAGCCGTTGTTATTGGACAGGAAATATTGGACGAGTTTGAACAAGTGCCTCATAGATGAGCTTAAAGAACGTTTTGGAGAACAAAATGTAAAAGTTGTGTAAACAATTTATAGAATTAATTATCATGTTGTCAGGCAAAATGACGAAAGTAAACAAAATATTGATTTTTGGAATAAAATAATATATAGTTATCTCGAGGTGGTAATTTTGGAATTAGATATAGATAAAATCTTTGGTGATTATGTTTTAGTAAGAGCCGAAGAGAATGGTGTGAACATTATAGGCCTTACAAGGGGCAAAGATACTAAGTTCCATCATACTGAAAAGCTGGACAAGGGAGAAGTGCTAATAGCCCAGTTTACCGAAAACACTTCTGCAATAAAAATACGGGGCAGGGCAAGAATTTTGTGCCGATATGGAGAAATGTTTTCCGGTGAATAAGGTTGAAAGAGGGGCGAATTCAAATGTGGACCGTAGTATATATGGCTCAAAGCAAGGAAATTGCTAACGCTTTGCAGGAATTGCTTACCAAGGAAGGTATACTGGTAAAGCTTAGACCGATTAGTAAAAACCATGAGAATAATGATAACTATTTTGAGGTTCTTGTTCCTGAAGCAGAAGTAGAAGAAGCACATAGTGTAATAATTGAAAAGGGATATTAATTTTTTTTAGGTGTGTTAAGCATCCCGTGTGATATATTGCACGGGTTTTGTATTTTGATAGATGTATTTTAAACATAATATTATATAATAAGTTTTTTTATATAATATTGATGGAAAAGAGGGATGCATGTGCCTGAAGTAAAAACTATCGGTGTTCTGACAAGCGGTGGAGATGCGCCGGGCATGAATCCTGCCATTAGGGCAGTGGTTAGAGCCGGTATCTATTATGGTTATAAAGTAATGGGAATAAGGAAAGGCTATAATGGCCTTATTAACGGGGATATAACGGAAATGTCTCTTAGATCGGTTTCAGACATCATTCATAGAGGCGGTACTATACTGCAGTCAGCAAGATGTCCGGAGTTTAAAACTGAAAAAGGATTAGAAAAAGCCATGTCAATGTCCAGGATTTTCGGAATAGATGCTTTAGTCGTCATTGGCGGAGACGGTTCTTACAGAGGTGCCCGTGACCTCAGCAAGTATGGCATGAATGTAATAGGAATTCCCGGTACTATAGATAATGATATTGCGTGTACGGATTATACGATAGGATTTGATACGGCATTGAATACTGTACAGGATGCTTTGGATAAAATCAGGGATACCGCATATTCACATGAAAGGTGCAGTGTACTTGAAGTAATGGGAAGACATGCCGGATATATAGCTGTTAATGTAGGAATAGCAGGAGGAGCGGAAGCTATTTTAATACCTGAAAAGAAATTTAACTTTGACAGGGATATAATTAAGCCAATAATAGAAGGTAGAAACAGGGGCAAAAAGAACTATGTCGTAATAGTAGCTGAAGGAGTAGGAGGAGCAATTGAAATAGCAAAGGAGATTGAGGAGAAAACCGGCATAGAAGCAAGAGCTACAATACTTGGGCATATTCAGCGCGGTGGAAGCCCAACCGTATATGACAGAGTTATGGCAAGCAGGATGGGAGTAAGAGCTGTAGAACTCATAAAACAGGGAAAAGCAAACAGGATTGTGGCTTTTAAAAATGACAGGCTTGTTGATTATGATATAAATGAAGCATTAGAAATGACCAAGACACTGGATGAGGAAATGATAAATCTGAATAATATATTATCATTGTAATGGCGGTGTTGAAATTGTTCTTTACTGAAACTGAGCTGACCGTTAGATATGCAGAAACAGACCAGATGGGAATTGTGCATCATTCGAATTACCCCATATGGTTTGAAGCAGGACGTACTGAATTTGTAAAGAAGCTTGGTATATCATACTCCGAAATAGAAGAGAGAGGAATCCTTCTCCCTTTGATCGAACTTAAATGTTCCTATAAAGGATATGCAAAATACGAGGACAAAATAGTCGTTAAAACCTGTATAAAAGAAATGACCCAAACAAAAGTTATATTTTATTATGAAGTTTATAAAAAGGGGCTTTCCGACCCTATTACAACGGGTGAAACCGTGCATGTTTGGACCAATAAGGATATAAAACCCGTAAGTTTAAAGAAAAAATGCCCGGATATATACGGTATTTTACTCAAAGCGGTTGATGAATAATCACTTTAACTTAACCTTATTGTGCTGGTTGTTTTGTAGTAGAAACCTTGTGGAGGAGGCTTAGAGCCTGTTAATCCGAGCCTAAGTAAAGCGAATTCACTGTTTGAGCAGGATAACCTATACATAAATTCAAAAATATTCTTCGAGTTTGATTACGTAGCAGCTGAATTTACAGGGTCTTGGCAACGTAACTCGGTTTCATGGAACAAAACCAATCAGTACAATGGATTGACTTAGACCGGATATACCGGCTGACTTAATGCAGAAACCTGATTAAAATAAAATCGTTAATTATTCTGTTTAACTTTGAGTGAACCTGTTAAACATGGGTAACAATAAAGAAGTATACAACATAAAATATAAGTAAACAACAAGTAAAATTAATACTTGTTAATGCTTAGTTTATATATTGCAGTTAAATTATATTATATGGTAAACTAAGCATATAAATGAATTGCAGGTGATTAGTTTTTGAATATTCCAAATTTGCTAACAGCGGCTAGGTTTTTATTGATACCTGTATTTGCATACAATTTATATGATGATCGGTATATAACTGCTGCTATTTTGTTTACGGTTGCCGGACTGACTGATATACTTGACGGTTATATAGCACGTAAATATAATAAAGTAACTGCCTGGGGAAAGATTGCTGATCCTGCCGCAGATAAGCTTATGCAGATTACCGCTCTGGTTTTGCTTACATTAAAGCATTTAAAATATCTTCCCATTTTAATTATAGTAGCTGTTAAAGAGCTATTTATGGGTATTGGGAGCCTGTTTCTATATAAAAAAGATAATTATGTGGTTTCGGCTAATTGGTATGGCAAGATGGCAACGGTTATTTTTTATTTTGCCATAATTATGATAATATTTAAGGTAGAATATAGTGAAATATTCATTTTGCTGGCATTAGCGGCTACTTTATTCGCTTTTTTTATGTATCTTATATCATTCAAGAAAATACGAAAATTGGATAAATAGAAACTGATAATTATTTATAAATAATTATCAGTAAGTAAAATAAAAAGGTTGAAAAATCAACCTTTTTATTTATTGTATTATGAATACCACCTGCTATGCAGGTGGTTCAAAAAAGCTTATAGCTATGAGTAGAAAAAGAGAACCTCCATCTGATAAAATAAAGCGGGTTTGCCAACCGCAGAATAAATCAG
>Ga0134092_1003716_pt1 | contig 9974 bp, 7 predicted proteins | sample 3_6taG_FD_94454 | JGI IMG/M metagenome (GOLD analysis project Ga0134092, IMG submission 94454) | Switchgrass degrading microbial communities from high solid loading bioreactors in New Hampshire, USA - 3_6_20_6_A3 metaG | ecosystem: Engineered > Bioreactor > Semi-continuous > Anaerobic > Digestate ...
ACATGGGACTCATAAGCATCTGGTACACGAAAACATAAAGAATAAATCCCAGGCGGTTGCGTCGGATACGCAGATCAAGTGTTTTGAACACGCCGCGTTGGTATCTGTAGAGTAAATAGTTCTGAACCAGCGCAAGAGGAACTACAAACAGCGTCGCAGGCCCTACTATCCAGAATTTTCCAAATAAAGCCAGAATCAGCCCCGGCATCCAGCAAAATGTGTAAACAAGATCCAGGTAGGGCATGATTAGATTAATTCCTGTAAGATACCTTACATATTTGATTGGCTGCTGCCATGGTCTGAACAGCTTCAGCGCTTCGATCATCCCTCGTGCCCAGCGGCTCCTCTGCCGCATCAGATGCTTCAACTTTGCAGGAACTTCTGTAAAGGCTACAGCCAACGGTTCAAAAAATACCCTCTTTTCGCTGTTCAGGAATCTCCAGGTCAGGACAATGTCTTCGCCGATGGCATCAGGCCATCCACCGGCCTCCCGCAGTGCTTCTGTCCTGTACAGTGAATATGCTCCCTGCGCAACCAGAGTGCCCTGATATAAGCCCTGCATGCGCTTGATGCTGGCAATGCCCAGAAAATAGTCCCACTCCTGAAGCCTGGTCAGAAGGTTTTCCCGGCTGTTTCGGACCAGTACGCTTCCTGCAACTGCGCATACTTCTGCAGGAGCGGACAGAATGCGTGATACCAGATAGCGGATCGCTGATTTGTGCAGTATGGTATCAGCATCAAGGGTAACGGTGTATTCAGTGTTTACAAACTTCAGTCCCCTGTTTAATGCATTGAATTTGCCGGGCGTTGACTCAAATAACACACACACGTCGATTCCAAAGTCTTCACCGGCTTTTTGCGCTGTTTCAGCCGTTTTGTCAGTTGAAGCATTGTCTATCACAATTACCCGGATCGGTCCGTGATAGTCCTGATTGCTGACATATTGAAGGGTATTGGCAATGCTTTTCTCTTCGTTGTGGCATGCTATAAGAATGGTGACGGGCTCCTGAGGGTCAGTGGTCTTAAACTGAGGCTGCCGGTCCAGAACAAGGCTTACCGCTATGAACATATTAATATATCCGGGTATGTATCCTATTCCGGTAATCACAAAGAATGCAAGGGGTCTGCCTATGATGGCCCCAAGGTCATTAAGCCATGGAACGGATATGACAACGGAGAAGACCAGCCATGCCAAAGCAAGAATGTGCCCGATCCAGAACTTTTTGTTTACCTCTATGTAGCGGCGCTTTTTAGTAACGGTTTCACCCGGCTGTTGTTTCAGCGGCACATCGGAAACAGACATGTGGTCAGACCCCCTCTCTGAAAATCAATTAGACGGCATAAAGCAACAAGCCTGCGGTTTGCTGCAATCCTTCCTGCTGTTGACTGATCTCTTTCTGTTCAAAATCAGAAATGCATTGAACACACTGATGACAAGTATTTTCCGTATCATCAAATCATCAAACATTTCGTATTATACTAGACTATAGATATTTTTCAATGTCAATTTGTTAATTCAGCTTCCTTATTATTACATCCACCAATATCCCCCGCTAATCTGCATGAGTCCAACAGCATACAAAAAACGCTGATCCAGGCTACATTGAACTCAGATCAGCGTTTTCTGACGTTTGTGAATTATATTTTCCGACTTGCTGCTGCGGGGATCAGGCCTCCACTTTTACCTTAACAACGACCTTCTTCACACTGGCGGCATTTGAAACCGCTATACCCGGCATGTGCGCATCTTCCGGAAAGAAAACAGCAAAGCTGCCTTCTTCCAGTACAAAATAGTCTCCCTGGCCGGAAAGCTGCATAAAGTCCGAACCCTCATCATACTCTTTCACTGCATTCATTTTACTTGTATTGGCATATCCTATACGCTCGGTTCCTTTTGCTATATACTGGACATCTATATACCTCCGGTGAGCTTCCCAGCCGCACTGGTCCTGTTCTTTGGTATTATAGGTGCTTACATTTGCGAATACTTGCTCACCGTCGATCATATACTTTCCGGCTTCCAGGCCTGACATATCCTCGGATGCCAGAAATTCCAGAGCCAGAGCAATTCCTTTGCTTATGCCCTTATATAAACCGGCATTTTCAATTTTATCAATAATCATATTTTTTCCTTTCATCAGTTTCCGGATGACAGCTCCCGGAGCAAGACCCCGGAAAATAAGTCCTGTTCCCGGCGCTGAGCCCTGAGCAGGATACCGGCTGCACACAGCAGCCTGGCCTTTTCGAAATAGTGTCAGAAGGCTGTAATACCTGTTCTGTTCAGTCCAGTCACTTACCCATAACTTCAGACACGCTTACTTTTCTGTTTTCACTGAGGGACAGCGTAGCAGCATCTGCGGTGGCAATTGCCGCGCGGGCTGCTTTGCCGTTCAGCAGGTCAATAAACTCGTCAGTAGGACTTTCTCCATGCATAATGCCATTGAAGTATGCCATTTCTTTTTTCATGATGGTATGCAGCCACATTGGCGGCAGCTTTCCCGGATGGCCATATGCGATCGCGCCGTCCATCTCTATGCTGTGATATATCCTTGTACGGTCATCGTCCTCTTCCTTTGAATCATGAGTCGTATAATGCTCAACTCCGTCTTCAGTAATAACTGTCATTCCGACATTGCACATATCGATGCGGATAGCACCCTTTGTGCCCTGGATCAGCACATAATGTTCAGGATAACGGAAAGCAGAGCCGTATTCACAGATCGCATAAGTGTTATTGCCGAACTCAAGCGCCAGGAACAGCATATCATCTTCGTCACCGAACTGCGGGCCGTTGTGTGCCACATTCCCTCCGATCATTGTGACCGCAGTTGCCGGCCCCATGATAAATTGAATGCAGTCCAGCTCATGGATATGGTGATATAAATGTCCGCCGGATTTGGAGCGGATTTTCTTCCAGCTGATGGAAGGCTGCGGTTCTTCCCAGCCGTTACGTGCGGAGTGACAATAGAGGACTTTTCCGATTTTGCCCTCCCTGATAAGCTCTTTTGCATGATGGACACTCCTGAAGAAGTTCATAACATGCCCTGCCATAAAGACAACACCTGCCTTTTCACATGCAGAAACCATCTCATCGCAGTCTGCATAGGAAAGAGCAATAGGCTTTTCACAGAATACATTTTTCCCATATCGTGCGGCTGTAAGAACCGGTTCTTTATGCAGGTAGTTGGGAGTTGCCACGATAACAGCGTCAACATCTTCTCTTGAGCAGATGGTATCAAGATCAGTCTCCAGATCACATCCAAGCTCCTCTGCGACCGCCTGACCATTTTCCGGATCAAGAACGGCAACTATTTTTGCACCTTCCTGCCTGGACATAATGCGGCCAAGCTCAGCACCAAAATAACCTGTGCCTATAATTGCATATCCGATTGTTCTCATATAGATTCCTCCAATAAGCTATTTACACTATTTAATAGAGCCTTCCGCCAATCCGCCGGCGATCCTCTTCTGGATAAACATAAAGAATATGACTGAGGGGATTACTACCATAGCAGATGCGGCCATCATAACGCCCCAATCCATGATTTCCTGTCCTTCCAGTGACTTCAGTACAACTGCGACGGTCATCTTATTGGTACTGTTCATCAAAATCAGTGAATAAAGGAATTCATTCCATGCATTGATGAAGGTATAAATTGCGACCGCTATTACACCGGGGGTAACTATGGGCATGACAACACGAATAAATACCTGAAGCTTGTTTGCACCGTCCACATGTGCGGCTTCCTCGATTTCCAGCGGAACTGTCTTGAAAAACCCGACCAGCAGCCAGACCGCGTACGGAACCGAGAATGAAAGGTATGTGATGATCAGGCCGATTCGGCTGTTAACCAGGCCAAATCTGCCGACGAGAATCGAATACGGTACTGCCAGCAGGATCGGCGGGAACATGTAGGTTGTGATCAGTACCCGTGTCAGGATCTTGCCGAATCGGGGGAAGAATCTCACAATCCCGTATGCCCCCAATGCCGCAATGGTAACTCCGATAATCGTTGTGCTGCCGGCGACAATAACACTGTTAAGCATGTTGTTGCCAAAACGCAGCGGCCCCAATACAATTCGAAAATTATCAAGTGTAAACGTCCTCGGTAATAATGATGTCGGGTTCCCTGTCAGTTCACCCTTTCCCTTAACTGAAGAAAGTAAGATCCAGAGCAGCGGGAAAGCCGCTATTACAGAGAGAACGGTCAGGTAGCTGTAACTAATCGTGTCAGCAAACAGACTTCTCTTAAGTCCTTTTCTTCTCATTGCGGTCCCTCCTTTTCCATCCTGTTCAGGATCCTAAAGTATACAGCGCATATTATAAGCAGGAATATCATGAGCAAAACTGTAACAGCAGAAGAAACTCCCAGCTGCTTTTGCCCCCAACCCACATTGTAAGCGTAGATAGGAACGGTTTGGGTAAGATTTGCCGGTCCTCCGCCTGTGATCAGGAAAATCGTATCGAAGTTGTTAAAGACCCAGATGGTCCTGAGCACGACCAGCAGTCCGACGACCACACTGATGTGCGGAACAGTGATGTGGTAGAACGCCTGGAGCTTCGTTGCCCCGTCAATATTGGCAGCCTCATACTGATCCTTCGGAACAGTCTGCAGCGCAGACAGAACATTCACCATAATCAGCGGAGCACCAAACCAGATATTAATAAATACCAATGTACCAAAAACAAGTCCCTTGCTGGTCAAAAGCTGCGGAAGCTCATTTGCGATGCCCAGCTTGACCAAAAGATGGGGAATGAATCCATAAACGCCGTTGAGGATCCACTTCCATGACAGTGCAATTACTATAGAAGGAAATGCCCACGGTATGATCAGGATCGTACGGTATATGCCCCTGCCTTTGCGTATGTGATTCAATGCAAGTGCAGCCGTAAATCCAACCAGTACTTGTCCGATCAGAGAAAGCGCCGTCCATTTCAGACTGTTAAAGAAAGATGATATGAACAGAGGATCGGAAAGTACCTTTATATAATTTTTCAAGCCTACGAATTTATAAGATGCCTTGATTAAATTCTTTGAAGTAAAGCTGTAAAACACACTTGATGCTACAGGATACAGCAGGAGTAGTCCAACTACCAAAATTGCGGGCAAAATAAAGCATGTTGCTGTAATTTTTGATATATAGCGATTTCGATTTTTCATATTGTACTCCCCTTTGCAAAAACAGCGGGGGCGAAAACGCCCCCGCCGGTTTTCGGGCTGAATTGACGTTTTTGATCAGAATTACTCGTTTGCGGTCTCAAACAATTCGTTAAGCTTATCTTCTGCTGCCTGTGCAGCCTTTTCAACCGGAGTACCATTAAGGATTATATCCTGGAACATACTCTCTATAACGCCCTGGCTTGTAATAAGTCCGGCTTCTACGCGGGGTCCGTATTCCATACCTATGGCGGTGCCATATCCGACTGCATTGCTGATGACATTCAGAGCATTGTTATACTTTATAACAGTCTCATTGGACTGGAATGTCTCATCATCAATAACATCCTTGATAGCCGGCAGCATACCGACAGGTACTGACAGCAGGAACGGTACATAGTTCTCAGGCTGATACAGGTATTCGATGAATGCCTTGCTGATTTCCGGGTGCTTGGAGTTTTTCCATACGACCATCGGTATATTTGAGGTTTCATAACCTGTCTGAGGATCGTTCTTGTTGATCGTCGGCATCGGTGCACAATCAATGTAATCCAGTAATTCCGGCGTGTTGGCTTCTACACCGCTTATCTGGAAAGCAGAGTTGAAGTCGAATGCATTCTTGCCCTGATAGTAGAGTGTAGCCTGGTCAAGAACGTTATAGTTGATAGAGTCTGAAGGAGAATTTTCCTTATACATCTTGATCCAGTAATTTATGCCATCGATTGCAGCTTTGCTTGTAATATTTGCCTTGCCGTCCTTTGTTATCAGTGTCTCGCCTGCACTGCGGACATAGAAGTTAAGATAACGTGTAGCCATCATGTCGCTGGTGCCCATTGGCACGGAACATCCGTAAACATTGCCGCCTTCGCCCTTGTTAATTATGCTTGCAGCTTTATAAAGCTCATCCCATGTAGTAGGAACCTGCAGATTGTATTTCTCAAGCAGATCCTTGCGGTACCACATAACCTGTGCATGAGAATAAAGTGGTACTGCATAGGTGCTGCCGTTAACCGTCATTTCTGTCAAAGGTGCTTCATAGAAGCGGTCTCTTCCGATATTGTCAATCAGATCATCAAGGGGAATAATTGCATCCGCATTTATCATTTCCGCGACCTGACCAGGCTGTGCTGTACTGAGATCAGGAACATTGCCCGAAGCAAGGCCGGTAGTCCATTTTGTGTAGAAATCACTCCATGAGAAGGTCTCGATAGTGATTTTAACACCAGGATGCAGTTTCATGAAAGAGTCTGCAGCGGTTTGCAGGGTTTCCATACGCGGTCCCTGTGTAAAGGAGTGCCAGAAGGTAATTTCACCTTTAAGCTCTTCAGTTTCATTGTTCTCATCCGTTACGCCAGGCTTGTCTGTCGTCTCGGGATTCGCAGGTGTTTTGTTCTCATTCTGAGCGGTTTGCGTACCGCATGCTGCCAATACTGACAAAATCATCAGCATAGCTAGGATAAGACTTAAAACTTTTTTTGCTTTCATGTTTTTCCTCCTTGAGTTTGTCCTATGTTGAGAGTTCCAATAACTGTTTTGAACCCCTCACATAAACATCATAGCATCGGTATTTTTCCTCCCGCTATGCAATATATAATCAATACTATAACTAATCGATCATAAGCTGGTCGTAAATTTTCACTTTCCATATTTTATGTCTCTCTGGAAAGCTTGCGGTATGCCTGAGGGCTGATGCCGAAATTTTCACGGAATTGCTTTGTAAAGTAGCTTGGCGACTCATACCCCAGCTGATAGCCTATTTCAGAAATCGGTTCCAGCGTAGTGGCAAGAAGATGTGTCGCATATACCATCTTTGTATCTCTGATAAACTCATAGATGCTTTTGCCCATCAACGTTTTGAATAAACGCCGCAGGGTACTTTCGCTCACCCCGGTCATTTTGCACATTTTTTCACGTGTCAGGTTTTCCTCCGGATGTACTGTGATATAATCCACAAGGATCTGCACACGGGGATCTATATTTTGATGTGAGGCCTTCACCCGGTTCCTGATATACTTCATATCAAACATGGAAGCAGTGATCCGGTCCTGCTTCAGTGTCTCATCAGTTTCCTCGTTCTTACCTGATCTTCGCGCAAGCTCGGCACAGATCAGGTTAAGATAGCCCCTGGTTTCCAGCCGTTTATATGTCGCTTTTGAAACAGCGCTTTGATACATTTTCTCAAACCAGTTTTTCATTTCAGGCGAGTCTTTGAAATTGTAGTGCTGTGTGATGTTCCAGAGATGCCCCAGCATATCCTCATCCGACAGCTGCATGGATCCGATGAAACGAACACTAATAAAAACGATATTCTCAATGGCTGCACAATGTAACATGCTCCCCTGCGGAATATAGAATACATCATCCGGCCCGACTGTATAGCTGATGCCGTTCACTTTGAACTCAGCGGAGCCGGAGCAAATATAGCGGAACATTGAATAAGGGACTCTGCTTTCCTGGTATGCCCATTTGTCGGAAAATTGATATTTATCGACATATAAAAAAGTCGGCGCATAATTGCTGTAAATCTCATCCATTTATTTTCCTCCATTCAATGCGTTTAAATTATGCCAGTTAAAGCAAATTATATATTATTAACTGCAGTAAGTACATTTTGAATATAACATGGCCTATAGCGAAAAAGTAGTTGTATAAACTGGTAATTATATCGGATAGAAGTTGTGCTAAATGTTTCAATTCGTTCCGAAAGTGACCGGATCGTTATATTATTAGGCATTTATTATGGTGTGCCGTTTCTGTAAACCTGTTAAACTTTTTAATAGCATTCACTATGTTTGGAGGTCATACTGTTGGATCCAATAAACTACAATGCAGAAGAAGCATTTTCGTACTACCCGTCAAAGGCGCAGGTTGACTGCTGGACTGAACAACTGCTGCAGGAAAGCAGACAGCAAAAAATCACCGGATGTTTCACAGATGATAACCCAATAACACACAGGTTCGGGAATGGTCCGAATTCTCTCATCAACAAATATATCCGTTTTGAAACCGGCACCGGGCACATCTTTTACGGATACTGGCAGCCGGCCATGAAGCAGCCAGCGCCTCTTATTATAAATCTGCCCGGTTATGGAGGGTACATCAGTATGCATCCTCAGATCAATGACGACGGCTACAATATCCTTCATATTTCTCCGCTGGGATATGTTACACCGCACGGGATCCGTGAAGATCTTCTCATGGAAGACGGCAACTGGCCTGTATTGGACAGTACAGCCCGCGGATTGCCCGGGGGCTACAGAGACTGGCTTATGGACTGCCTGCTTGCTGTTCGCTGGGCCAGGCAGCTGCCAGAGGTGATTCCTGACCGTCTATCGTTGTTCGGGACAAGCCAGGGCGGCGGGGGTTCTCTTCTTCTCGCCTCCATCCTGCAGGAGGAAGTCCGCTGTGTATGTGCAGACCTACCGTTTCTGACAGCATTTCCCCTTTCCGGGCTGGTAGGCGACGCATACGGCATCCTGCGCAAAGCATATGCGGAAGTACCGGCTGAACAGTTCTGGAACCGGCTTGGCTGTATAGATACGCTTTCCCATGCACACAGGCTCCATATCCCTGTTATGCTTTCAGCCGGAGGCGCAGATGATGTTTGTCCTCCTGCAACCATTGAAGCACTGTTTGAGAAAATACATGCAACAAAGCAATATACGTATTTGAAGCACAATATCCACACCCATTCAAGGCAAAGCATGATCCTGTTCCGTGCCTGGCTGGCTCTGTATGCCTAGAATTTACGGGGCTCCCGGAAGCCCTTACTAACGATAACAAGGAGGAACACAATAATGAAAAAGTTCGGTATCGAGGTCAATTTACGCAATGTTCCTGTACTGGACCTGGAATTCATTCCCATGGTTCGCTTTAACCGCGAGTTTCTGAAAACAGCAAAGAAACCTGTATCTATTGCCGTAGAACGCTCCGGCGGTCAGGTGGCTGTGTGCCATACCTTTGTTCACGGAACACCCGATATGAAAGAGGCTGATTGCTATTATGCCGAGCGTCTGGTAAAAACGCTTCTTTGGGTCAAGGGAGGATATAAAATATATATCTCAGGTGACGAGACCATCTTCAGGTATCTGCAGGCCACATTTGCACCCGATGGCTTGCGTGCATTTGACTGGGATTACTTCGCCAACATTTTTGAACATCCCTTTGAGGTCGTTTATACAGATAAAGTACCTGAAGCAAAGGACTCGCCAAAAGCGATGGGCGGTCATCTGGAAGGCTGCCGAATCGGGTTTGATGCCGGCGGCTCCGACCGTAAGGTATCGGCCGTTATCGACGGAAAAACCGTCTACTCCGAAGAAGTTGTCTGGTTCCCGAAAATCAATAGTGATCCCGACTATCACTATAACGGCATCGTAGCGGCACTCAAATCCGCCGCCGAACATATGCCGCGCGTTGATGCGGTCGGCGTCTCCTCGGCGGGTGTATATATTGAAAACCGTACCATGAATGCCTCTCTGTTCCTGAAAGTACCAAAAGATCTTTTTGACAGCAAGGTCAAGGATATCTACATCCGTGCGATCACGGATACATTCGGCGATATACCCTACTGCGTCGTCAATGACGGTGATGTTACCGCACTGGCCGGTGCAATGAGCCTGAAAGACAACAATGTGCTTGGTATTGCCATGGGTACCAGCGAAGCCGGCGGCTTTGTCGATGAACAGGGTCGCATTACCGGGTGGCTCAATGAACTGGCATTCGTTCCGGTCGATGCAAATCCTGACGCCATGGTGGACGAATGGAGCGGAGATATCGGCTGCGGTGTTAAGTATTTCTCACAGGATGCGGTTATTA
>Ga0134092_1003722_pt1 | contig 9960 bp, 8 predicted proteins | sample 3_6taG_FD_94454 | JGI IMG/M metagenome (GOLD analysis project Ga0134092, IMG submission 94454) | Switchgrass degrading microbial communities from high solid loading bioreactors in New Hampshire, USA - 3_6_20_6_A3 metaG | ecosystem: Engineered > Bioreactor > Semi-continuous > Anaerobic > Digestate ...
ATCTTTTTTTGGAGCTATTATCTCCTTTGTAGAGCAATACAGTCGGTGTTTGGGAAACATAACCGGAATAAATGCCCCGCCGGCCTGCGCCAGTTCTCATGACCCAATCTGTACTTGACAACATAGCCTGTTATGCTTAGAATGATTTCTAATCAGTTGAATTGCTGCATATTTTTTCAGAAAATCCATATTCAACTGATCTATCATATAATTTTAGCTTGACTGAGATATGGGGGGGATCGGCATGAAAGGCAACTCTGTAAAAAAGCTGGTAATGAACGGGCTGATGATAGCATTGGTAATCCTGGCAACTTACTTCACACGCATACCCACGCCGCTGCCTGGCGGTTACTTCAATCTTGGAGACTCAGTGATAATGCTGGCCGCAATACTGCTGGGGCCTGTAAGCGGTCTTATTGCAGGCGCTGTCGGATCTGCTGTTGCGGACCTTATGGCCGGAGCATTCCTTTTTGCGCCCATAACATTCGTTGTAAAAGGCCTGGAGGGGCTGGCAGTCGGACTGCTGACAGCTCAGATACGGAAGACGGGTGCTCTGAAGCATGGACGTCTTATTGCCGGAGTGTTCGCAGGGGCTGTTATAATGGTACTAGGCTATTTTCTGGCCGAAGCGTTTCTCCTTGGCCTGTTTGATGAAGCATTTGGCTTTACGGCAGCGGTCGCTGAGATTCTGTTCAATGGAATGCAGGGTATATTGAGTGCTGTTCTGGGTTATGCTCTGGCGCTGGTATTGACTAAAGTAGGCGTGGATAAGCATATCGGCTGAAACTCATGGTATTATATATAGACAAGACTATTCCTTAGAATTATTTATATCTTTAGGAGGATACAGCCATGAAGCTGACGATATTAGGAAACAACGGCCCATTCCCAGGCCCGGGAGGAGCTTGTTCGGGGTATCTGCTAAGAAGCGGCAGCACGAAAGTAATGATAGACTGCGGAAACGGGACGCTGGCGAACCTGCAGAAAATCATCAGGTCCGAAGATCTGGATGCCATTATATTAACGCATCTGCACAGTGACCATACATCCGATATGCAAGTGCTGAAATATGCGATACAGATAAAAAGAAACAGGGGTATCATCGATAAGCTGCTGAAAGTTTACGCTCCGGCTGAACCTGCTGCTGAATTCGAAAGGATCAATGCAAAGGATGCATTTGTGCTGGAAGCCATATCAAACGAAACCAGACTCGTTATAGGAGATATGGAGATTTCATTTGCCGGAATGAAGCATCCCTATATGGACTATGCAGTATCGGTGAAATGTGATGGCAAAAAGTTTGTGTTTTCAGGTGACACATCATGGACCGATGATCTGATCGGGTTTGCAAAGGGAGCAGATCTGCTGATGCTTGATGCCGGACTTCTCGAAAAGGACTATACCGACGTAGCGCCGCATATGACAGCTTCTCAGTGTGCCAGGGCTGCTTCGCTTGCCGGGGCAGGCAAACTGCTGCTTACACACCTGTGGCCTGACTATGACCCGAAGGATTTGCTCAGAGAAGCTCATGCTGAGTTTTCTAACACAGAAGTTGCTGAATTAATGAAGGAATATGAAATCTGACCGAAAGAGCTGTGAGTGGCAGACGAATTTCATCAGATAATAGCGGCAGACTGCAGCGATCGCCAATAATAGCAGGACAGACCAATGACAGTATGTCAATGAGATGAAAAAAAGCCATGCTTTTTGAATAAGCATGGCTTAATTTAAATTCTGTGAAATATGCTCAGGGTCTGTTTATTTTAGTCCGGTGTCATAACTTTACTTTATTTTGAACTTCTTCAGCTTTGCGTCGAGTTCATGAACAAGCTCGTCAAGCTGAGATGCGGCTATTTTCATTTCATCTATCTCTTTGAGCTGCTGTTCGGTCGTTGCAGCGACTTCTTCGCTTGATGCCGCTGTTTCCTGAGAGACTGATGAAATATTTTCGATTGCCGAAATCACATTGTCTTTGCTGGTCTGCATTGCAAATACAGCATCATTTACTGCCTTTATCTTTTCGACGATAGTAACGATACCGTTGGCAATATCACCGAATGCTTTGTTTGTGCTGTCGACGGCGAGATTCTGCTCCTGTGAGATCTTGCGCATCATTTCCATAGCCTGGATGGCCATTTGGGATTCTTCGCTGATATTTGCCATGAGATTGATTATTTCTTCAGTGGACTGTCTGCTCTGGTCAGCCAGTTTTCTTACTTCCTCTGCGACCACTGCGAAGCCCTTGCCTGCTTCTCCTGCTCTGGCTGCTTCTATTGCGGCATTCAGAGCCAGCATATTCGTCTGCTCCGCTATGTCCTCAATGGACTGGACAAACGCACCAATTTCCTGTGTGGTGTTGGTAAGCTTCTCCACGACCGAGAAGATCTTTTCTGTAGAATTGAAATTCTCGGTAGATTTTTCGCGGAGGATGCTGACCGATTCCAGCCCTATTTCATTGAGCCTGTGGATGTTGTTCGTTTCTTCCATGACAGCACTGTAGCTCTGATAAACGAAGTCGATCTGTTCAGAAAGCTTGTCGACGAGCTGAACGCCCTGCTGTGCATCTGCTGCCTGATCAGATGCGCCCTTCGCTATTTGATCCACTGTCTCGGATATTTCAGTAATGGAGGATACGGCCTTTTCAGCTGTTGATCCAACCTTTCTTGAAGCCTGCATTATTGACAGTGACAATGAGAAGAACCCGTCGATCAACGTCCTGATATCACTTAATACAGAGTTGATTACTGAAGCAACACCTGCAAATGAACCAAAGGTTTTCGGCTCGAGAAATTTGGTGTAATCTCCCTGTTTGATGACCTGCAGTTCTTTTTCAAAACGCTGTGCTATTTTACTGGTGACAACAGCATACGTAAAATGCAGTACCTGAGAGGTTACTATTGCTGTCGCCAGGACCAGCAGCGCTTCCAAATACTTGCCGGTAATCAGTATGAATAGGGCACTCATCACAATTCCAACTGCGATTGCCGCAAGTAAATTGATCCTTCCATGGTGGGATATCTGTTCAACAATGGTTTTCGTTTCTCCTTTTTTCTGTTTTGCCATATCCATCCTCCCCTGCATTAGTACAATATTAAACTATTTCGATATTTATTGCTAAAATCCTCCTTATTTCAACATATATAAGAAAAATGTTGATCAAAATTTATTGACAGTCATTGTATAATTGTATACAATAATACAAACATGCAAAGAATTAAATGAGAAGTCAGGTGATGATATGCTGGAATTCAACAAGAAGACGAATACTCTTGAACAAACCCAATACAGATATGCTTTGCAGGATGTTGAAACTCCGAATCTCTACAGGGAGATCTTCACTTATGATGAGATACCGAAATGTGCATTCAACCACAGAAAAGTGCCGATGTTTCCTGCGGATGAAATCTGGATCACAGACACCACTTTCAGGGATGGTCAGCAGTCCAGGGCTCCATATACGGTGGAGCAGATCGTAAGGCTGTACGACATGCTACATAGGCTTGGCGGTCCCAAAGGCATAATTCGTCAGAGCGAATTTTTCCTTTACAGTGACAGGGACAAAGAAGCGGTTTACAAGTGCCTCGAGAGGGGCTACGAGTATCCTGAGGTGACAAGCTGGATCAGAGCTACAAAAAACGATTTCCAGCTGGCAAAGGATATGGGGATGAAGGAAAGCGGCATTCTTGTCAGCTGTTCCGACTATCACATCTTCAAAAAGCTGAACATGACAAGAAAGCAGGCTCTTGAGCATTACATGGGCATCATAAAGCAGGCCATTGAGGTAGGCATCAAACCGCGCTGTCATTTTGAAGATATTACCCGTGCTGACTTCTACGGCTTTGTCGTGCCCTTCGCTCTTGAACTGAGAAAGCTGAGTGAAGAGAGCGGAGTACCTATAAAAATAAGGGCTTGCGACACACTGGGTTATGGAGTATCATATCCGGGGGCGGCGCTTCCCAGAAGCGTACCGGGCATAATTTACGGTCTCAGGCACCATGCAGGATTCCCCAGCGAGCTGATAGAATGGCATGGACACAATGATTTCTATAAGGCTGTATCGAATTCGGCAACTGCATGGATGTACGGAGCATCTTCCGTGAACTGCTCGCTGCTCGGTATCGGCGAGAGAACAGGTAATACGCCTCTTGAGGCAATGGTCATTGAATATGCGCAGCTCAGGGGCACAACGGACGGAATGGATACGACCGTCATCACCGAGATCGCGGAATACTATGAAAAGGAACTGGATTATCCTATTCCTCCCAGAACTCCGTTCGTGGGCAAACACTTCAATGTGACCCAGGCGGGCATACATGCTGACGGTCTGCTGAAGGATGAGGAAATTTATAATATCTTCAATACGGAAAAGATCCTGAATCGTCCTGTTGGCGTTGCCATAAATCAGACATCAGGCACTGCCGGCATCGCACACTGGATCAACAGCTTCTTTGGCTTTGCCGGAAACAAGAGACTTGACAAGAGGGACAGCAGAGTACTCAAGATCAAGGAATGGGTGGACGAACAGTATAAAAACGGCAGAGTTACGGCCATCAGCGATATTGAACTGGAAGAGGCAGTCAAAAACCTTGCACCGGAGATATTTGACCTGGTGCTGTGATGAAATAGTCTGCCGCACCGGCCGGACAGGCCAAGTATATCCGGGTGGCGTACATACATTTTGCTCAGGCAGATAGCAAAAGAAAATATGACGTAAACAGAAGGGGTTAGGCAAATGGGATTGAACCTTGCACAAAAAATTATAAAAGAACATCTGGTCAGCGGTGAAATGACCGCAGGCAAAGAGATTTCAATAAGGATAGACCAGACTCTTACACAGGATTCCACCGGTACCATGGCTTATTTGCAGTTCGAAGCCATGGGTATACCGAGGGTCAGGACTAAAAAATCAGTGGCATATATAGATCACAATACACTGCAGGCAGGTTTTGAGAATGCAGACGACCATAAATACATCCAGACGGTGGCATCAAAGCACGGGATATATTTCTCACGTCCCGGCAACGGGATCTGCCATCAGGTTCACCTGGAACGCTTCGGCGTACCCGGTATGACCCTGCTCGGCTCCGACAGCCACACTCCCACAGGCGGAGGAATCGGTATGCTGGCCATCGGTGCAGGTGGCCTGGATGTGGCAGTAGCCATGGGCGGAGGCCCGTACTATATGATGATGCCGAAGGTTTGCAGAATAACGCTCAAAGGCAGTCTGAAGACATGGGTATCCGCCAAGGATGTTATCCTTGAGGTACTGCGGATAATGAGCGTAAAAGGCGGCGTAGGCAAAATCATTGAATATGCAGGTGAGGGCGTGGCATCATTGACCGTACCCGAAAGAGCGACTATCACAAACATGGGTGCAGAGCTTGGAGCCACTACTTCCATTTTCCCCAGTGACGATGTGACAAGAGCCTTCCTGAAGGCACAGGGCAGAGAGCAGGACTGGGTGGAGCTGCTGCCTGATCCGGATGCTGTTTATGATGAGGAGATCACTATAGACCTGGGAAGTCTGGAACCGCTGGCAGCAAAGCCGCACAGCCCTGACAATGTCGAGGCTGTAGCCTCCATTGGGCCTATAAAGGTTGACCAGGTGGCAATAGGCAGCTGTACAAACTCATCTTATATGGATATGATAAAGGTGGCTAAAATATTGAAGGGCAAGACAGTTCACCCTGATGTTAGCCTGGTTATCGCACCCGGTTCAAAGCAGGTGCTGACCATGCTGGCAAAGGAAGGTGCACTGGCTGATATGGTGGCTGCAGGTGCCAGGATCCTGGAGTCCGCATGCGGGCCATGCATAGGCATGGGGCAGGCCCCGGCTACTGATGCTGTATCGCTGAGGACATTCAACAGGAACTTTGAAGGAAGAAGCGGAACCAAGTCTGCGTCTGTTTACCTGGTAAGCCCTGAAACGGCTGCAGCCAGCGCTCTTACGGGAGTACTCACAGATCCGCGCACCCTTGGTGATGCACCGGCAGTTGAGATGCCTGAAAGCTTCCTCATCAATGACAATATGGTTGTAGCACCTGCGCCGGAGGGAAATGATGTTGAAGTAGTCAGAGGACCTAACATAAAGCCGTTCCCGATAAACAAAGAACTCCCTGAAAAGGTTGAAGGAACAGCGCTGATCAAGGTAGGAGACAATATAACGACTGACCACATCATGCCGTCGAACGCAAAGCTCCTGCCATACAGATCGAATGTGCCATACCTGGCTGAATACTGTCTGACACCGTGTGATCCTGAGTTCCCGAAGCGTGCAAAGGAAAACGGCGGCGGATTCATCATAGGCGGTTCAAACTACGGTCAGGGCTCGAGCCGTGAACACGCTGCACTGGCACCGCTTCAGCTGGGGGTTAAGGGTGTTATTGCGAAGTCCTTTGCGAGGATTCATATGGCAAACCTCATCAACTCAGGTATACTGCCGATGACATTTGCAGATGAGGCGGACTATGACAGGATAAGTCAGGGAGACGTGCTTGTCCTTGAAAATGCAAGAGAACAGATCAAGGCCGGCAGTGAGCTTATTATCACCAATAAAACTGCCAATACTAAGATAAAGGTAAAAACTGCATTGTCCGAAAGACAGGTACAGATCATTCTGGCGGGAGGACTGCTGAACTATACCAGAAACAACGGACAGTGATTAGTGCCGGGGAGTTGTGAAAACATGGATTTCGGAGACAGCGATCATCGATCGAATACATTGCACAGCAGGGTTTTCAATCAGATAAGGAACGATATATTGAATGGTGTCTATGAGCCAGGAGAAAGCCTCATAGAAACGAAGCTGTCTGAAGAGCTTGGCGTGAGCCGTACACCGATACGTGAAGCGCTCAGACAGCTGGAACTGGAAGGGCTCGTACAGTCTGTACCCAACAAGGGTGTGACTGTAAAAGGAGTTTCATCGCAAGACATCCAGGATATATATACTATCCGGATGCTGATAGAAGGCCTGGCAGCCAGATGGGCTGCGGAAAAAATCACGCCTGAAGAACTGGAGGAACTGCAGGAGGCCGTCGATCTGGAGGAATTCTACACGATCAAAGAGGATTACAAGCAGCTTCTGAAGTTCGATACAAGATTTCATGACATCATATACAGAGCAAGCAAAAGTATGCCGTTAATGCATACTTTAAGCACGTTCCACCATTATATCCAGAAAGCCAGGAAATTATCGATGAGCAGTCCCAGAAGAGCCAGGGAGGTACTCGAGGAACACAAAGCGATCCTGCAGGCTATCATCGATAGGGATGCGAACAGAGCGGAGATGCTGACGACACAGCATGTAAGGAACGCAAGCATGAATCTGCTCAGGGAGGAAGCGGCAAAATCGTCTAAAAGCGAATAGAGCTTCGAATAGAGCTTTATCAAAGGAGGGCATGGCTGTTAAGCAAATGCACCTCCTTTTTTAACTGATTCGCATGGCTCACACGACAAATTCCGGAGCCACAGTTGAAGAACACAGTACAACCGGAAGGCTGATCTTTCTGAAAGACAAAAAAACACCCTGCTATATGCAGGGTGTTTTCTCTGGTGACCCATAGGGGATTCGAACCCCTGTTACCGCCGTGAGAGGGCGGTGTCTTAGGCCGCTTGACCAATGGGCCGTTTGCATAAATATTATAGCATGGTATTGCTATGATTACAATAGAAAATTAACGTCAAAATAATAATATTTACAATCAGCCTTTCACCATTTTGGCTCATATGGATACGGACAGCGGGAAGCGGCAAGCTTGGCACGGATCTCCACGATGCAGCCGCAGTGACTGCATGTTGTGCTGTACTGGAGACTTGGGCACGCCTTGCAGATCGCAAGCCGTCTTTGATATTCTTCCTCGGACACGACTTTTATATCTTTAACCCTCATCGTTTCTCCGAACAGCTTCTTTATTTCCTCAGGGCTGAGCCTGACCGATGCGGAGCAGCCCTTGCACTGCGGATCGTTCATGTGACATACTCCTGTTCTGTTGAAATACAGCATCTGTATGATATCATATTATCAGCAAAAAAAGGCCCGTGCAATATCCTGCTCAATATCCGGCGCAATATTATATATTAAAAATCTGTCTGATGACTTGTGTCTATGGTAGAATAACAGATATTATAATGTTGACTGCCGGAGAAAGGTTGAATTTATAGCATGAAGGATTATTTTGAGGTGCTCGATGTGACGGAGGAAGCCGGAGAACAGGCTATAATGAATGCTTACAGAAAGATGAGAAACAGATATCCGGCCTGTCTGTATCCGGAAAAGAGCAAAGAGATAGAAGAAGCATATAAAATGTTAAGTGATCCTGCGTTAAGGAGAGCCTGCGTAGAATTTCACAGAATGGCTGATGATTCGAAGCAGGCTTATCAAATCGCAAATAATTTGCTTGATGAAGGAGATTTCGCGCAAACAGCCAGAATCCTTGAAAAGGCAATACGGAATGAGGAATATGATACCCATTTGAAGTTTTTGCTTGGCATAGCATACCTGAATCTTGATAAGCCGCTGAAGGCCGTGAAAGCACTGGAGCCTGTAAGGGATATGTACCCCGGAGATACAGAGCTGAGCAACATGGTTATAAAAGCCCGCATCGAAGCAGGACATTACAGAAAGGCGATCACACTGGCGGAAGAATGCTATCGCCTGGATAAGGACAACTATGTCCTGACCAGTTTGCTGGCAGATGGTTATAAGCGTTCCGGTGAATTTGGCAAAGCAGCTGTAATTTTGCTGGATGCATTCAATAATCCGGCATTCTCGGATAAACTGCACAGTATTTGTACAGATGTATCATATATCCTGTTCCTTGACAAAAAATATGACGACTGTCTGGAATGGATAGAAAAACTGGTTGATTTGCCTGCCGACGAGCAGGAGCATAACAACTCTGTCAATATGGTCATCGGCATACTCTATTATTTTGTCGGCTCCTATATGCTCTTGGAGGCACATCGCTGTGCGGAGGTAATTTCGAAGCTTGTGCCTGATTGGGAGGATGCTGCTGATGTTGGCAGGAAGATAGAATCATTGATCAATATAGAGCCGGAAATCAAGAGCTTTGAAAATGATGATTTCATCCCCAGCCTGCTGAAGATTTATGCAACCTTCGAGGTTTGCCATATTGAGACCAGTGAATTGCTGCAGGAGCAGGAAAAGGCGTATGCGGTGCTCCTTGAATGTCAGATACTGGGCAGATGCAGTGAATTCCTGATGGCGTTGCGATATATGAAAATCAATTACCCGCGCATATACGAACTGAAGGCGGATTTTTATGATGCCATGCAGGATGCCAGGGAGAGGAAAAAGCTGTTCAGCCGGAGCAAGGCTTTGCTTTTTGAGTACCGCCATGAGATCATGGAGCTGATGGCCAGGTTTGACGGAGAATGCGAAGGGGACGGAGAGAAACCGGATCCTGACAACTGTGGTGATTGAACCGGCAAGCCGAAGAAGCTCCTGTTGAGATTGTTTCAGCCGGTGATACAGTATAATTTTGCTCGTGATACGACAGAGTTTCTGCTGTGGAATTGAGAGTTCTATTGATGGATTCACAGGAGATTTGCCGGGGATATAACGGACCGCGCATAATTCTCCTGAAATGACTGATACTTTATTTTTAAGATATGATAGAGGTGGAGCAATGAAGCTTCCTGCGGCATTTGAAGAAAAAATGCTCAAATTGATGGGTGAAAGAGAATACAGTGAACTGGCTGCTGCACTGGCAGGCGAGAGGGAATACGGACTGAGGGCCAATACGCTGAAGATCGGTCTGGATGAGTTTATCGAGATCTCTCCTTTTGAACTGGAGGCTGTACCCTGGACCAAGGATGGCTTTTACATATCAGGTGAAGCCGCGCCGGGCAGACATCCGTATTACCATGCCGGCCTGTACTATATACAGGAACCGAGTGCTATGCTTCCCGGGCAGGTACTGGGAGCTCAGCCGGGAGAAA
>Ga0134092_1003723_pt1 | contig 9958 bp, 8 predicted proteins | sample 3_6taG_FD_94454 | JGI IMG/M metagenome (GOLD analysis project Ga0134092, IMG submission 94454) | Switchgrass degrading microbial communities from high solid loading bioreactors in New Hampshire, USA - 3_6_20_6_A3 metaG | ecosystem: Engineered > Bioreactor > Semi-continuous > Anaerobic > Digestate ...
AAGTACGGATATAAGGGCAGGGAAAACACCCTGAAAAAATACAATGAAAATGCCGACCTCCAGGAAAACCCGTCAGCAGCCGCTCATTTAATCCATGGCTCAAGTGACGGGAGGTTCACCATCACATATGCTGTCAGGCATTTGACACGGGAAGAAGTGGAGGGTGTAGGGTTTAACTACATGCCATATGAAGAAGCCGAAAGGAAATATAAGCCCGAAGGCATTACCGATGGTTATTATGAAGGCAGCGAAGAAACATACTTTTATATATCAAATCCTGCACTGGGGCTTTGGTCTGTTAAAGGAAAATAAACTGATGCCGGACATAACCTTAATATTGAACAGAGAGAGTTTGCATATTATTGTGCAAACTCTTTTTTAATGCGATTATCCGAACTGAAACCGTTCAAAAACTTATTTGTGCAGCTGTATGTATTCGGTAGGAGATACGAACATTATCCGCTTAAATGCTCTCCGGAATGTACTTGCATTGTTGTAGCCTGATTGCTGGGCAATTTCGTCCACCGATAATCGCTCATCGAGTAAAAGTGAGGAAGCATGCTTGATTCTTAAATTCTCCAGGTAATGGCTGAAGTTCTCACCGGTCTGTTCTTTAAAAAACTGGGAGAAATAACTTTCGGACAGGTTGAACTTTTGGGACAGGCTGGCTACACACAGGTTCGGGTCTGTGAAATTGCTCTGGATATACTTTAATATTTCTTTCTTAAGTTTTTCATTACGGCTCTTTTTATTAGAAGACAGTGTAGTGCAGATTTTCTTGTATTCAGCCTTCAGCACATTATAATACTGCTCGAGGTTACCTGTGCTGATGGCGTTTTCTATTGATTCCATATCAATGTCGGTTTTCAGTTCCATGGACAATTTCACCAGCGTAGCACATAGATCATTTAACAGCACTGATTTCATCTGATCGGATATATTCTTATTGCTGATGGTGTTAAGATACAGGTTGCCCAACAATGGTTTCAATTCTGACCAGTTACCCGATTTCGTAAAGGTGATTATCCGGGTTTCAAAATCATTTGTGTAATAATAACCGGCATTGTTGCTGCCCAAATCCTGATACCATATTACCGTGTCCTTCCTGTTCTGGTTCATGACATAATCCGCCGCATAGGTTGCTTCTTTCATCGACAGATGAATGTCCAGCAGGTTATCATAAAGATTGCCGATACTGATAATGGGCATGATGGTAAAGTTCGTCATAAAGATGTGGTTTACCTCGTTGATAATATTGTTTAAATGGTACTTGTAATCAGTGTTGTTCTCGAATACCAGTATAACGGCAATCTCATTCGGATCCAGGATGTGAACATATCCCCTGCTTCCTGATGCATCAGTCAGTGTCTTATCCAGGGCAAGGCGGTAAATATCCTGTTCCAGTGAAATTTCATCGTTGACCAGCTGATTCATGGAATGGATCCGAACCAGCATTACTACATAGTAAGAACCTTTTTGCTCAATATCCAGATATTTTCTGGCAACATCCAGGTCATTCTGATTTTTCAGTTCGCCTTTCAATAATTTCTCAAAGTAAATGATTCGAAGATGATTGTACTGGCTAACAATGGAGTTCTTCATATAGTTGTTGTCATTTATGATCCCCTGGATTGTCTCCATAAGCTGGTTAAGCTCATTTTTCCGGTAGATGTTTATATTAAGCCCCTGCCCGGGAAATAACCCCAATAAATTATGGATGGGCTGTGTGTTTTTGTACGAAAGGTATACAGAGACTGATATCCCGATAATTAATGCAATAATTAATATGGCTACAGAGATGTTCCTGAAACCGTTCAAATCTTCTGTAACATTATACAATGGAAAGATGGATACGAAAAGCCAGGGCATATAAGATGATTTTGTATATACCGCCAGCATATCCCTGCCATCGATTTTGGTGACCGTATGCCCCTCAGCCTGGACATTCAGCTTAACCAGCTGATGGCTTAATTCCGGGTTTGTGGATATAATAATCTGGTTGTTTTCATCCAGAATGTATGCCCACCCACCGTTTTCGGCCACACTGTTGTTCAGCATTTTCCGGAGCTCAGAAGCATCAAACAGATAGGCAATAACACCTTCATACTTATTTGAAAAATCCGAGCCCAATCCGACCGGCATGGTATACAGCAAGGTAATGTATTCGCCTTTGTTGCCGTTTACGGTAATATTCTGGCTGGGCAACGTCTGACGGAAATGGTATTTTCCAAAATAAATTTCATACCATTGATCGTAATCAATATTTTCATAATTAAAATAATTTGTATAAAAGTCATTGAAGTCAAAACTTGCAAATCGTTTGGCGAATACAGATTTATTGTTATTCTTGTTTAAAAGCAGATACACTTTATCATTTGTATGAATACTTTCAAAATTAAGATTATTATTCAGAAATTCAAAAAACTCAAAGAACCAGTACATGGTGGAAGAACCTTCGGAAGGATTATCCAGGTTGATAATCCTGCGAAGCTCTGGTTTTTGGCTCAGGTTCAGAATATTGTTGTCAATATAGATAAACTCCTGTTCCAGCAAGTCTTTTATGCTGTTCAGGTTAGTGGATGTAAACCTGATGGAATCTTCCCGCATAATACTGACAGCCTTGTTGTAAACAGGCCCAGAGACAAGAAAAGGTACAATCAGTATCATTAAGTATGAGATCATATATTTTTTAAAATTCTTGCTTTTTAACAAGTTCATAATTTTACCTCATTGAAATGGTCTGAATTCCAACATAAAATGCAGATGGAAAAACACCATATCCCCGGATATATTGTTTCAACTGTAACAGGCAAGGGTAAACCGGCCCGTTAAGGGTATTTTCAACGACAATCAGATAAATTTGTGAAACAAAATTTTTATGTAAAAAGTGCAAATAGAGCATATTATAATGAAATTTAACCAGTAAAACTCCACAAACAATTATAGTATAAGCTAAAATTACTGACAAGGGATATTATGGAAATTATATGTCATATCAGCCATAAATCCTTTAGTTTTTATCGGGCAATTTATTAAAAAGCGCGCAAATTTTTAGATGAATAATCTCTGAAACACCGCTGTTTTCTAGGTTTTTTAATTTTCTTAGATATATGCCCATGGTACGAGGTATTGTTTGTTGATTATCACTAAAAAACCAATTATCATAAAATATGCCGCAGGGAAATTTTAATACCAGTTAGTGATAAGCTTTAGGCTTATAAAATAAAAATCCTTACTTATCAGATACAAACAAGCGGAATGGAGGTCGCAAATTTGCATCGTGCAGAACAATTTACAGTAAAAAATAAAACTGACGGTTCATTGAAAAGCAGGTTTAAAAATTTGATGATACAGATATACAAGACGAGGTATCTTCAACTTCTTGCTTTACCCGGGCTGGTATATTTTATAATCTTTCAGTATATCCCGATGTACGGGATACTGATGGCTTTTCAGAATTATAAAATTCGTAATGGCATTTGGGGCAGCGAATGGGTATGGTTTGATCAGTTTATAAAGTTTTTTAAGCATCCCTATTTCTTTAGATTGATCAGAAATACCGTACTTATTAATGTTTACCAGATAATTTTTGTATTCCCGATTCCAATAATATTTGCTTTGTTATTGAATGAAATCAAAAATAAATTCTATAAGAGATTTGTACAGACTGTAAGTTATCTGCCGCATTTCATTTCTCTGCCGGCCATTATAGGTATGATGGTTATGATGCTGTCTCCTAACGGTGGCATGGTGAATAATATAATCCAGGCATTAGGCGGAGAACCCATATACTTCCTGACCGAACCCGGATGGTTCAGGCCATTGTATATTATAAGCGATATCTGGACCAGTACAGGTTGGAGTGCTATCATTTATATTGCCGCATTATCCAATGTTAACCAGGAATTATATGAAAGTGCTACTATTGACGGGGCTAAACGCTGGCAGAAAATGATCCATATTTCAGTTCCTGCGATATCTCCTACCATTATTATCATGCTGTTGCTGAACATCGGCAAACTGTTAAGCCTTGGGGCGGAAAAGGTACTTCTTCTGCAGACGCCTCTTACCTATGAAACATCTGAGGTAATCAGCACGTTTGTTTACCAGCGTGGCCTTGTATATTCAGAATACAGTTTTTCAACGGCAGTGTCGGTGTTTAATTCGGTTATCAACATTATGTTGCTGTATATAGCCAACACAATTGCCCGTAAGCTTACTGAAACAAGTTTGTGGTGAGGGGGGATTTTCCGTGGTTGAAGACAGATCTTTATCGTCCAGGGTATTGGATGTTATTGTACATACATCAATGATTTTCATGCTTGTGGTAACGTTGTATCCTGTATTAAATGTATTGGCATCTTCGCTCAGCAGCAGTGCGGCCAATGATGCAGGCATTGTAACTATTTATCCCATAGGGCTTACATTCGATAATTACCGGATGATTCTTGAGGCAGGAAAAGTACCAAAGGCCTTTGTAAATTCAGTTATTTATACCGTTGTCGGAACAACGGTAAACCTTCTGATGACTTCCTCGTTTGCTTATGCATTGTCGAGAAAACACCTTGCATTGCGTAAATTCTATATGACCGTTGCGATTATTCCCATGTATTTCTCGGGCGGGCTGATTCCTACATTCCTTCTTGTGAAAAACCTGGGATTGTATAATAGCATGTGGGCACTGATTTTACCCGGAGCAATCAGCATTACAAATTTCATCATCATGAGAACGTTCTTTCAGGGGCTTCCTGCCGAGCTGGAAGAAAGTGCGGCCCTTGATGGCGCAAATGACTTTCAAATCCTGGTTAAAATAATACTGCCGCTTTCAAAAGCGGTGTTTTTTACCATAGGTTTGTACTATGCCGTTGGCCACTGGAATTCGTGGTTCAGTGCAATGATTTACTTCAAAGATTCATCCAAATATCCGTTGCAGATGATACTGCGAGAAATGATAATAGCAGCAAACTCCATGAAGGATGCTGCAAGCAGTGATGACTTTAACACTGCGGCCGACATTGTCAATCTTAATGTAAAAGGATTAAAATATGCAACGCTGTTTATATCCATGTTTCCCATGCTCATGGTTTACCCCTTTATCCAGAAGCATTTCATAAAGGGTGTCATGATGGGCTCACTGAAAGGATGATCATTCGGTGAATCGCCGAATAATCAGTATAAAGTGAAAAATCTGAAAGGAAGGGATTAAATTGAAAAAACGTTTTTTGTCTTTAGCATTAGCTATGATATTGATGGCTTGTGCATTTGCCGGCTGCGCGCAGAAAGGTCAGCAGGCCAGCTCCGTGCCAACAGCCGCTCCGACACAACAAGCCGGCGGAGAAGCAGCTCCTGAAGATAAATATGCAAAGGAGCTGACCATTACCGTGGCAAGGCGCGGTGACTCAAGGGCGGTTGAGGAAGACTTGTTCTCTCCTTATGTTAAGGAAAAATTCAATATCGTATTTGAAATAACCGACATCAATAACAATGACTTTGTAACCAAGATGAACCTGCTGCTGGCTTCCGGCGAGGCTCCTGACATCAATCTGGACCAGCGCCCCGAATTCATGCTCAATGAATGGATACAGGCAGGCTACTTCCGCGGCTATACCCAGGAAGAAATTAAGAATCTGATGCCTAATTATTATGCGCAATACACCGAAGAGGAATGGAAATCCATCTGGCCGGCCATAAGCTATTCCGACGGCAAGAGTTATTACTTCCCCAGCAGGAGAGCTAATTCCATCGATATGGCATGGCTGTACAGAGAAGATATTTTTAACAAACTGAACCTTAAATTCCCCACAACCACCGATGGTTTGCTTGAAGTGATGAGAACTCTGAAGAAAGAAACAGGTAAAGTTCCGTACGTATCAGCCAACTCAGGTGACGTGCTGTGGGCATTTACAGGTTTCCTGCAGGTATTTGGAATTCCTGAACTGGCTCCAAGAGAATTGTCCTACGTGGACCCGGTATCAGGTGAATTTGTTCCATATGCATTTACTACTGATACATTCCGTCAGCATGTTATTTTCATGAACAAGCTTTATGAAGAGGGCTTGATTTGGCAGGAATTTGCCACCGGTACTACCGACCAGGTAAATGCCACAATTTCACAGGGTAACCACATGATAGCATGGAGCTATCCTTCAAAGATTGAAAGCGAATTGAACAGGCTGTCAAGGAACGAAAATCCTGAAGCAAGCTGGGTATGGGCCAAGGATATGCCTTCGAGCAATCCTGAGAGAGCTACATACTTCAAAGCGAACCCGTACTATAATGCAAGTGGCGTTGGGTTCTCGGCAGATGCTTCTGATGAAGTTATTGAAAGATACATGGCCTTTATGGACTGGTTGCACACCGATGAAGGTATGGTCTTCAGGACATATGGAATTGAAGGTGTAACCTACAGGAAGGAGGGCAATAACTATGTATTCATGGATCATATGACTTCTCCTTTAAAATCCGAAGGAAAGACATTGACCAACTACGGGTTTGTAACAGGAGGCAGGCAGCACCCGAATCTGAATGAATATTACTATCCGTATCTCACCGAACTGGAAAAGACGTTCTTTAACCGCAAAGGTTATTATCACTTCATCTCTCCTGTTATGGCATATACTGATGAAGAAAGCAGCGAGCTGGCAGATATTACAACAAGCCTGCAGCAAACTGCGAGAGAATATTATGCGAAGTTCATCATGGGCCATTTGGATGCTGAAGACGACAAAGAATGGGAAAACTATGTAAGTACCATGAAGAAATTAGGTCTTGATCGCTTCTGCGAAATAAGAACGACAGCTTACGAAAGAAGCAACAGATAATTGAATTAATATGTTCCTTCCCTCCTCCTGTAAGGAAATAGGAATATAATTACAAAAAGAGTTTGCATTAAAACCAATGCAAACTCTTTTTTACGTGCGCGAACTTGACGGTGAAAGCCCGTTACGGGGGTTGATATCGCCAACCGCTGGCCAAAAGCAAGGGTGCCCATCGTGAGGTGAAATCTGAAGGAAGCCGGAAACTTTATTTTAAAATTAAAGCGTCAAGATGCCCGTCATCCCTTGAAATGTAAATCTCATTACCTGAGACATATATAACGCTTGGCGTATCATCGATGATCGGAATGTCAAGGTAGGGATATACCGGCAAATTATAATCATCTACCTGGTACAGATACTCACCCGGATCCGGGTTTAATACGTGAATTTCGTCATTGCTGACAATTACCAGCCGATTTTGAATAATAAGCGGACTGTAGGCTTCCGGCGGGTCAAAAGAATAGCCGACATCCCAGAGCAAATCCGAGGTATCCAGTGAAATACATTTAATTTTCTCAGGGGTTGTGTAAATCAGTTTATTCTGATGGACCACCGCCCCCAGTAACGTATCGTTTTTTGAGAACAATTCCTTTTTCTGTGAGTTTGAATATAACGAGAACGATTTTGAGATTAAATTGCCGTTGTCTTTTTTTTCATATGATTTAATTATTGAAAACTCGCTGTCCAGAAGGTACAACATATTGATTCCCCCTGTAGGGATCGAATCCAATGCCTCGCCGGTATTGAAATCTATTTTCCTGAAGCAATCTTCGAAGGTTATCCATTGTGTGTTCGTGTTTTTCGATAAAATTTGGTATTGCTTTGATTCAATCACTTTAGGCAGCATTAGCATGGGATGAGGACTTTTCAGGAAAAGGCTGCCTTCCACTTTCCATTTCATTTGTCCGGAGATTGGGTCATATGCAGCCAGACCGTCATTTTCTCTTATAATGATATTGCTCATTTTCCTTTGTAATGATATAAGCAATTCGTTCTGTCCCAGCTCTTTTTCCCATATCGCCTCACCGTCGGTGATATCCAGTAACATAATTGTATTCCGGTGGTATGGCTGAATGGCAACTACTTCGTCTGTAATTGAAATCCGCTTGATCTCAAATGGAAAAATTTTTTCCCAAAGTAACTTACCTGTTGTTATCTCAATGCATTGCAGCTTTGTATCGTCATCGACGGATGGTTTGGCGCCAATGAGTATTGTGTTTTCAGGTTCGTTAATACAGTAGCGAAGGGGATAATAGCCACCGTATACAGACCATATTTTTTCGCCTGTTTCCCTGTTTAAACCGTATAAATACGTGTCCGAATGATAGCCGCTGATATTATTGTCATCACCGTAAACAATCAATACCTGCCCGGTGTCATCGATAGGGTAGTTGTTGTCCAGATCCCCGCGAAAAGTCCATTTGCATTGATACATGTCTTTCCATGATCTGATTGATGACATTGTGTCCTTAATGTGTTCTTTATTGTTATCAGCACTGCCTTTACGGTCACCGGCAGCATCTTGCATTCCTTTTTCAGATACCGGTATGTTAGTGTTAGCCGCCATGTCGCAGCCTGACAATACCGCAAGCATTAAGAATGAGATAATGGCAATAACGCTGAATAATCTCATATAACAGAACACCCCTTTTTCCGATAATTAGTGCATTACCTATATATAATACTTATAAAACTAAAAAAATGTAAATATTAGTATGAAATTTATAATTCATAGCAAATGCGAAGGCTAAACTTAAAACAGTTTTTCGCATAAACGGACGTCTGCAGAAGATATTTAAGCATAAGGAATGCTGCCACATTGCAGATTTATGAAGGACGGCAGGTTATTCGAGTTTTTTCATGATGTATGCAATTCAGATGTTTTCATTAAGCCAATGGATTTTGTAATGGTTTTTACAAAAATCAGACAATCAATAAAGCTTCATTTATTGATAGAAACTCTTATCGGTTCTGATCTTTCAATGGCTGTTGAAAAAATGCAGAGCCTTCCGGACGCATTGTGCAGGAAAAGGAATACTTATGTAGAGCAGACTTACAATAATTACAATGGATTATACTTCCTGTAAAAATTGACATATAACGTTATGTAAAGTATAATGAAAAATATGCAAATCAGGTATGAAATACTTCATTTTTATATGCTGATTTTTAAACCAGTTTAAGTTTAATTTTATCCCTGAAAACAGCGGGATGGCAATGTGTAAAAACAGGTAGACTTTTGCCGTGTCTGATAAGACATGTTTTTTTGTTTTCCGCTGTTTTGGAAGTAAGACTTAAGCCGGTTTTATTCTGTTAAGGGGTGTCATTAATGAGTGCATATATAATTAAAAGGGTTATATCGGCAATAGTTACACTGTTTTTGGTTGCAACGCTGACCTTTTTTCTGATGTACCTGGTTCCGGGTGGTCCTTTCCTGTCGGAAAAAGCACCTTCCCAGCAGACATTGAAGGCGTTGGAAGAAAAATATGGCCTGGATAAGCCAATCGGCATTCAATACTTGAATTATATGAAACGGCTTATCAGGGGGGATCTGGGTACTTCACTGAAGATGAGGGGACAGGAAGTTAATGATATTATAAAGACTAGGTTCCCTGTATCGGCAAAAATAGGATTATTGGCCGTAGTGATTGCAATATTTGTGGGCATACCAATGGGTTCTGTTGCCGCATTAAACCGGGGCAAATGGTTTGACAGGCTGATAATGTTTTTGTCAACGATGGGTATAGCCATACCCGGTTTTGTTGTTGCAACGGTTCTGATGTTCTTTTTTGGGGTCAGGCTGCACATTTTGCCTACTTTCGGCCTTACATCGCCGCTGCATTATATACTGCCGGTAGCCGCGCTGGCTTTTTATCCCACTGCATATATTTCAAGACTGATGCGTTCAAGCATGCTTGATGTACTGGGACAGGATTATATGCGGACTGCAAGGGCAAAGGGCCTGAGCCAGTTTAAATCATTGTTTAAACACGCTTTGCGTAACGCCGTTCTTCCGGTTGTAACTTATTTGGGACCCATGCTTGCCAATATTCTTACAGGAAGTTTTGTAGTTGAGAAAATATTTACAATACCTGGATTGGGAAGTCAGTTTGTGGGTTCAATAACCGACAGGGATTATC
>Ga0134092_1003730_pt1 | contig 9944 bp, 9 predicted proteins | sample 3_6taG_FD_94454 | JGI IMG/M metagenome (GOLD analysis project Ga0134092, IMG submission 94454) | Switchgrass degrading microbial communities from high solid loading bioreactors in New Hampshire, USA - 3_6_20_6_A3 metaG | ecosystem: Engineered > Bioreactor > Semi-continuous > Anaerobic > Digestate ...
AGGTACTTATTAACGAAATATAGTAGCTGCTCAAATCCCCATTTAAACCATTCTTCAAGTGCATTGCATTTAAGGTCTAATCCAGAGTACAAAAACCTTAGTGCTATACCAGATGGTGCATTACCTATTTTATCCCTATTTTCATCTACTCCTTGTCCAAAATCAAAGATGTCTTTTTTCAGAGTTTCCCAGTGCTTTTCTGCTGCTTCGATATTTATTGTGCTTTCAATCTTATCAAGTCCGCCATCTTCGTCAAGCTTAACTGCTCTGTAATATGATAAATCTCTCATGAAATCACTTAAGTTTTCCCCGCCATAGCCTTTTAGAGCGAATATCACATTCTTAACATCTGTTAACAGGTTAGATATATCTGAACGGGTTCTATCATAATCATCTATAAGAGTTTTGACAAATTGCAAATCCGGCAGCTCCATGTCATTGTTTTTAAATGGAATGAATGGCACTCTGTTCCAACTACCTGGTTCATTGCCAACTTTAAAATGCCCTTCATAAGAATTTTCTTCATCCAAATACATTTCGGCATCCAGGATTACTTCACCATTTTGCATAACATAGTAATCTACTGTTTCAGAAGTCCAATATTCAATTTTTGTAACTATCTTCTTTTCTTTTCCCTCATAAGTTTCTACGTCATAGTAGCGTATAAAAGCCTGCAATTCCTCATGATCATTGTCTATCCAGACAGGTATACACTGTTCAGAAGGTATTTTCATTGTTTTGAAATTACCATCTGCATCAATATATACATGAAGCCAGGCAATACCTTTATTACTTGCTTCTGTCCCCAATTGAGCAAATTTCTTTTGAAATCTCTTGCCCAGCGTATCACTTACTGCTTTTAGGTAGTTCTTATCATCACAAATTAATGTATATGGCTTAACCAATAGATAATTCACTTTGTCATCTACCAGAGTATGCATAAACCCATGAGCCAGCTTATTATTAGTCTTTGTTTCATCTACTAAAGGTTGATCATCTTCATACCGAATCATCTTTCGCTCAAGTATATCATTCTCCACCTTGTAGTATTTCTCACCTTTAATCATTAACTGGCGTTCCGGAGAAGTATTAAACTCATCTATGAATATTTTTATAATTTCCTCTGTTGTAAGAATGTTAATACTATTATTGAATACCATTGTTTCACCTCAATATCTTTATACTCGCTTGTCTCATATCATCTTCAAGTGCATATCTAACAGCATCTATTGTATGATTGTCTTTATCAGGATAAGTGCTTATGACTTCACCGTTTTTGTCTGTTTCAAGTGCATAATTTATAAATTCCTTTGCAGCTCTCGGACATCTCTCTGGATCAATTATTATTTCTTCGATTTCCTCTGATAAAAACTTAATTCCATAGTCAACGGAATCAGGTCCTTTTTTGGCTCCTTTTATTCTCATCCCATAGCTTTTTAACTCAGCTATTGACTTTGGTTCAGAGCTGTCTGCAATAGTCATATGCGATGTATGTTCATTAATGCTGTTATGTAACTTTCTATTTGATATTTGTAACCCACTAAATTCATAAAACAAATACAATTTTCTTCTTGTTTTATCATAATGCATTTTTTCAAAGGCTACTGGATCTGCTGCATATCCAAAGTCAAGGCCCTGCCTAATTCTATCAAACACTTTAATCTCTTCATCTGTGATTTTCCTGAGTGTAACGTTCCTGAATATTTCAAGACCTGTTCCGGTTTCTTCACCGAGGTATTCATGCCGGTATGCCATCTCATTTGTTTTTTCCAGGTGCTTAGCTTCCACCAAGAATATGCTACCTAACCATTCAACCGGTACCGATCTGTAATCCGAATGATGTACAAGTCTTCCTGCCTTTTGTATTTTTGCTTCCTGGTTCACCCATGACCTGGAAGACTTAGGCGGGTTGTATGTATAAAAAACTATAAACTTTTCCCCACCACGCATAAGCGATTGATTGATAGTTCTTATTTCTTCAGGTCCATAAAATTCGTCTAACTCTTCATACCAAATATATTTTATGTAGCCTTTCTTTACTTTGGTTGACTTTATCTTCTTAGGCTTATCGGCTCCCCGGAATAATATTTTTTGGCCGGTTGGTAAGTATACCATTTCCATAGGAGACTTTGTGCATTTCCATTTATCAGATACACCCAATTTGTCAATTGCCCATTCCAGTTGTTCATAAACACTATCTTTAAGAGTATCCTTTACTTTTCTTAATGCTACTGCATTAGTATATTCGCTTTTCTGGGCATCTCTCATTATACCAAGTATAATCTCAACACTAGCAAACGTGGATTTAGTAGACCCACGACCACCCTTAAGCATATACTCGGTGTATAGGTTTTCTTTTATAGCTTTATGGACGCAATAAAAAGAAGGTGCGATTAATCCAGATAATTTAACCTTCATCATCATCACCTTCTATATCATCAATTATAGTTACTTTTTCAACACTGTCCGGAATTTTTGTCTGAGTTTTTAAAAGCTCCAGCTTCTTTTTGTCATATTCAATTTTGTGTTTATCCATCGGATTCATCAGGAAGTATCTATTTAACCATTCTAATGACTTACACCGGTCAAGCAGCTTAATACTTATACCCTCTCTACCTTCCTTTACCTCTTTTATGAGTTGCGTATCTACTTTTGATGAATCTTTTAGCCTAACTACATTAACCTTCTTAGTTACTTGATTGCCTTTTTTATCTACCACCGGTCCGAATATCCCCATTACCGGTACCTCTTCTTGACCAAATGAAACATAATCGCCAATGTCAGCAAATGCAACCCTCATATGGAACTCTACCATGTCTTCTTCGCTGACTGCTATCTGCTGCATCTTAAGTTCTTTTAGCCTTTGTATTTCTTCTCTAACCTTAACATTTCTTAACAGTTCTGACCCTTTTACCATAGCTGATTCATAACTGCATCCGTATGCTTTTAAATAACTTTGTGTTGCATTAAATGACTTAACATAGTACAAACAAAAAAGCCTTTGCTTATCAGTTAAATCAGGATTTTCAATTACCTGTTCAACCTCTTTCGCAATAGGCTCTTTTTTTACGTTCTTTTTATTGGAACGTTCCATATTTTTTAGGAACGTTCCGTTTAATTTTTGTTCCCATTTATCTTTATTCTTCCATCCCCGGATAGTACCAGGTGGAAGATTTAATTCTTTTGCTATGGCGATTAAATCAATATTCCCGTTATGCTGTCTATATATTTCAAATGCTTTATCTCTTTCTGGACTTCTTTGCTTTGGCATAACTACATATTCACCACCTCACCTCATTCATGTTTGTTTTTATATAAGAAAAAAGAGCCTTTAGGGCTCTACAGATTATCCTGTTCTGAATTGCTTTCAATAAAAAACTCCATGAAATCTCTTCCAAACTTGCTAATTATAAAAGTATCATGTTTTTCTATATGTTTAAACCTTTTAAGATCAGCTTTCTTCCCTTTAGAAACCTTCTCTAAAAAATCTTGCATAATTAATAAATTAGTATATAAATCATCTTCTCTTTTTTCTCTTTTTGTTGTTAATAGGCCCATTCTAACAAGTTTTTCCCTAATAGAATCATATTGCTCATACTCTATTCCAAACGTTTGTAATATTTCTATATAGGATCTAGGTACCGGTTCATAATATAGCTTAAGAACTGCGATATCTACAATTCGTAAACTTTTAAGTGTATCATAATAATAAAGTACAAAATCTTCTTTTATATCTTTTATTGAAGCAAGATTTATAAATCCATTAACTATATACTTTATTTTTTCTTCCTGTACTTCATCAATAACATAATCAGTCACAATCCCAAAATACTTCTCAGAAAATTCTTTATATTTTTCTGGTTCTAATTTAATCAGCTTTTCTTCTAATTCATTTACTCTTTTTTTAGTCTCAATCATAAATCTTTCCAGCATTCTTTCGGCTCTTTTTTGTTTGTAGGCTAACATCGCACTAGTCACCCCTGGAAGTAAAATGTATACTTTTAACTCCAAAGAAGAGCTTGCCGAATTCATTTCCAATGAAGTTATTGAAACCAGAGACGCAGCTGAAATCCTCGGTTGTTCCAGACAAAATATTGACGATTTAGTCAAACGCGGAAAACTCAAGCCCATCAAAACACTCTATCAAGGCAGATTATTTTTCAAAGAAGATGTTCTCGCTAGAAAAAAGCCGTGAGCTTTATTGCTCATGGCTTTTATTTTTATAAGATATCCATTAATTAAATTCAAGTCTACCAAATAAGCTCTATCATTATACTTTTCACTTTACGATCATTTTCACCTTCATGATTTTCTTTTATCCAATCAAACACTCTTGAATAAGAATAATCTACTATGTTTTGTTCTAATACTTCACCATTAGCATATACTATTTTTACCATATATTCACTTGCTGCAGTTTTAGAATCAGGTGAATTAATGTATGCTTTTTTCATATTATCCTCTCCTTTCTATTCATATTTTTCTGCATAGAAAGGAAAATCCCTGCATGATTAACATTTATTTTACATTTTGTATTCTATAACATCCTCTGCATTTCATCAGGTTTTTACGCTGCTGTATTAACTTTTCTTTTTGTTTTTTGTCGGCATTTTTAAATTGTATAGCGCATTCTTTACATGTTACTGCTTCTACAAATTTTACCTGTTCCATATGCAATCACATCCCCAGTTGCAGGTTCTACCCGGACTACTGTATACTTGTGTCCTTTATGCTCGACTGTATATTTATCTATCACTCTAAAGCTGCCTTTATTGAGATGTACTAAATCCATACTTACACCTCCTAAGGGCATAATAAAACCCCGGCTATGCGCCGGAGCTTATATAAAAAGTTTAAGTGCAAAACAAAAACCGCCCGGTTTACTTAAATCGCCAGACGGCTTACAATATATCTATAATTTTTCACCTTAATAATATCATAGATAAATCGGGCCAAACAAGACCACTTTTAAAAATCTCTCCATTTTCTATATTTTCTTTTCGCTGTAGTCATTGGTATGCCTGTTTCAGCTTCTATCTGCTCCCATGTTAAACCATTAATAAATCGACACTGTAAAATTAATCTTGTTTCACTATCCTCTATAGATGCTATATACTCCTGCATCTCGGCTGCTTTATCCATTAGCTCATCAATTCGGCGCTTAAGCTGATTTCTTAATCTTTTAACTTTTTGCTCGTAATCCTTTATATCTACACCTGAGATTTTGATAGTATGCTTTATATACGGCCAATCGGAAGATGAACCGGACACAACATCAGATGCCATACTCGTTTCTACTTGATACTCAGCAGCATCAAGCTGCTTTTTCAAGTACTCAATTTCCTTGATTAGATGTTTTAACTGCGATAATTCTCTTTTGTCCATTTCAACCCCTCACCTTCTCAATTCTTGCTTTAACCGCTGCCATCAATGCCTCTTGTCCTGCGGCCTTAGTTTGTAATGCCTCCATAACGTCCTCATCTATGGTATCTTCAGCTACCAGATGATGGACTATCACACTATGTTGTTGCCCTTGTCTATATAATCTTGCATTAGCCTGCTGGTATAACTCCAGGCTCCAGGTTAATCCAAACCATACAATCACATTACCGCCATCCTGTAGATTTAATCCATGGCCGGCCGATGCGGGATGCACTGCAAGCAGTTCAATTTTTCCGTCATTCCAATCTGCTATATCTTTATTTCCATCAACACCTTTTCTTAAAATTCGGCACTGCGGAAAACGCCGCTGAATTCTTTCAAGATCATGCCTGAAGTTATAAAACACTAATACCGGATGGCCGTTTGCAGCTTCCAGAATATCTTCCAAAGCATCAAGCTTTGCATTATGTATTTCCTGAACTCCTTTATTTTCATCATACGCAGCGCCATTAGCAAGCTGTAGAAGTTTGTTTGACAATACCGCTGCTGTATTCGCTACAATATCCGCGTCTACCATAGGTAGCAATAAATCTCTTTCAAGTTTGTTGTATTTGGCCTTTGTATCAGGACTCAATATCACCGGTACAATATTATCAATTCGCTCAGGCATCTCTATCCAGTCTTCGGCTTTCATACTTACACATATATCAGAGATTTTTTCAAATATCGCAGTTTCTGATTCTTTTTTTGCCTTCCAGTCATAAATAATATGACCGCTACGTGCCCCAGGAATAAAATATCTTTCCCGAAATCCTGTTATAGTCTTGCCAAGCCTTTCGCCCTGATCCAGCAAATAAATCTGACTCCAGAGGTCCATCAAACTGTTAGGTGTCGGTGTTCCGGTCAGACCTATAATTCTGTTTATCGTCGGCCTTACTCTTCGAAGGGCCCTGAACCGTTTGGCAGATGATGATTTAAAGCTTGATAGCTCATCTATTACAACTGTGTCAAACGGCCAATTATTTCCGTAATAGCTCACCAGCCATTCAACATTTTCACGGTTAATGATGTATAAATCAGCTTCTGCTCTTAATGCCTGCTCTCTTTGCTTCCTGCTACCAAGGATTTTTGATATTTTTAAATGTTTTAGATGATCCCATTTTTGACTTTCCCGGCTCCAGGTGTTCTCTGCTACTCTTAAAGGTGCGATTATCAATACTTTTACAGCATCAAACATGTCGTATAACAAGATATCAAGTGCTGTTAATGTTATAACAGTTTTGCTAACCTAAGCCCATCTCCAAAAACAAACCTATAGCGGGTGTTTCTAAAATTCTTTGTATCGCATATTCTTGATACTTGTGTGGGATGAACTTCATTTCGGCATCACCTCCTTTTTTAAAGCGTCAATGCCTTCATAGAAAAACTTTAACTCTCTCTGGTGGAATGCCGCATGTTCTTTCTGTGAACTGAAAACCTTGAGATTATCTGGCGAATTATTTCTCTTGTTTCCGTCAATATGATGCACTACTTCTCCGGGTAATAACTTCCGTCCAAGCATCTTCTCTGCTATTATTCGGTGTTCATGTTTTCCATAAACCTTCATATATGCTTTACCTTCACCAGTATTAAGACGTGCTTTTCTAAGTTTTGCTTTAACCTCTTTTGTCATTCTTGTTGAGTTAACTCTAATGTTATACTCTGATAAGTGTGGATGTTTAATATATCCGTTAGGATTATACTTCTTTGATAAATACTTAGCTTTACAATCTTGACTACAATAACTACGTGGAAACGCCTTTAATTGACTCGGATATCTATATATCTCTTTTCCGCAATAAGCGCATTTGACAGCTATTTTCCCCATCTTTGTACCTCCTGCCCTATCCTATTTACCTTTTCCTCCGAATCTATCACTAGAACTGTAAACCCCAGTTCTTTCAACTCCTGATGTCGTTTTCGTTGCAGTGGCTTCAATTTTCCACCCGGCGCCTTGGTTTCGACAAACACCACCCTGCCACCAGGGAAAAGGCAGATGCGGTCCGGTACTCCGGACATGCCGGGGGAAACAAACTTTAGGCATCTGCCACCAATGGATTCAATTTTGATCTTTAGTTTCTTTTCTATTTGCGATTCCCTCATACTGTCCTCCGATTTTAAGCAGTGTACAGTAAGGACACACGCGCGCGCGTATATGCGCTAAAATTGATTTAAGTTATCTTCTTTATTCTCATCCCTACTTAAATAACTTTTTTATCTCAATATAGATAATTTACTGTCCTTACTGTCCTAATAGGTTCTAAGCTTTTTATTATTAGGCATTTATGGCGGGACAATAAAAATATTTTTACTGTCCCTTACTGTCTTTTACTGTCCTCAAAGTTCTCATTTTGGGGACAGTAAATTTTTTACTGTCTGGGTACTGTCCCGTTTTACTGTCCCGCCCTAAAATAAGCTGTTTGTTTTCCGTATATCTTAAATTTTAATCTTCCCTTACGCTCTTTCCATTCCGGAAACTTCCGCAGGATATCATAAATAGGTCTTGCCTCCCACACACCAAACTTTGCAGGATCTTGCCCCAAAGCTTCAGCCCATATCTCTGCAGCGCATACCCTTGTACGTGGTATGTTGCCTGTAGGCTCTTCAAGATATCGTCTTCTTGCCCACAAGTCCATATCATCCCAGTTTTCAGGAAGTGGTGTTTCCAGGTATTTTTGAATCAAGCCTTCCCGTGGGTCTTCTTCCATATGCAAGCCTTGAATGCGTTCAGCTTCCGCAGCAGCTTCCTTGTCAAGCTCCAATGGCTCCCCGCGCCTGTATAATTCCAATGCCTCCGCCCATATTTGGCCTACAATTTCGTCAGTAAGATGCTCCCAATGACTTAACTCTCGTTTTTCCGGATTAACAACAACAGGCCAAAATCGTCGGTTCCCTGTAGTATCACGTAAAAAGTTATTATTATTTGTCGTACCAAAAAATACGCACTTTCGTGGAAACTCTGATACCTGGCGGTCGTATGCCACACGATACCGGTCTGCAGTTTTGGAAAGAAATGCTTTGACCTCTTCGAGTTCAGCTTTTTTCATTACTGATAACTCTCCTAACTCAAATATCCAGGCACTCTGTAAATGCTCTCCGGCTTCCTTGTTCTCAAATGTCCTAAGAGAATCAGAAAACCATTTTCGGCCCAACTTTGCAAGTAAGCTGCTTTTTCCGGCGCCTTGCGGACCTACTAGAACCAGCATATAGTCAAACTTACACCCTGGCTCGTATAATCGCTTCACTGCAGCCACAAACATCTTCCTGGTAACTGATCTTGTGTAATGGGTATCTTCAGCTCCCAGATAAGTAACAAATAAACGGTCAACCCTGTCAATGCCGTCCCATGTAAAGGACTCAAGATATTCCTTAATGGGATGAAATGTATTTGAGTGCACTACTTCAGTAAAAGCATTTTGGATTATTGCAGCTGATTTGAAATCATACATCTTTCCGAAATAGTGCAGTAATCTTTTATCATCAGCTCCTAACCATGGTTCGTATTCCTGATTCGGCCGTTCTCTATCACGCCATGGCAGAGGCCCTTTTATTACTTCCGTGTTGCCGAAAGCATCGTAAGCCAGTATGCCTTTAAACGGACCGTTCCTGAGGATGATTTCTGCATTCTTGGCTGTAGGATATGGCATTCCGGTTTTCGGGTTTACATCCAAGAGCGTTTTCCATGCGTCAGGATCCTCCGGATCATCGGCAACTACTTCAAAATCATCCTGTGCATCAATCAGGCGCTCTTTTTTAATTGCTGGATCGTTCGCAGCGAACTCAAGCATGGCTTTGTAGCTTGGGTATTTATTTGCCGGTGTGTGCTCTTTCACATCCATATCTAAATGCCCAAACTTGTGTATCCGGATTAAGTCAAAGATGTTATGGCAGTGGCCATCGTTGGCTGGATCTGATTGATGCTCACTATATGCCCAAGCGTCATCATATACCCGCAGGCCTCCGAAAGATGTTCCAAGTATATATGTCCAACGATCAGGGTATTTTGTTGGTTCGTAAATATCTGAAAGAAATGTTTCAATACCCTCACGCATACCATAAACCCGACAAAACACTCCAATAACTCCAGGCTTTTCTTCAGGATCTCCAAGCTTTTTAATTTCAATATTGACTTGCTTTTCACTTTCAGGATGTCTCGGCCACTCTGTTGGATCTTTCCAGTCAATATACTCAGCTAAAATCTCATCTACTTTAAGTGGTTCTCCATCACTAATAATTAGTTCAGGCTTTGCATCTCTCGAACAGGAAGGTAAATACATGAGACGATGAATATCAAAGGTTGTTTTATCAAAATAAGCCATGCCAATTTTATCAGCTATTTTCCTTGAAACTGCTCCATATTCATCTGGTGACATAGCCCGGTCAACGGGGCAGACCAAGCGATATTTGAGTTTATATGGTCTGCTGCTGTGGGTAGAGTATACAGCATAAGCATATCCTCCCAGGATCAGGTCCACAGTGAAGAGGAAATTCTCATCTGCATTATCAGCATCCAGCGTAATTAG